>JACZKY010075338.1_pt1 | contig 19964 bp, 22 predicted proteins | sample 8237611 | NCBI WGS metagenome assembly JACZKY01 (sample SAMN16148055, study PRJNA663545) | marine sediment metagenome | biome: sediments and biomass from bioreactor inoculated with such sediments; feature: coastal sediments; material: methane- and iron-fed bioreactor; isolation source: Bothnian...
GTTCCAGGGGACGACCGTGGTCGCCGTCGCGCGGGACGGCCGCGTCGCCGTCGCGGGCGACGGGCAGGTGACGATGGGGAACGCTGTGCTGAAGAGGACCGCGCGGAAGATCCGGCGCCTTTACGAGGGGCAGGTGCTCGCGGGATTCGCCGGGAGCACGGCGGACGCCTTCACGCTGTTCGAGAAGTTCGAGGCCAAGCTGTCCGAATTCCACGGGAACCTGCGGAGGGCCGCGGTGGAGCTGGCGAAGGACTGGCGCACGGACCGCGTGCTGCGCCGCCTGGAGGCGCTGATGGTGGTCACCGACGGGAAGGACCTCATGCTCCTTTCCGGCACCGGCGACGTGGTCGAGCCCGACGACGGGGTGATCGGCATCGGGTCGGGCGGCCCCTTCGCCCTCGCGGCGGCGCGCGCGCTGCTTCTCCACACCGGGCTTCCGGCGGGGGAGATCGCGAGGGAGGCTGTGCGGGTCGCCTCCGAGATCTGCATCTACACGAACGACAACATCGTTACGGAGGAGATCGCATCGCCATGACGCGGGAAGCGGCGGAGGAAGGCGTTGCCCGGCCCCTGGTTCCCCGGGAGATCGTCGCGGAGCTCGACCGGCACATAGTGGGGCAGCGGGAGGCCAAGCGCGCGGTGGCGATCGCCCTGCGGAACCGGTGGAGACGCCGGCAGGCGCCCCCCGGGCTTCGGGACGAGATCGTGCCGAAGAACATCATCATGGTCGGCCCCACCGGGGTCGGCAAGACCGAGATCGCGCGGCGGCTGGCGAGCTGGCCCAGGCCCCCTTCCTCAAGGTGGAGGCCTCCAAGTTCACCGAGGTGGGGTACGTGGGGCGCGACGTCGAGTCGATGATCCGCGATCTGGTCGAGATCGCCGCGCACATGGTACGGGCGGAAGAGATGGAAAAGGTGGCGGACCGGGCGAAGGCCGACGCAGAGGAGCGCGTCCTCGACCTGCTCCTGCCCCGTCCGGCGGCCCGGGGGCCCGAGGCGGCCGCGGGGGCCGGGGCCGATGCGAAGGACGCCTCGGGGGAGACGAGGGAGCGGTTCCGGATCATGCTGCGGGAGGGGAAGCTCTCGGACCGCACGGTCGACGTCGAGGTGCGGGAGGCGGCCCTGCCGATCCTCGAGCTGGGGCCCATGGCCGGCGGGATGCCCGAGGGGGTGGACGGCAACCTCCAGGAGATGCTCTCGAGCTTCCTCCCGAAGCGCACCCGGAGGAAGAAGATGCGGGTCCCGGACGCCCTTCGGCACTTCGAGCAGGAGGAGGCCGCCCGCCGGGTCGACATGGACCGGGTGAAGCAGCTCGCGGTGGAGCGGACCGAGGAGTCCGGCATCGTCTTCCTCGACGAGATCGACAAGATCGCCGGGAAGGAGTCGCACGGGGGCCCCGACGTGTCGCGGCAGGGGGTGCAGCGGGACCTGCTGCCGATCGTCGAGGGGTCCAACGTGAACACGAAGTACGGGGTCGTCCGGACGGACCACATCCTGTTCGTCGCGGCCGGGGCGTTCCACGTGAACAAGCCGTCCGACCTCATCCCGGAACTGCAGGGGCGGTTTCCCATCCGCGTGGAGCTTTCGTCCCTCACGAAGGAGGACTTCGTGAGGATCCTCACCGAGCCCCACGGGGCGCTGACCCGGCAGTACGAGGCGATGCTGGCGACGGAGGGGGTTCGCCTTTCCTTCGAGCCGGCGGCCGTCGAACGGATCGCCGAGATGGCCTGCGAGGTGAACGACCGGACGGAGAACATCGGGGCGAGGCGCCTGCACACCGTGATGGAGCGGCTGCTGGACGAGCTGCTGTTCTCCGCGCCCGAGGTCGAGGAAAAGGAATTCGTCGTCAACCGGAGGTACGTGGAGGAACGGCTCGCCGGGATCGTGAAGAACGCGGACCTGAGCCGTTATATCCTGTGACGGGAGACCGGCCATGGCGGAGATGAAGGACTACATCCTCAAGGCGGAAACGCTGATCGAGGCGCTCCCGTACATCCGCGAGTTCAACGGGAAGACGGTGGTGGTGAAGTACGGCGGGGCCGCGATGAAGGACGACGCGCGGATGGCGTCGTTCGCGGAGGACATCGTCCTGCTCCAGTACGTCGGGATCCGCCCCGTCGTGATCCACGGGGGCGGGCCGCAGATCGACCGGATGCTCGAGCGGCTCGCCATTTCCACGGAACGGAAGGAGGGGCTCCGCGTGACCTCCCCCGAGGCGATGGAAGTGGTCGAGATGGTCCTCGGAGGGACGGTGAACCAGCGGATCACCGCCTTCATCAACCGGTCCGGGGGGAAGGCGGCGGGCGTCTGCGGGAAGGACGGCGGGCTGATCCAGGCGCGCAAGCTCGCGGCGAAAAGCCGCGAAACGGGCGAGCCGATCGACCTCGGCCTCGTGGGCGAGGTGGTCCGGGTGCGGCCGGAGATCCTCCGGGCGCTGGAGGCCGGCGGGTTCGTTCCCGTCATCGCCCCCATCGGCGCGGGGAAGAGCGGCGAGGCGTACAATATCAACGGCGACACCGCGGCGGCCGAGGTGGCGGCGGCCGTCTCGGCGGAGAAGTTCATCCTTCTCACCGACGTCCCCGGCGTGCTCGACGGAGGCGGAAACCGGATCTCCACGATGACGGAAAGCGCGGCGACGGACGCGATCCGGGCGGGGAAGGTCACCGGGGGGATGATCCCGAAGGTCGAATGCGGCCTGACGGCCCTTCGGAAGGGGGTCCGGAAGGTGCACATCATCGACGGGAGGATTCCGCACAGCGTCCTGCTCGAGATCTTCACGGACGCCGGCGTCGGAACGGAGATCGTTCGGAGCGGGAAGGGGGAATGAGGCGAAATGGAACCCGGCGAAGCGATTGACCTGACGGAGCGGTACCAGATGAGGACCTATTCGAGGAACCCGGTGACCTTCGTCCGGGGCGAAGGATGCTGGCTATACGACGACCGGGGATACCGGTACCTCGACTTCCTCGGCGGGATCGCCGTGGCCGTCCTCGGGCACGCCCACCCCGGCGTCACGCGCGCCATCGAGGAGCAGGCGGGGAAGCTGGTGCACGTGTCCAACCTGTTCCACGTCCAGTCCCAGGCCCTCCTCGGGGAGCGCCTCTCGAAGGCCACGACGGGCGGCAGGGTCTTCTTCTGCAACAGCGGAACGGAGGCGAACGAGGCGGCGATCAAGCTGGTGAGGAAATGGTCGCGCGACCGGAACGGGGAGGGGCGGCACACGATCGTCGTCCTCGAGGGGTCGTTCCACGGGCGGACGTACGGGGGCCTCTCCGCGACCGGCCAGCCGAAGTTCCACCAGGGGTTCGAACCGATGCTGCCCGGGTTCGAGACCATCCCCTTCGGGGACATCGGGGCCCTGGGGGCGGCGCTCGAGGCCGGCGCCTGCGCCTTCATGGTCGAACCGATCCAGGGGGAGAGCGGCGTCCGGATGCACCCGGAGGGGTATCTGAAAGAGGCGGAGCGGCTCTGCCGGAAGACGGGGGCGCTCCTCGTCGCCGACGAGATCCAGACGGGGACGGGGCGCACCGGTTCGTTCCTCGCGAGCAGGGAGTTCCGGATCGAGCCGGACGTCGTCACCCTGGCGAAGGGGCTGGCGAACGGCCTTCCCCTGGGCGCCCTGGTCGCGCGGGAGGAGGTGGCCGCCGCCTTCGGGCCCGGAAGCCACGGGAGCACGTTCGGGGGAAACCCCGTTTGCTGCGCCGCCTCGCTGGCGGTGCTCGATGAGCTCTCCGCCCCCGGGTTTTCCGACGAGGTACACAGGAGCGGGAAGTGGCTCGTCGGCGGATTGCGGCAGATCGCGATCCGCCGGAGAGACGTCCTCGAGGTCCGCGGGATGGGGCTCATGGTCGGCATGGAGATGAAAGTGGAGGCGAAGCCGATCGTCGCGAAATGCCTTGAAGCGGGGCTGATCATCAACGCGGCGGGGAACGTCCTGAGGTTCCTGCCTCCTCTCAACGTGACGACGGACGAGATCGACCGGGCCCTCTCCATCCTGGCCGACGTGCTGAGGGAGGAGGGGGGCAAGGGATGAAAAAGGATCTTTTGAGATTGCTGGACCTGTCCGACCGGGAGATCCTCTCCCTGATCTCCTCCGGGTCGGCCTGGAAACGCCGCGGCGGGAAAAGGGGCGGCCCCCGGCCGCTCGCGGGGAAGTCGCTGGGGATGATCTTCCAGAAGGCGTCCACCCGCACGCGCGTCTCGTTCGAGGTGGGGATGCACCGCCTGGGGGGACACGCCCTCTTCATGTCGCCGGAAGACACCCAGATCGGCCGCGGGGAACCGATCCGGGACACCGCCCGCGTGCTGTCGCGGTACGTCGACGCGGTGGTGATCCGGACCTTCGCGCACGAAGTCGCCGTCGAGCTCGCCGAAGCCTCGACGGTTCCCGTCATCAACGGCCTGACGGACGACCACCACCCCTGCCAGATCCTGGCCGACCTCATGACGGCCAAGGAGCGCGGGAAGGACCTCCGGAAGATGCGCGTGGCGTTCATCGGGGACGGCAACAACGTGGCGAACTCCTGGGTGGAGGCGGCCCGGGTCCTCGGTTTCGCGCTGCGGGTCGCGTGCCCGGCAGGGTACGAACCGGCCCCGGGAATCCTTGAGGAGGCGAACGCCTCGGGACGCGGGGAAGTCCGGATCGTTCGCGACCCCGCCGAGGCCGCCCGGAACGCGGACGTCCTGTACACGGATGTCTGGACGAGCATGGGGCAGGAGGCCGAGAGGAAAAAGCGGATCGCCGCCTTCAAGGGGTACTGCGTCGACGCCGCCCTGCTCCGCCTCGCCGCGAGAGGCGCGATCGTGATGCACTGCCTCCCCGCCCACCGGGGCGAGGAGATCACGGAAGAGGTGCTCGAGGGGCCCGCTTCCGCGGTTTTCGACGAGGCGGAGAACCGGATGCACATCCAGATGGCCGTCCTCGAAAAGCTTATTAAACACTAGAGATTCGGAGGGTTAAGGTATTGGAAAGTATAAAAAAAGTTGTTCTTGCGTATTCCGGCGGGCTCGACACCTCGGTGATCCTCACCTGGCTCGTGGAAACCTACGGCTGCGAGGTGGTCGCCTTCGTCGCCGACCTCGGCCAGGGGGAGGAGCTTGCCCCCGTGCGCGTGAAGGCGAAGAAGACCGGGGCGTCGAAAGTCTACGTGGAGGACCTGAAGGACGAGTTCGTCCGCGATTTCGTCTACCCGGCCCTGATGGCCAACGCGGTGTACGAAGGGGCGTACTTCCTCGGCACCTCCATCGCGCGGCCCCTCATCGCGAAGAAGCAGATCGAGATCGCGCGGAAGGAAAAGGCCGACGCCGTCTCCCACGGCGCGACGGGGAAAGGGAACGACCAGGTCCGTTTCGAGCTCACCTACTACGCGTTGATGCCGGGCGTCCGCGTCATCGCCCCGTGGAGGGAATGGGATTTCAAGTCCCGGACGGACCTCATCGATTACGCGAAGAAGCACGGTATCCCCACGCCGGTCACGGCGGCGAAGCCGTACTCCAGCGACCGGAACCTGCTGCACATCAGCTTCGAGGGCGGGATCCTCGAGGACCCGTGGTCCGAGCCGCCGGAAGACATGTTCGTCCTCTCCAGGTCGCCGCAGGCGGCGCCCGACCGCCCCGAGTACGTGGAGGTCGATTTCGAGAAGGGGATCCCCGTGGCGGTCGACGGGAAGAAGCTGGGGCCCGCGAAGCTCCTCGCCCGGCTGAACGCCATCGGGGGGAAGCACGGCATCGGCCGCGTCGACCTCGTCGAGAACCGGTACGTCGGCATGAAATCCCGGGGAGTGTACGAGACGCCCGGGGGCACCATCCTGCACGCCGCCCACCGCGCCGTCGAGTCGATCACGCTCGACCGGGAGGTCATGCACCTGCGCGACTCCCTGATGCCGCGCTTCGCGGAGCTGATCTACAACGGCTACTGGTACTCGCCGGAGATGGACCTGCTGAAAGGGACGATCGAGGCCACCCAGGGGAACGTCACGGGCACGGCGCGGCTGAAACTGTACAAGGGAAACGTCATCCTGGCCGGCCGGAAGAGCCCCGTTTCCCTCTACCGGACCGACTTCGCCACCTTCGAGAAGGAAACGGTGTACAACCAGGCCGACGCGACCGGGTTCATCAAGATCAACTCCTTGCGCCTGAGGATCCGGGCGCTGCTCAAGGACAGGGGCGGGAAAGGCTGACATGGCGAAGAAGAAGGCCTGGGGGGGGAGGTTCGGCGGCGGGACCGACCGGTTCGTGGAGGAGTTCACCGCCTCGATCGCGTACGATGTCCTGCTGTACCGCCAAGACATCGCCGGGAGCATAGCCCACGCCCGGATGCTGGGAAAGCAGGGGATCATCGGCAAGGCCGAGGCCGACCGGATCGTCTCCGCGCTCCGGGAGATCCGGGGGGAGATCGAATCGGGGAAATTCGCGTTCGACTTTTCCCAGGAAGACATCCACATGGCGATCGAGCGGCGGCTGATCCGCAAGATCGGGCCCGTCGGGGGGAAGCTCCATACCGGCCGCAGCCGGAACGACCAGGTTGCGACGGACCTGCGTCTCTACCTTCGGGACGAGGTCGACGAACTGCTCGCGCTGCTCTCGCGGATCGACGGGACGCTGATCGCGCGGGCCGGGGAGCTGTTCGGGGTCGTCCTCCCGGGATACACGCACATGCAGAGGGCGCAGCCGGTCCTGTTCTCCCACCATCTCCTGGCGTACCGGGAGATGTTCGCCCGGGACGCCGGCCGGTTCGCCGAGGCGCGCCGGCGGATGAACGTCTCCCCGCTGGGGGCCGGGGCCCTCGCGGGTTCCTCCTTTCCGCTGGACCGGGAGTTCACGGCGCGGGAGCTCGGGATGGACGGGGTGTGCGAGAACAGCATCGACGCCGTTTCGGACCGCGACTTCGCCGCCGACTTCCTGTACGCCTGCGCCGTGACGATGATGCACCTGTCCCGCCTCTCCGAGGAGATGGTGTACTGGTCCTCCTCGGAGTTCGGCTTCCTCTCCCTGCCGGACGAGCTCTGCACCGGGAGCAGCATCATGCCGCAGAAGAAGAACCCCGACGTGGCCGAACTGGTCCGGGGAAAGACGGGGCGGGCCTACGGGAACCTGATGAACCTGCTGACCGTCATGAAAGGGCTTCCGCTGTCCTACAACCGGGACATGCAGGAGGACAAGGAGCCGGTGTTCGATTCGGCCCGGACCGTCAAGGGATGCCTCTCCGGCGCGGAGCTGCTGCTCCGGGGGATGGCGGTGAACGAGGAGCGCATGCGGGCGGCGTGCGACGACGGGTTCCTGACCGCGACGGACCTCGCCGACTACCTCGCCAGGAAGGGGTTGCCGTTCCGGAAATGCCATGAGATCGCGGGGAGGGTCGTGCGGTACTGCGAGGAGCGGGGGAAGCGGCTCAAGGACCTGGGCCTCAAGGAGCTGCGGAAGTTCTCCCGGCTGATCGACGAAGACGTGCGGGACGCCATCTCCCTGACCCATTCCGTCCACCTCCGGAAGACGCGCGGCGGCACGGGGCCCGACCGGGTCCGGGCGCGCCTCTCGGAACTGGAGAAGAAATGACGCGAAGGCGCCTGCGCGGGCTCGCCGCAATGGCCGCGGCCGTCCTCCTGCTCGTCGCGGCGGGGTGCGGGAGGAAGGCGAAGCCGGAGCCGCGGTCGGCCGCGGCCGGCTCGATCGAACACCATTACGGGACGACCGAGGTGAGCCCATGCACCATTTCGCTGTGAACCGGAAGGGGGAGCTCTGCTGCGAGGAATTCCCCCTGCGAGAGATCGCCCGGAGGATGGGAACGCCGGTGTACGTGTACAGCCGCGCGACCCTCGAGCACCACTACCGCGTGTTCGACGAGGCCTTCGCCTCCATTCCCCACGTCATCTGCTATGCGACGAAGGCCAACTCGAACGGCTCCGTCATCCGGACCTTCACGCGCCTCGGCGGCGGCGCCGACATCGTGTCCGGGGGGGAGCTCGCCCGCGCGCTGGCCGCCGGCGCGCCCGCGAACCGGATCGTCTACTCGGGCGTGGGGAAGCAGGTCTGGGAGATCGAGGAGGCGCTGCGCCGGGGGATCCTCATGTTCAACGTGGAGTCCCGGGAGGAGCTCGAGCGGATCGACGCCGTCGCGCGCCGGATGCGGAAGCGCGCCCCCGTCTCGATCCGCGTGAACCCCGACGTGGACCCCAAGACGCACCCGTACATCTCCACGGGGCTCAAGCGGAACAAGTTCGGCATCCGCATCCGGCAGGCGCTCACGGACTACGAATGGGCCGCGCGGCGCCGCAACATCGAGGTGGTGGGCGTGGACTGCCACATCGGTTCCCAGCTGACCGACATCTCCCCCTTCCTCGACGCGGCGGGCCGCGTGCGCCGGCTCGTCGACCGGCTGCTGGCCAAGGGGATGCCCATCCGCTTCATCGACATCGGCGGAGGGCTGGGGATCCGGTACAACGACGAGCTGCCCCCGCAACCGAAGGAGTACGCACGGGCGATCGTGAACTCCTTCCGGGGGCTGGACGTCACGCTGGTCCTCGAGCCCGGGCGCGTGCTCGTGGGGAACGCGGGGGTCCTGGTCACGGAGGTTCTCTACACCAAGCAGGCCCCGTCCGCGACGGGGCGGGGGAAGCATCACTTCTTCATCGTCGACGCGGCCATGAACGACCTGGCGCGCCCCTCGCTGTACGGTTCCTGGCACGCGATCCAGCCCGTGGGGAAGGCGCCGCGGGGGCGGGTGACGGGCGACGTGGTCGGCCCCATCTGCGAGTCGGGGGATTTCCTCGCGAAGGACCGCGCGCTGCCGCCGTACAAGGCGGGGGACCTCCTGGCCGTGATGAGCGCGGGGGCGTACGGCTTCTCGATGTCGTCGAACTACAACAGCCGGCCCCGGGCCGCCGAGGTGATGGTGTCGGGCGACCGTTGCGAGGTGGTTCGCGAACGGGAGACGATCGCGGACGTGACCCGCGGCGAGCGGACCGCCTCGTTCCTCGCGGGGAAGTCCGCGAAGGGGGAATGACCCATTTTCTTCAAACGGCGCCGGGCGTTCTGATACGATAGTAAAGATGACCCAAAGGACCGACACATGACAAGGGGAGGGATCCCCTTCTCGAAGCTCAACGGGAGCGGGAACGATTTTTTGTTGATCGACAACCGGGACGGCGCGATGGAAGGGGTCGACCGGCCCGTATTCGTGTCCAAGGTGTGCGACCGCGCCCGGTCCGTCGGCGCCGACGGCGTCATCCTCATCGAGCCGTCCGGAAAGGCCGACTTCCGGTGGGACTTCTACAACGCCGACGGCTCCCGGGCCGAGATGTGCGGAAACGGCGGCCGCTGCGCCGCCCGCTTCGCCGCCGCGCGGAAGATCGCGGGGCGGGAGATGTCCTTCGAGACCCTGGCGGGCATCATCCACGCCTCCGTCGCGGGGCGGCGCGTGAAACTGCAGATGACGCGCCCTTCCGGGCTCGCCGTGGAACGGGCGCTCACGCTGGGCGGCAAGAAGTACGTCTACTCCTTCCTCGACACGGGAGTCCCCCACGCCGTGCTCTTCGTTCCCGACGTCGACCGGGTCGACGTGGCCGGCATCGGCCGCGGGATCCGGAGGCACAGGGCGTTCGCCCCGCGGGGGACGAACGTCAACTTCGCGCAGCCTCGGGACGGCGTGCTGACGGTGCGCACCTACGAGCGGGGCGTGGAGGGGGAAACGCTGGCCTGCGGGACGGGCGCCGTGGCCAGCGGAATTCTCGCCGCGTTGCGGGGGATCGCGTCGTCGCCGGTTTCCGTGCGAACGAGCGGGGGAGAGATGCTCACCGTCCATTTCGACGCGGGGGCGAAGGACTTCGGGGAGGTATTCCTCGAGGGGGACACCTCCTGGACGTTCGACGGCAGGTTGTTCGAGGAAGCGTACCGCTACTGATATCCGACAGGGGGGGACCGATGTTCCACGGGGCGATCGTAGCGATTGTGACACCATTCCGGAACGGGCGGCTGGACGCGCCGGCCTTGAAGAGACTGGTGGAGTTCCAGATCCGGAACGGCACCGCCGGGATCGTGCCGTGCGGCACCACGGGGGAGTCCGCGACCCTTTCCTTCGAGGAGCACGAGAGGGTCATCGACATCGTGCTCGAGGCGGCCGACGGGCGGGTGCCCGTGATCGCCGGGACCGGGTCGAACAACACGAAGGAGGCCGTCGTCCTCACCCGCTACGCGAAGAAGGCGGGGGCGGACGCGGCGCTCGTCATCACGCCGTACTACAACAAGCCCACGCAAAAAGGGCTCTTCGCCCACTTCAAGGCGGTGGCCGACGAGGTCGACATCCCCCTCGTCCTCTACAACGTTCCCGGCCGGACGGGAGTGAACATGACGGCCGAGACCGTGGCGCGCCTTTCGGAGGAGAAAAACATCGTCGGGGTGAAGGAGGCGTCCGGAAACCTGGCGCAGATCTGCGACATCCTGAAGAACACCTCCCCGAAGTTCTGCGTCCTGTCGGGGGACGACGGGCTCTACTTCCCGCTGCTCGCCCTGGGCGCCAAGGGGGTCATCTCCGTGGTGTCCAACGTGGCGCCGAAGGCGATGGCCGATCTCTACGACGCCTTCGTGTCCGGGCAGACGGCCCGGGCGCGGGAGATCCATTTCCGGCTCTGGCCCCTGATGCAGGCCCTCTTCATCGAGACGAACCCGATCCCCGTCAAGACGGCCGTCGCCATGATGGGGATGATCCGGGAGGAGTTCCGCCTACCCCTGTGCGGGATGTCCGACGCCAACCGGAAGGCCCTGGCGAAGGTCCTCTCCGGCCTGAAGATGGCGTAGGGGGCCCGCGTGATCGGCGTTGTCGTCTGCGGCTCGATGGGGCGCATGGGGAAGGCGATCCTCTCCATCCTCGGCGAAAACCCCTACGGGATGTCCCTTTGCGCGGCGGTGGAGGCGGCGGGGCACCCGCTCGTCGGGCACGACGCCTCCTCCTCGTCGGCCCCCGGGCACGCGATGGTGAAGGTCCGCGGCGATTTCGCGGAAGCGATCGCCGGGGGCGACGTCGCCATCGATTTCAGCAGCCCGGAGTCGTCGGTGCGGAACGCCGGGACCGCGGCGGAGGCGGGAAAGCCGATCGTCATCGGCACGACCGGACTTTCGGCGGACCAGCTGGGGAAGATCCGGGAAGCGGCGGGGAAAACGGCGATCGTGCATTCCCCCAACATGAGCATCGGGGTCAACCTGATGTTCCGGGTGGCGGCCGACGTGGCGCGCGTCCTCGGGGAAGATTACGACGTGGAGATCGTGGAGACCCACCACCGGTTCAAGAAGGACGCCCCGTCCGGGACGGCGGTCAAGCTGGCCGACGTCGTCGCCTCCGCGCTGGGGAGGCGGATGGTCGACGTGGGGACCTACGGGCGGATGGGGATGGTCGGGGAGCGCCCCCGGAAGGAGATCGGCGTGCACGCCGTCCGCTCCGGCGACGTGGTCGGGGAGCACACCCTCGTCTTCGGCGGGATCGGGGAGCGGCTCGAGATCACCCACCGGGCGCAGAGCCGGGACACGTTCGCCCGCGGCGCGGTGCGCGCCGCGGCCTGGGCGCTGGGGAAGCCCGCCGGCCTCTACGACATGGCCGACGTGCTGGGGTTCGGCCGATGAAGATCGCCCGGTACGAATTCAGGAAAAAGGCCCGGTACGGGCTGATCGACCCGGCAGGCGGCATTCTCCGCGAAATCGTGGGGGATCCCTTCGAAAGCGTCCGGGAAACCGGGGTGACGCATAAGCTCGCGGAGGTCTCCCTGCTCGCCCCGGTCGCCCCCGGGAAGATCGTCGCGGTGGGGCTGAACTACAAGGACCACGCAAAGGAAGTGGGGATGCGCATCCCGGAGGAGCCGCTCCTGTTCCTCAAGGCGGTCTCGGCGGTCATCGGGCCGGGAGAGAACATCGTCTACCCGCGCCAGTCGCGGCAGGTCGATTACGAGGCGGAGCTGGCGGTGGTGATCGGCCGCACGGCCAAGGACGTGCCGGCGGACCAGGCCGCGGAATACATCCTCGGGTACACCTGCATCAACGACGTAACGGCGCGGGACCTCCAGATCCGGGACGTGCAGTTCGCCCGGGCCAAGGGGTTCGACACGTTCGCGCCCATCGGGCCGTGGATCGTCACCGACGTCGAACCGGCCCCGCTCGCCATCCGCTGCCTGGTGAACGGCGTGCTGAAACAGTCCGGCAACACGCGCGACATGGGATCCTCCGTCCTCCGGCTGCTGGAATACATCTCCTCGAACATGACCCTTTTCCCGGGGGACGTGATCGCCACGGGGACGCCCGCCGGCATCGGCTCCCTGCAGGCGGGGGACGAGGTCACCGTAGAGATCGAGGGGATCGGCTCCCTGTCGAACCGGGTCGTGGCCCAGGATCCCGCCCGCTGACCATGCTTGGCGCGGGGGACGCGGTTCTCCTCCTGGGAAGCAACATGGGGCGCCGCGTCCGGCAGATCCTCGACGCGGTGGACGGCCTTTCCGGGGAAACCGGCGTCCGGGCGGTTTCCCGGTTTTACGCCAGCGAGCCGTACGGGCGGACACGCCAACCCTGGTTCCTCAACCTCGCGGTCCGCGTGGAAACAAGCCTGCCCCCCTGGGATCTCCTTGGCCTGGCGAAGCGGCTGGAACGCGAAGCCGGGCGGCTTCCGGGAGGGCGGTGGGGCCCGCGGCGCCTCGACGTCGATGTCATCCTGCTGGGCGTCGCGGCGTTTTCGGAGCCCGGGCTGGTCATTCCCCACGAATCGCTGGCGCGCCGCCGCAGCTGCCTCGTGCCCGTGGCGGAGGTGGCGCCGGACGCGATCGTCCCCCCGGCGGGGAGGACCGTGGCGCAACTGCTCGCATCCTGCGAAGACACGCTCGAGGTGATCGCGATATGAAATGGAACCGTGCACCGCTTTGGATCGTCCTTCTCGCGCTGGCGGCGGTCCTTTCGCCGGCGGGGTGCAAGAAGAGCCCGCCGCCCGCCCCCCCGGAGAGCGAGCCGGTGCGCCTGGGGGCGAGCTCCGAGATCGAAAACTACAAGGAGATCCTTCGGAAGGACCCCGGCAACCTGCAGGCGCTGATCGGCATCGGGAATTTGTATTACGATACGAACCAGGACCATAAGGCGATCGAGTACTACCGGCAGGCGGTGGCGCTCGATCCTTCCAACCCGAACGTGCGGACGGATATGGCGGTCTGCTACCGGCGGACGGGAAATTTCGACCGGGCGATCGAGGAGCTGAAAAAAGCGATCTCCGTCAGCCCCCGCCACCACCAGTCCCGCTACAACCTGGGCGTCATCCTCCTGCAGGACAAGAACGACCTGGAGGAGGGCATCCGGGCGTGGGAAGGATTGCTGGAGAATGTTCCGGATTACCCGTACCGAGACCAGCTGAAGTCGGAAATCGCCCGGCTGCGCTCGATCCGGAAGCCCGGGACGCAGGAATACAAGTAGCTTCCGATCCTCCCCCCGGGAGCGCCCCGGCCCTTCCTCGAACCAGGCACCCGTTTTTTTTGATGCGATGGTTGCACGATTATAATAATCGTGCTATTCAACAGCAGTAGCACGATTTATATTTTTGTGATACTTCCGGGGAACCTGTTGAGAAATTACATTTTCCTTTCGCTGTTGGCGCACATCGGCGGAGGGATGTTGATTTCCGACGTTTCCGGGGGTTTTCGCGGTTTCGACTCCCCGGTTTTCATGGAAATCGAGATGGCTTCCACCGACGGCGCGGGAGCGGGCATCGGCGGGTCCCCGCGGATCCACGGGTCGCCCCGCGTCTCCGTGGCGATGAAGGGGGCAAGGGAAACGGGCTCCCCGGAACCCGCGAGGAGGCCTCCGGAAATCGCGGAGGTTCCGCCTCCGCCCGCGGTCGTCCCGGGACCCTCGGAAACCGGGCCCCTCCCGACGTTCGCGGGGAACTCCGCGGAGGCGGTGTCCGCGTCTTGCGGAGACCGGGGGCATGCGGAAACGTCCACGGCGGAAGGCCCCGGAGAGGGAATTCCCGGCGCGAACGGGCCCGGAAAGACGATCCCGCCGAGATTCTCGGGAGGGTCGGCATCGGGCGCCGGCGGACCGGGGTCGGACGCTGGATGGGGATCCGCGGGCGGGGGAGACATCGGGTTCGGTTCCGCTGCGGGCCCGTCCTTTCTGGAGAGGTCGATGCCGGTCTACCCGGTCCTCGCGAGGCGTCTCGGCCGGGAAGGAAAGGTCGTCCTCCGGCTGACCATCGACGAATACGGAACCCTGAAAGGGGTGGAAGTGCTGGAGGATCCCGGGTACGGATTCTCCGCGGCCGCCGCGGAGGCGGCCAGGAAGTCCCGGTTCGCGCCGGCGCGCGTAAACGGGCGGCCGATCGCCGTCAAGGCGCTCCTGCCGGTCCGCTTCGTCCTCAAGAGGCGGTCCCTGACGGATCCCTCCGGACACGATTCCCGGTAAACATAAGGGAGGCATCGGAAAATGAAGTCCCATGGTTCGGCGTGGATTCTGGTCTTGTTCCTGCTCTTCCCCGGCAAGGCGGCGGCGGATGACACGTACCGGCTGGAGGGAATCACCGTTGTGGAAACCCCATACGCCACCCCGGTGACTCCGCAAACCACCCGGTACGGGACACAGCATAACCTCGTGACCGAGGAACAGATCGAGCAACAGGAATCGCTCGACTTCCAGTCCACCCTGCGCAACGTGCCGGGAGTCATGTTCCAGAGCAGGAACCTCATGGGGAGCCAGACCAGCCACAGCATCTACATACGCGGCCGCGGGGCCAGCCACCCCAGCTCCGACTTCGCCGTCCGGTTCGACGGGGTGCCGCGCTTCGGGGCGCTCTTCGGCCAGGTGCTGGGCGACGGCACCGCCGTCTCCACCATCGGGGGGATCGAGGTTTACAAGAGCCCGCAGCCGTCGCAGTTCGGCAGCGGCTACGCATCGATCAACATCCTGCCCAAGTACATGGCCCGGGAGGGCAAGATGATCGAGCTGGATCTAGGCGGCGGGACCTTCGAGACGTTCGACCAAAACCTTTCCGGGGGTTATCGGGAGGGGCCGTTCGACATCTACCTGTCCCAGAGCTGGACGTCGACGGACGGTCATATCGACCACTCCCGCGCCCAGCAGCAAGGATACTACGTCAATACGGGGTACCGGCTCGACGGGGAATGCGAGCTCCGGTTCCTTGCCAGCTACGTGAGCGGCCAGACCCTGGCGCCTATGCCGGACAACGTGACCGGGGTGGTCTGGCCCATTGCGGAACGATTCGACACCGAAACCCTGTTCGCCACGTTGACGCTGAGCCACCGGTACGACCGGTTCGACGGGTTTCTCAAGGCCTATTGGAACGACACCGATTTCGACCTGCGGGGGGAAATAGCCACGGGCACCGGCCTTCCCCTCGGAAAATCGTCCCTGCAGGAGATCACGCTGTACGGGATCCGGGGGAAGGAAACCATGCGCCTTTGGGAAGGGGGCGAACTCGTGGCCGGGGCGGACCTGGACATGACGGAGCTGAAGAACACCCAAAGGCCGGACAGCGGGGCGGGGACGGTATCGACCTGGAATTTCCCCGACACGACGCTCGTTTCCCCCTACCTGGCCGTAAGCCATCTGTTCGGCCGTCCCGAGGGCTTCCATTTCACCCCATCGGCGGGCTTCCGCTATTACAGCCACAACGAGTTCAAGGACGCGTCGTCGCCGCAGGCGGGCCTGGTGGCGGGTTACGGCAACACGGACCTTGCTTTCAATTACGCGCGGGGCGTCAACTATCCCAGCCCGGTGGTCCTGCAGGCCCTGGTGGTCGACACCTCGACGGTGCCCGATCCCGAACGGTACTGGAAGGAGATCAAGCCGGAAACGGTGGACCACTACGAAATCGGGCTGACCCATGCCTGGCCGAAAAAGTCGTCCCTGGGGGCGACGGTCTTCCTGGACAAGGGAAAGGATCGTTTCCGCGCCTACATGTTCGGGCCCATCCCCACCGTGTGGAACGACCCGATCGGCGAATACGAGACCCGCGGGCTTGAGCTCACCGGCACGGTGACCCCGATGGAGGGTCTCGATCTCTTCGCCGCCGCCACCTGGCTGAATTCCGAAGCCACGGGCAACGACGGCATCGAACGCGGCCGCCTGCCCTACACCCCGAGCTTCCAGGCGCAGGCGGGGGCCGACTGGAAATTCCTGGAGGATTGCCTTCTCCACGTGGACGTGCAACATCTGCAGGGGGTGTATTCGAGCACGAGTTTCCGCACGCAGGGATTCAATTTCGGCGAACCGGGAGACAGCCTCAAACTGGACGACAGCACCCTGGTCAACGCCCGGTTGAGCCGCCGTTTCGATTACCGGCCGATGCGCCTGGAGGATTCGGAAATCTACCTCGCCGTGAACAACCTGTTCGACGAGGAGTACGAATACGCCACGGGCTGCGCCATGCCCGGGATCACCGCCTTTGCCGGGGCAAAGCTGAAGTTCCGGTAGGCATCCTTTCCGAAAGGGGCGGCGCATGCGCACATGGAGGGGCTTGACGATCGCGATCGCGGCGCTCGCGCTGACGTGCGCCTCCGCCGCCGGCGGGGACGCGTCGGAGGGGAAGGGGGCGGAAATCCCGCGGGGCGTCGTGGCCTCGGACTCGATCCTGTCGGGAATGATCGCCTCCCTCCTTCCCTCCGACCGGTATTCCGTCGATGTGATTCTCCCCCCGGGGCAGTGCCCCGGTCATCACGATGTAAAGCTGTCGGACATTGAGAAAGTGAAAAAGGCCGCGCTGGTGGTTTCCTTCAAAGGGATGTCCTTTGTGGACAAGGTGGGTCTTTCCGGCGATGCGCTTCTGCTTGTCGACGGGAGAGGGCGGAACTGGATGTCCCCGGATTCCTACGTTCAGGGCATCGGGCTGCTGGCGGGGGAACTGTCGAAACGGTTCCCCGAAGATGGGGAAACGATAAAGGACCGCAGGGACCGCGCGATCACCGAGGTGAAAGCGAAGGCGGACGTGCTCTCCGCGAGGATCCGGCGGGCGAAGATCCACGGGTTGCCGGTACTCGCCGCTTCCATGCAGAAGGAGCCGCTCGAGTGGATGGGGTTCCGCGTCGTGGGGGAATACGGCCGCCCGGAGACGATGTCCGCCAGGGAAGTCGTCCACCTTTCGAAAGTCGGTAAGGAAACGCGCGTCTTCATGGTCGTCGACAACCTGCAGTCCGGGCCGGACACCGGGAAGGGGATCGCCGAGACGCTGGGGGCCCCGCACGTGGTTCTGACGAATTTTCCCTCCGAAAAAGGCTACCTCCCGACGCTCGAAGAGAACGTGGACGCCGTGCTGGCGGCGACAGCGCGGAAATGAGCGTCATCGAACTCCAGGGGGTCACCGTCCGCAGGGGAAAGGCTCTCCTGCTGGATGGGATCGATCTCCGCGTCGCCCGCGACGAGTTCGTCGGGATCATCGGCCCCAACGGCGCGGGGAAGACCACGCTCCTGAACGTCATCGTCGGATTCGAGCGGTTCGAGGGGAGCTTGCGCCTTTTCGGGCGCGACGAGACGGGATCGAGGTCCCTTGGAACGAGGCTTCGCGTCGGTTATGTCCCGCAGTCGTTCCAGGTCGACCCGGCGTTCCCGATCCGGGCGCTGGAGGCCGTGATGACCGGCGCGACCGGGCGGATCGGGCTGTTCCGCTCCCCCGGCCGGCAGGAGCGGGAAAAGGCGATGCGGCTGATGGAGATGATGCGGGTGTCCCATCTCGCGGACAGGCCGCTGGGGCAGCTTTCCGGCGGCGAGCGGCAGAAGGTGTCGCTCGCCCGCGTCATCCTGCAGGAGCCGGACATCCTGCTGATGGACGAGCCGACCGCCAACCTGGACATCGCCGTCCAGAAGGAAGTCCTGGGCATCGTCGACGAGATCCATCGGGGGAGGGGTCTGACGCTGCTGTTCGTCACCCACGATTTCGCCATGCTTCCGGCCGCCGTGGGGCGCGTCCTGCTGCTGGACCGCGGCAAGGCGGTGTTCGACGGAGGCATCGACGCCGCGTTGTCGGGGGAGACGTTGAGCCGATTGTTCCATTCCCCGCTGGAGACGTTCAAGCGCAACGGCAGAAGGTTCGTTTCCTATGGTTGAGCAGCTGCTCGAACCGTTCACGTACCCGCCCATCCGGCGGGCGGCCCTCGCCTGCCTGCTGTGCGGCGCGAGCTGCTCGCTGCTGTCGGTGTTCGTCGTGTTGATGAAGATGCCGCTGATCGGCGTCTCCATGTCGCACGCCGCTTTCGCGGGCGCCGTCCTCGGCATGCTGCTGGGCTTCGATCCGTTCCTCGGCGGATTCCTCCTGTGCCTGCTGGTGGCGGGGGCGCTCGGGCCGCTCTCGGACCGCACGGACCTGGGGCTCGAGAACGTTCTCGGCATCCTGTTCTCCTTTCTCATGGGGGTCGCGTTCCTCGGCATGGGGATCCTCACGAGGACCAAGGCCGGCGCCCTCGACCTGATGTGGGGAAGCCTGCTGACGCTGTCCGCCCGGGATATCGCGGTGTTGACCCTCGTCACGTCGCTGGTCGTGCTGTTCGTGGTGCTGTTCTTCAAGGAGATCCGCTCCGTCCTGCTGCACCGGCGGCTCGCCAGGGCGAGCGGGGTGCCGGAGCGCATGGTCTATTACGCATTGCTGTTCCTGACGGGGGCCGTCGTGTCCTCGAACCTGTCGACGGTGGGCGGCCTGCTCATCTTCGCGCTGCTCGTGCAGCCCGGGGCGACGGCGCTGCAGTTGACGTACGACCTGAAATATTTTTTCCTCATCTCCGCGGCTTCGGGGATCGGCGCCTGCGTTTCCGGCCTCGTCGTGTCGTACCTGTTCGACCTCCCGTCGGGCGCGTCGGTGGTTCTCATGGCGACGGCCCTCTTCGCCGCCTCGTACGTTTTTTCCCCGAAACGCCGCGCGCCAAAACGGAAAAAACCGGAAAGGGAGCTTGCCCGATGAACAAGACGCCGGAGGAAATCCGCCGGGAACGGAAGGAATTTTTCAACGAACGGGCCGAGGGGTGGCTGGACGCGTGGTACAAGGATCCCGCCACGGGGCGCGACGACAAGCACGGCAAAGATTTCGACCGGCTTTTTTCCCTTGTCCCGCTGAAGGCGGGGGACCGCGTGCTGGACGCGGGATGCGGGTCGGGCGTCCTCGTTCCCTTCATCCTGGAGAGGATCACCGAAACGGGAATTCTCCTCGAACTGGACTACGCGGAGAAGATGATCGAAACCAACCGGAGACTGCACGAGGGGGGCAACATCCGATTCATCGTCTCGGAGGTGGAAAACGCGCCGCTGGCCGATGCTTCCTGCGACGCGGCGATCTGTTTCTCCTGCTTCCCCCATTTCCACGACAAGGCCCGGGCGCTGGCGGCGCTTTCCCGCATCCTGAAGCCGCGCGGGCTCTTCGTCGTCTCGCACTTCGACTCGGCGGAAGGCATCAACAGGCACCACGGGTCCTGCCATGCCGTCATGCACGACCGCCTTCCCGACGAGCCGGCGATGCGGTCGCTGTTCAGGGAGGAAGGGCTGGCCATCGATGCGTTCATCGATGAGCCGGGCTTCTATTGCGTCATCGCGAGCAAGGCGGGATCATGCATCGAGGATAATTCCCCTTCGTACATTTCAGAACACCGGTACATGAAAATCGGGTAAGATTGTTTCAGCCAATAAAACATCCGGGGCGTTTCCTGTTGACATTCGTCATTCAGTAAAATATATCTAACGGTGTTTTGTTTTTATCGGGAAGCGGTTTCCCGTCCAGGGGGGAAGATGATGGTGCGACGCGATAAATCGAATTATATCATCCAGTCGGTGGCCCACGCCCTGGACGTCCTGGAGGAGTTCCGGGGGGAGACGGACGAGCTGGGGGTCACGGAGCTCAGCAAGAAACTGAAACTCCACAAGAACAACGTCTTCAGGATCCTGGCGACGCTCCAGTCGCGCAACTATATCGAGCAGAACAAGTCCAACGACAACTACAAGCTCGGGATCAAGTGC
>JACZKY010092776.1_pt1 | contig 19957 bp, 15 predicted proteins | sample 8237611 | NCBI WGS metagenome assembly JACZKY01 (sample SAMN16148055, study PRJNA663545) | marine sediment metagenome | biome: sediments and biomass from bioreactor inoculated with such sediments; feature: coastal sediments; material: methane- and iron-fed bioreactor; isolation source: Bothnian...
CCTCCGGACCCGCCCCCCCCCAATCGGTCCGATGTGTGTAAAGGCTTTTCAGACCTTGGGGGAGGCACGCCCTTTGCTCGGCAGGAAGGGACAGGAGAACGCAAACCCCGCGCAAACAACTTTCCAAGTCGTAATGATCACCCGTGTCACCTGAAAGGAGGTTCTCTCCTGATCAGGCTCCGATATCCACATTCCCTGTGGATCGTCTGTGGATTCCCCTGTGGTATTCAGTGCGGTTCCTGTGGCAGTGGACCTTCCGTCAGATTGCCTAATTTTTGGGCACGCGATCGGGTTGCAGATCCCGTCCTTCGTATTGCGCATCGTGGAGCTTTCGGAGGATATCCCAATATGCACCACGATGTCCTTCGCGGATCGCGCGGATGAGGAGTTGGTTGGCGTTGTAGTTGTAATTCCGGTCCGGGCGGTCGGGATCGAAGAAGAGGAATCTGGGGTCTTTCCCGACGAGCGCGTCGAGCTGGTCGAAGACGGTCGGCGCGATTCCCGGTTCCAGGAAAAAGACCGGCTGGCAGAAGTCGCTTCCGCCGACGAGGCCGTCCCGCAGTTCATCGTTCAAGACCTGCGTCGCGAGCCGGGTGCCGGGATAGACCCTGACCCCGACCGTGACGCCGATGCGGTCGGCGCCCGATCGCCTCATCAGCTCGACCGTCCGGGCGATGCTCTCCCGGGTCTCCCCCGGGGCCCCCAGCAGGAGGTCGAACATGACCGCGATCCCGTTTTCCCGGCAAAGGCGGGCGGCGGAAAGGATCTCGGAGGAGCCGAAATCGCGCCCGAGGCGCCTCAGCATCCCCTCGTCCCCGCTGTCGACCCCGAAGTTGATCCCCTCGCAGCCGGATCGGCGCATCCGCCGGGCAAGCTCCGGTGAAAAGGGCCCCGGCTTGCAGTAGGCGTACCAGCGGAGTCGGTCGCCGATACCTCTTTGGATGATCCCCTCGCAGATTTCGAGGGCGTGATCTTCGGGAACGTTGAACTCGCTGTCGCAGGTGTGCACGTGCACGATCCCCTGGTCCACCAGGTTGGCCAGTTCCGCTACAACGTCCCCGGGAGGACGAAGGCGGATCGCATTCCCCTTCGCCAGCGGGTCCGCACAGTAGACGCACGCCATCGGGCAGCCCCGCTTCGTCTCAATCCCCGCCTGCCCACCTTCAAGGTAATACCGGCGGTTGTCGACCAGTACCCGGCTCATCCGGGGGAGCCGGGAGAGGGGAACGGCGGAATGGGGGTTGCGGCGGAAGACGCCGTTCCGGCGCAACACGAGGTTAGGGAGATCCTCCCAGCTTTTCCGTCCCCTTATCCTGTCCGCGATCCCTGTCATGGTGAATTCACCATCCCCGACGACGCCGGCATCGACCCCCGTTATGGCCATGGCGGCCTCCGGCATCACGGAGAATCCGACGCCCCCCGCGACGACCGGGGCGCCGGAATGTTCTCGGATCGTCTCCACGATCCTTTCGCAGCCGGGAAGGAACGACTCCCGCGTGGCGAAAGAGCAATCATCCGTGTTACGGATCGATATTCCTACCAGGCCGTACTCCTGGTTGCTGAAGAATCCCGGGATCACCTTTTCCGGCTGCTCTTCCCAGCAAAGGTCGAGGATCGACACCTCGTGCCCGGCGGCACGCAGCGCTTCGGCCACGTATTCAAGCCCGAGAGGAGAAATCGGGGGCTTGATCCGGTTCGTGTTGACTAGTGCCACTCGCATGGTTTCATGATAAGGGAAATCGGCAGACTAAACCCCCAGAACGGGAATCCCTCTCCCCTTCAGGTACTTCTTCACCTGGCCGATGGAGAGCGTGCGGAAATGGAACACCGAGGCCGCCAGGAGGATATCGGCGCCGCCCTCCGTCACCCCCTGGTAGAAGTGCTCCAGGCTCCCCGCCCCGCCGGAAGCGATCACCGGCAAGTCCACGGCGTCGGCCACCAGGCGGGTGAATGAGAGGTCGTATCCCGCCAACGTTCCGTCGCCGTCCATGCTGGTGGGCAATATCACCCCCGCTCCCAACTCCTGGCAGCGGCGGGCCCACTCTCCGCAATCCAGCCCCGTCCCTTTGGTACCCCCGGCCACCACCACCTCGAACCCGGACGGAAGGGAGGGGTTCCGGCGCCCATCGATGGCGACACAGATGGTCTCCTTCCCGAAACTCCCGGCGGCCCGCGTCACCAACTCCGGGTCCTTCACCGCCGCGGTGTTCATCGATACCTTTTTCGCACCTGCATGCAGGGTCATCTCGATGTCCTGAAGGCTGGCGATCCCGCCTCCCACCGTGAGGGGGATGTCGATCACCGCCGAAACCGCCTTGACCCATTCCAGGCGCGTCTTGCGGTTCTCCAGGGTGGCGGCGATGTCCAGCATGGCAAGTTCGTCCGCACCCTCCGCCTGGTAGAACGCCGCGTTCTTCACGGGATCCCCGGCGTCGCGCAGGTTTACGAAGTTGACCCCCTTCACGACCCGGCCTTCTTTCATGTCGAGGCAGGGCATGATCTTGACCGGTTTCATGAAATCCTCCCTTGAATGTATCTCCAGATGTAGATGCAGTCTTGACGGGCATTCTACCTCTATTGGAATAGAAAGCCGCACGGAACGCAAAGACAACGTAATCATTCTTTCGACTCGGATTTTACCCATGCCTATAAGGATATCGGGTTATGTTTGCACCATTCCCGCTTAATGAAGATGATGACGGGGTTTCCGTCCTTTCAGTCAGAAGACGGAGGGGCGGAGTTTCTCCATTGATTCGGTTTCTGTTATTGAGAAGTGGATCACTGTGCGGTTTATATCCCCTCTAAGGACCGGCTCATGTTTGAGGATGTTTCCCAGCATGCCGACAAGAACCAGAAGATGATCCGACATTCGACGAGTTGGTACCCATACGGTTTCCATTCCTCTACACCCCCTCCGAAAATGAACAAGTCTCGGTGGTCCCTAAAACACCAACGGACATCGTCTAGGTTCGCTGTGTTTATTAGATAGTTGATTGAATATATAACGACTATTTACGTTTTAAAAAATATGCTTGACGGATCTTTCTGAATTGATGATCCTTCATGGCCTGAATCCCGCATCTTGTGACTCCCTCTGGGGGGGATCGCCCAAACCAGTAGCCCGACCGCCTGAACATCGCGGAGGGTCGTGTTGGACTCGGGATTGAACATTCTGGTTGGCGCGAGGGCCGGGCCGGTTCTCCGGACGGACTTGCGGCATACCGTTCCATGGGTTTCCATCCGCACATCCGATCCTAAAAAGGATTCACCTGCTGCACCCGTTTATTCAGCATGCCTGCTTTATCGCTTCTACCCGGGGCTGACGGAGAGGGCATCTCGTGTCCGGGACCTTCCTTCCACCCGGTCCCTTTCCCCGGAGGGTAATCTCTCGACAGACTGCCCGGCCGTAAGCCCTTCACTCCCAGCCCATTACTTTCCTTCCCGTCCCGACGGTGGAATACGAGCATGAGCAAAACGAATTGAATTCATTTACCCCCCGCCGCCGTGCAGATGAAGATTCCTCGGACACCCCCTCACGTGCGGATTATGTAGAATTGGGAGGATGAAGTTCCCCTGCCGTGAAGGATTAGGATATGTGCTGTCAACCGATCGAAAACGAAGAAGGAGGAATTCAGATGAAGCGTAGCGTCCCTATGGTCCTCGTCCTGCTGACGGCTGCGATCCTTCTTTGGGGGTGCGGCGGAGGTGGCTCTTCCGATTCGGGCTCCACGACCGGGACCGTTTCGGCGCCGACGTTCAGCCCGGCCCCCGGGACCTACGCGAGCGCCCAGAGCGTGACGCTGTCGACGTCGACGGCGGGCGCGAGCATCCGGTACACGACGGACGGCTCGACACCGACCTCGACGACGGGGACACCGTACGCGGGTGCGATCGCGGTGTCGGCGACGACGACGATCAAGGCGATCGCGTACATGTCGGGCTTGGTGGACTCGGGGGTGACGAGCGGGACGTACACGATCACGATCGCGATCGCCGGGACGATCACCGGGACAGTCAGCGATACCAGCAAAGGAACGACTGTCCCCGCCGCAACGGTCACCGTCGACGGTGCGTCGGTTGCAACGGCGGCGAACGGAACGTACACCCTTGCAAATGTTTCCCCGGGATCCGGCAAGGTCGTGACGATCGCCAAGGCCGATTACGTCTTCGGTTCGAAAATCGTCATGGTGACTGCCGGGGGATCGACGCGGGCCGATGTGTCGCTTCTGCCGGTTGCCTATACGACGACTTTCGATCCGGCCACCGCGCAGATTCTCGCACCGCCCGGTTCGACCGCCCAGGTCGATCTGGGGGCCAACGCCCTCAAGACCGGGTCCGGCGCCGCGCCGACCGGGAACGTGACCGCGAACATCACGCCGGTCGATCCGTCGTCCAATCCCCAGATCATGCCGGGCAACTACAGCACGGCGGCGGGCGACCTGATCGAGAGTTTCGGCGCCCTGGCAGTGACTTTCACGGACAGCACCGGCGCCGCCCTGAACCTCGGGGCCGGCCAGTCGGCCACGATCCGTATTCCCGTCGCCGCCGGGGCCGTTTCCCCGCCCGTGACCATGCCTGCCTACTTCTACAATGCCTCGACCGGCAAGTGGGTCGAGGAAGGGACCCTGATGCGCGGCGGCGTGGCGCCGGACCAGTATTACACCGGGATGGTCACGCACTTTTCTTACTGGAACGCGGACCAGCCTTATTCCACCACCTGCATCACCGGGAGGGTTGTGGATGCCTCGGACGTCCCGGTTACCGGCGCACGGGTCGAAGCACAGGGGCGGGACTACATCGGCACGTCGGAGGCCTATACGGCGGCCGACGGCACCTTCACCATTCAGGTCAAGTCTAATTCCACCGTGATAGTCATCGCCAGCGACAGCAACTCCCTGAGCCAGAGCGAAGTCGTTTCCACGGGTCCCGCGGGCGCCATCTGCATAGCCCTTGCGACGGATCTCAAGCTTGGGGCCACAAGCCTCGGGCTCGGCTCCGCCAGAATCAAGATGACCTGGGGACTGAACCCCAATGACCTCGATTCTCACCTGACCGGACCGGATCCCAGCGTGTCCTCCACGGCGCGCTTTCACATCTACTTCGTAAACCAGGGAACCTTCGCATTGCCTCCTTTTGCAAGGCTTGATGTCGACGATATAGACAGCTTCGGCCCAGAGGTGATCACCGTCAGCAAGTTCAACACAGGTACATACCGCTATTCCGTCCACCATTATGGCGGGTCGGACACGATTTTCAGCTCGCCGGCCCGGGTCGAACTGACCCTGAACGGCGCCACGCAGATCTTCACCCCGCCCAATCCGGGCGTGGTTCCCATCGGCGTCGACACGGTCTGGACGGTATTCGAGATCGCTGTCACAAGCGACGGCCAGTTCACGGTCACGCCGATCAACACGTACACCCTGAACGTGATCAGCGACAACGTGCCATGAACGTGAGCAGTAACAGCTTGAGCGGGCGGTTCAGTTCAAGCTTCGACAGTTATTCGGGTTTTTCAAATCTGCCGAAGAGGTAATCTCTTCCCCGGAAAATACTGCCGGCTAATCGGGCGGGGGAAACCCCGCCCGGATTTTTTTGAAAAACTCTCTTGCCGTTCGTCGCTTCATCATGCGGCCCATTTCCCAGACCGAATGGATCTTCAGTATCTTCGTCTGAAAGGTGGACGAAACGGCTTCCGATCGGGCGCGCGATGCTCTCGGAACTGGCGTTACGGGCCCGTTCACCCTGACCAGGCCCCCGTGATCGGTCCACCCGTATCTTAACGTAAATATCTTCCGGACGTTTCTATGGATATTGGATGGGAAGCCGCACGGACCGCAAACCCCGCGCAAACAACCGCCATATCCGGGCCGAAAAGGGGGTTTCGCAGAGTCACACGGAGGACTCTCTTTCAAGTTGGATTATAATCCGGGGGGGCTGGTCACGGTGTGGGCCGCCGAACAAGTCGCTCCACCGGACAGGACTCGCGGTTGCGCCGCTCGCCTGCCGGTGAGCTCAACGTTATGCATAAATGAGGAGCAAGGGAATGAATGAACACGAGAAAACAAACTACCGAGGAGCACAGACTATTAATGGTGAATTGTCCGGGGGAAAAATCACCATTCCCTATGTAAATGTCCCGCCCATGCCCGCTCTTGCGCCTCCCGGCGTCGTTCACAATGGTAAGAAAGCCGAGAACTTCGGCGAGATCGACTCTTCCAGGGGATATCCCGACGTGAGGAGTTTCAGAAGAAAGTTTGGGCTTCTTATTCCCGCTACGAATACCAGCATGGAGTACGAACTTTGGAGCATCATCTTCAAGAACCAAGGAACACACGGGCTAAGAGGGGTCGGCCTTCACACCACCAACGTTTTGACGCCGAAGCCGAAGTTGGAGACCGCAGAAGATCTGATGGAGTAAAAGAATCAGTTCTTGGGCGGGCTAAGGTCAGCGGTGGATGCGGCTTTGTTGGCGGAGCCGCAATACATGATCATGGGCATGAGCCTGGAGCACATTCTTGGGGGCATCGATGAAATAAGAGCGCCGCGCGGATGTTCGAGGATTTGGGTTTTCGAGTGGTTTCAACAGCTGGTTTTTCCTGCGCCAATGCACTTCACATTGCCCATATCCCGGACTGGGCGAAAGAAAAGGCCATCATGGAGTTGCTTGCGAACGCGGACAATAAATTGGATGCAATCGTTCAGTGCGGTACGAATATGAGCCTGATCAACATCTGCGAAAAACTCGAACCAATCATCGGAATTCCGATCCTCGGCATCAATACAGTGACCTTCTGGTATGCCCTTCGGGAGAACGGATTCACGAGTCCGCTAATTGGCGGCGGCAGGCTGCTGCTTGATTTTTGACAGAAGAGCAAATTTTGCGTTGATTTATTGACCAGCCCCCCATGATCGGTCCACCCGTATGTTAGTGTAAGAACCCACCCGGGATCTACATCGGGTTCTGGACGGGAAGACGGAATGAAACGCAAACCCCGCGCAAACAACCGGCTTTTCCGGAGTGAAAAAGGGGTTTCGCAGGGACGCGGTTGACGGGGGAAACCCCTTGCCGTAGAATAACTTTCCTCACGGACGCGCCCTTAGCTCAGCTGGATAGAGCACTTGACTACGAATCAAGTGGCCAGAGGTTCGAATCCTCTAGGGCGCGCCATCTGAAAGTGGTCGAACCGGCGCCCACGCCTCCCTGAAAAGCGGAAAGGTCCTTGGGCGCCGGTTCTTTTTCCAGGAGCGCCAGGCATTTAAGAGACGTCTTCGCCCGCAGGTAGCGGAGTCCATCCTCCGTCTCCATCGGCTCGGTCACGATCTTCCCGAACAGCTTCCGCAGGAGCAGGGCGGACCTCTCCGTCTTCACTTCCAGCACTTCCTTGATCCGAGAAACCCGCTCTTCGATCCACTCCTTCGGAGGAGCCTTGAAGAGCCTCGTGTGGCATTTGCCCAAGAATTCCAGATCGACGCCGAGCTGCTCCACCTTCTTCTCGCATTCCTCAAGGGCGGCCTCCACCGCCTTCGACTGGCGGCCTTGGGCGATATACCCGACGAGGTTGTCGAGCATCTGTCGTTGCTTCTTGTATTCATCTTCCTTTCGCTTGGCAGCCCCCGGCGACTCGGCAAACTCCTTCGCCACCATCTTCTCCACCCTCCGGAACACGTAGGCGAGGCTATCCGTGTTCGAGAGCCTGTTTGTGAGCTCGCCGAGGATAACCTTCTCGACCACGGACTTCCTGACAATGATCCGGTTGTCGCATCCGCGTTTCGCAGCCCGATGGCACCCGTAATATCCGCCGCCTTTTCCGGAGACCTTGACGATGGTGGCCCCGCACGTACCGCAGACCATCGCGCCGGACAGCAACTCCTGGGGATAAATGCTCGTGGCGTTCCCGAGCGCGCCCTGGAACCCGGTGCGGCCTTTCCCGCCGGGCCACGTTTTCCTGATCTCCGCCAGCCGCACCTGGACCAGGTCCCACAATTCCTCGGGGACGATCCTGAGCTCCGGGGATTCCTTCACGTCCCACTCGCTCTTCGGTTTATCGTATTGCCGCAGCTTCCCGGTCAACGGATTGCGCTTATACCCGGTGCGGTTCCAGGTCCAGATGCCTTTGTACTTCTCATTCCGCAACATTATGTGGATCGTCCCCGTGCTCCACCGGCAGACCTTGTTTTTCCGGCCACGGATCCCGTTCTCGTTGAGGCGCTTTATGATGCCGAGGATGGATCGTCCGTCCGCGAATTCCTGGAAAACGCCGCGCACCACTTCCGCTTCGGCGTCATTGATCTGCATCAGAGCGCCCGCCGGCTTTTCCTTTCCCCGGTTGTCGAGGCGCACCTTTTCCGACGGTATGGATTCGAACCCAAACGTCCGCTCCCCCACGAAGTACCCCTCGCTTTTCCGACCCTTCATGCCCCGTAAGGTCTTCTCGCGGAGATCCGCGAGAAATCGCTCGTTGTACATCCCTTGCAGGGGGATCAGCAGCTTGGATCTCTCGTCCGAGGTGTCGATATTGTCCCCGGAGGTGATGATGACAATCCCGATGGATTCAAAGAGCGCGACGGTATGGAGCGTCATGAGGTTGCTCCTGGAAAGGCGCGACAGGTCGTCGATCAGGACGGCGTCGAATTGTCCATCCTGGCCCGCGGTGATCAGCGCGGTAAGGGATGACCGATCGTTCCTGGCCCCGGAAACGGCATCGTCGTGATAGATGTGGTCCTCCAGAACCTCGATCCCGCGCTTTTCCGCGAGGCGACGGCACGAGGCGATCTGGTCCGGGATGCTTGTCGGACTGCATGCTTCCGAACTGTACCTTGCGTAGATGGCAGCCCTCATCACTTGCCCCCCTTCTCCCAAGTCTCTATATCTTTCGGATCCGCCGTCTCTCTCATCCGTTGGACATACTCATGCGCAAGTATTTCGGCGACGTGGTCCAGGAACTCACGGAATTCGGGGTGGTCGGACGGTTTCCAACCGTCGCACGGCTGCTCAACAGTCCGATCGCCAATGATTTCCGCTGGTGCGGCGCCCATAGCCTCTCAGCCACCCGCTGTCTGTCTCTTCACCATCGAAGGTCGTCGCTATAAAGACTTAACGCCGATTATGAGTGCCGTTAATTGGCATTATATCCATGTAACGCTAATTTATGTCAAGCGTTATATGCGTATTACGGGAGAAACGCCGATTATTTGCCAACGTCCTCGGCATGTGCCAAACTTGGGTGCATGGACGGACTTATGAGGAATGTCCGATACCTTCTTTGGAAAGAGGGTGCGGATCGGAAAGACTGGCAATCCAAATTGGCAGAATGGCTCGGCTGTTCCCTCCAGAGGGCGGGGGATCTATTGGAGGGCGAAGGGGAGGATCTTACACCGAAAGAGAAGAAGGCTCTGGAAAAAAGAACGGGGCTTTCTCCTGAAGGACTTTCCGGGGATCTGCTTGAGAAGCATGGCGGGGATATCCTCGTTGAAAACATCCGCCACCTCATCGACGGCCTTCCCCATGGGCAGAAGAAAGAGTTCGCCGCCAAGCTGGGAGTCGATGTCACGACGGTTTCCCGCTGGATCGGCGGCGCTCAACACCCGACAAAGAAAAAGCTGAAGGAGATCGGTAAGTATTTCGGTCTGCCACCCGGAACCGATCTGGATTCGGAACCGATATTTCTTTGGACGGATCCAGTAAGCGAGGCCCAGATAAAAAACTGGCTTATGGAACAAATCCAACAGATCGATGGGAAAACGCTAAGAGAGATTTTCCCGGCGTTGAGGAGGTTGCTAAAGAAATAAGTCTTTCCAATTTTTCCAACCGTATCATTTCCTGGATGGAGTGTAGTTGATGTGATTGAAACCTAAACCGTCTACCGTTCACAGAACCATGGTAACTCCATGGATCAAAGGGTTCGAGTGGGTTGAAAAACCTGCTCGGTAAGAAGATTCCGAAGAACCCGAACCGCGAGTCATAACCGACGATGATCAAGGAGGTCAAACGGGATCCGAAATTCCCAACGGAGGTGGCCTAGTGGAGGGAAAAAGGAGAACCGTCGAGAAGGAAGAAACATAGGCCAATCGCGAATACCGGATCTGCTGTTTCCTTTCCTGCCTAGGAGGGACGATGGGAACATTGCGGGAAGTGTTCGAATGGTCCAAGGGGTTACCGGATTGGCAATCGGACACCATCCGCCGACTCTTCGAGAAGGAAGAGCTTGCCGATCAGGATATAAATGACCTCTTCGCGCTCCTCAAGGTCAGCAAGGGAATCCCCGACAAGCAGGGCCGGACAGCGCGACGCCTTACCGCCGATCTAATCCCCGCCGCACCTACCGAAGGCAGCAGGACAATCCTCAAAACCATCAAGGATATTCGGAACGTCAACGCGATTGCACCCGGACAGCAACTGCAATTCGCCGCCGGTGGTCTGACTGTTATCTATGGGGGCAATGGCTCAGGCAAGTCGGGCTACTCCCGTATCCTGAAACGGGCCTGCCGCGCGCGCGACCGCGGCGAGAAGATTCTACCGAATGCGTTTGCTCCGGCTGCCGAACGTGGGACTCCTCAGTCGGTCTTCGAATTCGAGGCCGAGGGGTGTGCGCAATCCGCCGCGTGGACGGACGGAACTCCCTGCGACGAAGCGCTGTCGGCCATCGCGGTTTTCGACAATCGTTGTGCCCGGACGTATCTCGATCAGGAGCACGATGTCGCTTACGTCCCTTATGGGCTCGGGATTTTCAGGGAATTGGCCAAAACCTTCGGAGAATTGCGGGCGCGCCTTGTAAAGGAGCAGGAACTTTTCACGATCAATCCTGCGGAATTTTCGGATCTCGCCGGGGACACGGCCGTTGGACGCCTGATCGCAAGCCTTTCTCCCGCCACGTCTCCGGATGTGGTTGCTCGACTTGCCACCCTCTCGCCGGAAGAGGTCGGTCGCCTGGGTACATTGGAAAAGAGTCTTCGCGAAAGCAACCCAAAGGGAGAAGCGGAAGCCCGACGGCGCTTGAAAGGCCGAATCGACAGCTTCGCCGTTACGGTTACCGCTTTAGCCAATGCGTTCTCCGACGAGGCCGTCGCGCGTTTCCGTGATGTGGACACATCATTTGTGACTGCGCAGGAGACCGCCAATCTTGCCGCAGAGACACTTTTTCGGGGCGAAAATCTGCTTCCTGGCACTGGTGGGGAGGTTTGGAAGGAACTTTTCTTTGCGGCGAAGAAGTTTTCCGAGTCCGACGCCTACCGGGAGCAACCATTCCCCGTTATTTCCGACGGAGCTCGCTGTGTCCTCTGTCAGCAAACGCTAACCGACGGGGGTCCCCGGCTTTCCCGGTTTTCCGCTTTCATCCAGCAGGAGACCGAGCAAGCTGCGCGAAAGTGGCAGAAAACCATAAAGGATACCCAGGACAAGGTTTCCACTTTCATCCCGGCGGGAGTGATATCCGACAAGGCTCTCTTGACGGAAATCCGGGAACATCAAGAGGCCCTCCCCCGAAGCATCCGCGAATTAGTCGATGCGCTCGTCCAACGGAAGGCGTACGTCTTGGCCGCTTTCCGCTCCCATCACTGGGACGCGCTTCCCGCGCTTCCGCCGTCCCCGATTTCCGCGCTCCGGGAACTTTCCGGGCGACTCGAATCTCAATCGGTGGTATTGGAACGCGTCGCGGTAGGCGATGAAAGGAAGAAAATCGAGACCGAATACCGGGAGTTGGACGCGCGACGGAAGCTCTCCGCCCGCAAGAGCGCCGTCCTGACCGCGATCGGAAAGCATCAGATATCGACAAAACTTCGAGCTTGCTATGCCGCAACGGACACCAGCGCCGTTTCAACAAAGTCCACGGAACTGCATCAAAAACTTATTTCCACCGACCTTACAGCTGCGCTTAACAACGAATTCGCGGAGTTGGGGGCGAAGCACTTGCGGGTGATATTGGCTACGCGTACGGAGCGCGGGAAACCTCTTCAGAAATTGAAGATAGATCTTCCTTCCCCCGTCGGCGGTGCTGACGAGATTTCGCAAATCCTTAGCGAGGGAGAGCAGCGGATCCTGGCCATCGCCTCTTTCCTGGCGGAGGCATCGCTCGCCCATCACGGATCGGGTTTGGTCTTCGACGACCCCGTTTCTTCCCTCGACCACAATTTTCGCCATTACGTAGCAAAGCGCTTTGTCGCCGAAGCCGCCAAGCGGCAGGTCATCGTCTTCACGCACGACATCTTTTTTCTCGTCTGCCTGCGGGAGGCATGCACGGACCTTCAAGTTCCTTTCTTTCCCCAAAACCTTGTCTTTCAAGGCCGAAAGTTCGGCATTGTACGCCCCGACCTGCCGTTCGAAGGAAGAAGCGCCCCAAGCCGCATCAAGTACCTTCGAAACCTCCATCAGGAGGCGGACAAGCTTTACAAAACAGAGGACATGGAACGATACGAAGGGCGCATCCGGTTCGGATACGGAAGGCTTCGCGACAGTTGGGAGCGCATGGTCGAGGAGGTACTGCTGGGTGACGTCGTCCAGCGGTTCCGCCGGGGCATTGAAACGCAGAGATTGCGGCAAGTATCTGTCGATGACTCCGACGTCAAGACCATCCATATCGGAATGGCAAAATGCTCGCAGTACGTCCACGATGGCGCTCGGGAGGCACAAATCCCCGTGCCTTCCCCCGACGAATTTCTTCGGGATGTGGAAGTGCTCGACAAGTACTTGACCACGATCGCGAAACGTGCAGAGGGTGTAAGAAAAGCAAGGGCACCTTTATTCGAGCCACCACAGGTGCCAAACTGACGTCGTTGACCATTGAGAAAACCGACAAGAAATTCTAGGAACATGGTCTGACGAGGAAAAACGGGGACCCACGTTGAAAGGAATCAAGCGTCGCTTAGGGAAAACGATAACCACCACTGTATTATCCCCTTTTACACCGGAGGTTCTCGCCGAGATCTTCAAGACCTCTCCGGAGGCCCCCGACAGGCTCTTGTCGCGGGAATCCGGGCGGCTCGAATTCAAGGAATCCTACAATTGGAACTCCTGGCCCGAATACGCAAGGACGCTAGCCGGGTTCGCCAACGCGGACGGTGGCTTCATTATCTTCGGTGTTGGGGACAGACCGCGACGCCTCAAGGGGCTGAGGAGCAACGCCTTCGAAGAAGAGGACCCCGGACGGACAACGGAGTATTTGAACGATCTGCCATCCTGCTTGATGCAAGGTGACCATACAGCCTCCCTCTTGATCCTGTGCGTTACCCGCTAAGCCACTCTCAGCAGGGATTCTGGGTGGAGATGGGGAGGGCGTGATTCCTTGACATGAATAAGATATCCATGTACCAATGAAACATAAGATTCATCCCTCTCCATTAACCAACCAGATTAGTCTCCAAGCAATCGGAAACATGCAAGGCCACCTTTGAGGAGCCCAGAACCTTTCTATCGGAACACTCACGGAGGTGATTTCCATGAGACCCCTCAGGGATGAGAATGATACTCCGGTTACCATTGCGTTCGCGATTGTCCTATCGATTATCACGGCTGCCTTTATGTTGTTGCTGTCCCTTTTATGAACCCTAAGGGGGGTAGGGGTTCCATTTAACTGTGGAGCAAGTGAAAATTCGGGTTTGAAGAAATGATGTTGCCCACCACCCCAAGGGAACGAAAGGAAAATAAAACAAAGGAGGGAAACCATGGGAGGGAATGTATCCAAAGAGTTGATCGCTTCCTACCTGAAACGTGTTGGATGGCAAAAGTTCGACGTTCTGCAGGATACGCCTCAACTCACGGAAATTGTAACCGGATGGGCGGATCCAAAAAGCGCTGTACACCTTATGTTGATCAAAATCCTTAAGGAAAAGAACATACTGATGTTTATCATCCCAGGGATTGCTAAAGCTCCCAAGGACCAGATACACGTGGGGCAACTCGCGGATATTTTGATGGCCCTTGGGTTTGTTAACTATCAAGTATTGATTGGTCGTTTTTGTTACGACCCAAGCGACGGCGAGATCCGTTACGAATTTTGCATGCCCATTGACAACGCCGATATTTCCTTTGAACAGTTCCTTCACACTGTTAAGGGACTAGTCAATACAGTCGATTACTGGTATTCGAGGGTTGTAGATGTCTGCAAAGGGGAACGCACTGGTCAGTCTGTAATTGATAGTTTTTTAAAAAAGATATAAAATTCTTAGTCGTGAACATGGGAAGACTTAGAATTATTGTTTTGCTTGTTCAGAATTCAGCGACATAACTAGCGGAACTATCGGGACTCATCACATAAGTATTAGCATTGATGGCAATATGTAATATATAAAATCTGCACAAGCCATTTATGGAATGAACCTCCTGCTTTATGGAACATGGGGGAGGCATGAATTCCAAAAAGGAAATTATCCTCGCAATAATAACCAATATCTTACTTGTTGCTATAGTTATTTCCCTAGGGATTGCTGCCAATAGTGTATTGGTAGGTCTTCTGTGTTTTACTGGTGTGGCAGGACTAATTGTGGCCGTAAAACAGGCTGCCGCGCCAAAGCGAGTCGTTTTTTTCATCGCCACCCTGGTAGGGTTGGGCTGCCTCATATCGGCGATCTGGCTTTCTCAACTCGCCGGGCGTTGGCTTTGGACACCTCTCTGGTTATACATCGCGCTCCTTCTCTGGGCTTCCGGTAAAGAAGCTCTTAAGAATAACCGGAAATGGATAGGCAATTTCATGTCTGCCGCTGCCGTGACCGGCGGTTTCTTCTCCATCCTCGGACCCCTGCTACTGTACCGCCGTAAAGCCCTTTTGGTTTTCCCAGACCTATCTGGCCCTTCCTATTACTGGATTTGGGGCATTCTTGCGGTTGTCGGTCTTTCAAGTATGACATTCGGATGGAAGAAGGGTTCCAAATATAAACCGTTAGGTTTTGTCCTCTTTTCCACGGCAGGAATTTTGCTTCTTGGGGCAGCGACCTGGCTTTCGCACTCTGCCGGCCAATGGTGGTGCTCGCTTCTGTGGTTTCTTGTTGCGATTCTTCTCGGTCATGCTGCTTGGAGAGTTCGCCGGGTCAACAGCAAAACTGGAAAAGTTGCACTATCCGTCGCGCTCATATGTGCAATCTTTGCAGCAGCATCTCCGTTGATTATTTCTAGTGCAATTCTCCAGCCGACAGTGCTTGAGTCGTCGCAACCACGGGCGATTGTCCCAGAGGTATCCTCAAACCCCTCGATATGGTCAACAGGGACCTGGTATGCCATAGGGAAGGAAGGCGCCAAAGCCATCGGGAATTTCTTCTCCACCGTCCTCCGCTCCTTCTGGGGAGTGGCCTATCTACTCACGATATTTTTCCTTGGGCATATATGGATCCGGAAATGGGGCGGTGTGATGTTGCTTGGGAGTGCTCTGATTTGTATGGGGTTGGCAGGGGTGCTGGATCCTGTAATGTTTGGAAGGTTAAAGCAATTGTTTGTGTCCGGTCCGGCCACTTTGATGCAAAACATGCTGGAATTCTCTACAAGGCACCTAGGCTCGCTTGGGTGGGGTGCTTCCATCGGCGGCATGGTGGTCTCGTGGATCGTTTTTCCCGCCATCCGCGATTCGATCCAATTTAACCGTCTTAAAATTAAAAAGTTGCGGGTAGGAAATAATTTCGGGAAAACGTCTCTGAAACAGCGACTGAAAGCTGGAGGGAATTTCCCCCCAGTTGCATTTTTTGCTCTTCTTTTGACGAATATGGCCATCCCGATTATTCTTTGGGCGGCACTTCGCCGTTTTGCAGGAGGGGGGGGAGGTACTTCTTTTCCGATTCTTGGAATTCCGGATTTATCGGTAGCCCATTTCAAGCCGGTTTGGCATTTCTCCTATTTCGTTGTCGGTTATATTTTATGGATGTCAATCACGTTTCGCCGTATGGTCGAACAGAGATACGAAGTGATTATTAAACAACCGCATGAATCCATCCTCTATATAATAGTATCTTTTCTTTTTGCTCTTTTCGTCCCTGCGGGGGTTTTGCTTTTCCTAACCGGGCAAAATATCACGGTGCTTCTCGCCACATCCCTTGTCTGTTCCACGGCAGAGGATCGCAGGGTTGCCAAGAAAGTGGTTACACCCCCACCTTCCAGGGAACCGGACCCAGTGGAGATAGCAAATAAATTACTGGAAATTCTGCGAAAGGAAATTCCGGTCAAGGCACCGCCATCTCCTCCTCGAAAGGAATCACCATTAAAGACACCGCCATCCTCTTCGCCATCGTTCTCGAAAGGAACGCCAGGTACTCCAGAAAAAGCAGATCCATATATCCCTGATGAAAAACTCCTGGAAAGGGTGGGCGCAGTCTTGGGATCCGCGTTGGAGGAGATCGACCGGCAGGAGGAATCGCCCGAGCCTTCTCCTGCTCCACCCATAGAACCCTCTGTTCAACCAGCAAAGACGATTCAACCATCTCCCGTTCATACTCAACGGTTGAAAGAGCAAAAGGATGCCGGGGAATGTCTCTATCGTCACTCCAGGCCGCTGATAGATATGACGGTCACGGAGCAAGGAATCATTTATCTGCTCGATGGAAGCGGCGGATTGATTCGCGTGGAGGGTGGGAAGGTTCGAGATGGAGGGGATAGAGGAGATGTATCCCTGGAAAACCCGTTAGGGTTCGCACTCGATTCTCTTGGGCGTGCGGTTGTATCAGATCGTGCAGGACAGCTCATCTTTGTGACATTTCAAAAAAGCTCACCTCCAATGACCAGCAAGCATGTTCGCTCTACACCAATCAACTGTTTCGCGATGAACCCATTTGGTTCCATCATCGCCCTCGCTCCGTTCGGCAACAGGGGGCAGGGCGTTGGTGCCTACGTCATAAGCTCTGGCCAGGAACAGGCTCTGATCGACGATCTAATTTCGGTTTCAGCCTTGGCTTTCTCTCTTGATGGACGCTACATGGGGATTGGTTTCGCTGATGGGAATGTCGTCACGTTCGACATGGTCAAGCGCAACGTTGAGCTTCGAATAAACGTCGGATTTCTTGCGAACAACCGCGTTGTGGCATTGTCACCAGGCCCGAAGAGAAGGTGGATCGCAGCTTATGAGAACAACTACATCGTTTGCTTCGATTCCAGCGGGCAGATTGAGCACAAGAAAAAAAACAGCACGGCGATTTCCTGCCTGGCCGTTGCCCGGAACAGCGGAACCGTAGCCATAGGCAGCAAAGGGGGGTCGGTGCATGTGCTGTCCCCGGATCTGGGTCGGACGGACTTCCACAAACGGGTACATATGAGCGAGGTTGTGCGCGTTGTATTTCCAGGCAAGGAGGAAACCTTTATTAGCGCAAGCAGGGATGGGTCCGTATGCGAGGTCCGGGTGTAGGGCAGGGTTGCTGCGGAGCATAGGAGAAGTAGTTCCGAAAGGATATGAAATGAGTATAGGGGCTGCCACCCATACAGGAATGGTCCGAAATCATAACGAGGATTGCTACCTGGTAGAGCCGGAACAGGGTTTATACATCGTTGCGGATGGCATGGGGGGGCATCAGGCTGGTGAGGTAGCCAGCCGGATTGCGGTCGAGACCATCCATAAATTTCTGTCAGACCACGGGAAGGACGAAAACCCCCTGCCAGACAAGGTGCTCACAGATGCGTTATCCGCTGCCCACAGGGCCATCAGAGAGACCGCCAAAAAGGACCCTTCGAAGCGGGGGATGGGTACTACGGTTGTTATTGCCTGGGTCCCACCGTCCGGAGAGGTGATTTGGGTGGGGCACGTCGGGGATAGCAGGGCCTACGTGATGCGATCGGGGAAGATGAAGCAGATTACGGAGGATCATACGGTCTTCAATCAGGCATATCGCGCAGGTGCTCTCCCGAAGGACCCGAAAGACTGGCCGCCACGCCAGCAGCTTAGCCAGGCGGTTGGCGCCAGTGAATGGATTTCCCCGGGGATCACCCAGGAAATAGTCCAGGAGGGAGATCGGATTTTTTTGTGCACGGACGGATTGACGGACATGGTGACGGATGAAGAGATCTCCAGCAGGTTGTCGATGCCAATTCCTCCGCAGGAAATATGCGAGGGACTGGTCGAGGCGGCCAATTCCCATGGTGGCAGGGACAACATCACCGTGGTGGTGATTCAGATTGGCGAGTACAAGGGCAGGCTGGATGAGTCCTACGACCGGACCACGGTGACCGGGGAGGTGGCAGATGGTGGAAGTGGTTCTGCGTGTTGAGAAGGGGCCGGAGCGGGGAAGAGATTTCCATTTTCGGGATGCCGACAATTTCCTTGTCGGGCGAGCGGAAGAGGCCCATTTTCGGTTGAGCGAGAAAGATCTAACTGTCTCGAGGCATCATTTTCTGCTCGAAGTGCGCCCGCCAAACTGTCTCATCCGTGATTGCAATAGCACAAACAAAACGTACCTTCGCCACGGAAGCCGGGGGGATTGGAAGGTAATCGAGGAAGCCCTTCTGAAGAATGGCGATCAGATCCGGGTCGGAGAAACCGTGTTGAGCGTCGGCATGACGCACCCGGAGCCTTCGGGCACCATAAAGATCAAACCGGATCCGAAGGAGAAGAGTGCCGAAAAGAAAGCTTCCGATATTCTTCGTTGCGTCCGGTGCAGCGACGAAATGGATCATCAGCCTCCGCTTGGGGAATCGAATCTGCGTGACCTCGATTTCATGTGTTCCAAATGCCGATCCAAAGAAAAGTCGATCAGGGCGGAGAAGGAGGCATATCTTGCCGGGAAGAAGTACAAGTGCAAGGAAAGCAGCTGCGGGCAGGACCTAACAGAACTTGCGAATCGGGATGGGCGTGCCGCCGAACTGGCCGATGTGGCCACATACCTTTGCACGAAATGCGCTCAAAGGTCGAGAACATTGCCAACACATGACATAGGCGGCTACCTGCTCCTGTCCGTGCTGGGGCAGGGAGGGATGGGAGTGGTGTATAAAGTCTGGCACAAAAAAACTGGAAGGGAGGCAGCCCTCAAAGAGATGCTTCCTGTTGCCAAGTCGAATGAAGAAGGGACCATGCGGTTTGTTCGGGAGATCTTATATACCCAAAGCCTGGCCCATCCCCATCTCGTTCGTCTGTTCGAAGGAGGTATTCAGAATGTCACCGCCGAACGGTTGAAAGAAGCTTTTCCCCACCTCTATCCTATGTTTAAGGAAAGTAAGCCGAAAGAGGGTACTTTCTTCATATCCGAGCTTGTCCCGAATGGAGATCTCGATCAGTTTGTGTCGGACAACGGCGAGCCTCTGCTACCGCAGAAGAAAGCGGCCCGGCTGATCCAAGACGCGCTTGCGGGTTTGAGTTATATCCATCAGAAAGGATTCGTGCATCGCGACATCAAGCCGGGAAACATCATGCTGAAAAAAAACAACGGGGATTTGTTTCCAAAGCTGATGGACTTCGGACTGATGCGCAAATATGAAGAGCACGGTGGAACGATAACAAAAGTGGGGCAATTTGGAGGAAGCATAGTGTTCATGCCAAAGGAGCAGATCACTGATTTTAAGGGAAGCAAGCCTTCGGTGGATATCTATGCGATGGGGGTTACGCTCTATTACCTGCTCACAGGTCGCTACCCATTGGATTTCCCACCGTCGTGGCAACTCAAGAAGTGGTCTCGCCAGAAAATGGAGGTGAGATTGCCGAAAGATCCGGTCCAAATGATTATGGAAGATACACCACGGCAGATTCGCGATTTTAGGAAAGATCTCTCGCCGAAGCTCTGTGAGGCAGTGGACAAAGCCGTCCGAAAAGAGGCGAGCAAGCGATTTCTGTCCGCGGAGGAATTTCGGACAGCCCTGCACCAAGCTATTGCCTGATGAATAGAGGGGCGACGGTGTGTTATGGATCAAAAACCATTTGACGACGATTTGGATGCCTCTTCCAGTTTCTGCATCCGTTGCGGCAAGGAGTTTCACCCTGCCACCGAGGACGACGTCCTGTGCCAGGAATGCGGGGGTGCCAGGGAAGCTGGCTTTCTTGAGAGTCCCCCCGACATAGCACCACCC
>JACZKY010032205.1_pt1 | contig 19855 bp, 12 predicted proteins | sample 8237611 | NCBI WGS metagenome assembly JACZKY01 (sample SAMN16148055, study PRJNA663545) | marine sediment metagenome | biome: sediments and biomass from bioreactor inoculated with such sediments; feature: coastal sediments; material: methane- and iron-fed bioreactor; isolation source: Bothnian...
GAAGTGCTCGCGGGAGGGGCAGAACCCTCCCGGCGCGAGCGCGCCCGGAGGGCCACTGTGAGATCTCGCCCCACCCGCTTGGGGGGGTGGGGCTTCAGGCCCTAGCGCTTGCGGGTGAGTTCACGCCAGGACACGCGCCGCAGACTGTTGGCACCGCTGCCCACCGGCACGTTGGTCGTCACTGTCGTGCCGTCCGAGAGTCGGGTCAGCTGCACGATCACGTTGGTCGGCAGCCGCACGAACACCCCACGAGTGGAGAGTGCGTTGCCGAGTTGGACCGCGACGATACCGGTGTTCGCCCAGGTCGAAACGGGGGCACCGGTACGGTAGTCAACCAGATAGCGATAACTGTAACCACCGGAGGTACAGGCATCCTGGCGCGGGATGTTGGTGGTGAAGCCGAGTGTGCCCAGGGCCAGGGTCGGGTCATTGGTGGCCCGCTCCCCGGCATCGGGCAAATCGATGTACCAGCCCTTGTTGATGCCGAAATTCACCGTCCGCTGGGTACTGACTCGTACTGGCTGGCCAACCGTACAGACGCTGCTCGAGGCAGCCGGCGGGCAAGTGGTCGTGGTCAGGTCCTGCTTGACGAAGCCTGACGCACCCGCTCTCGGGTTGGTCAGTGTCGTCGACCCGAGTTCATCCATGACGGCGTAGAAGGACTGCTGCGTCGTGTCGCCAACATCGGGCCCGCCAAGGTAGCGGCCGGTTCCCACGAAAACCACTGCCCGGGAGTTGACTTCCCCGAGTTCTGGTTTGGCGGTGATCGACTGCGGAATGGTGCCTGCCGCGTCGGCATAGAAGGTGATCAGGCGCTGCGCGTCATAGCCGGGAGCCCCGACGTTGCCGTTGATGTCAAAGCGCCACAGGTTGCCCAGCAGGTCGCCCCCGTAGACCCGCAACGTGGTGTTGTCGGTTTCGGGGAAGTCGACCCAGGCATTGATCCGCGCCAGTCCGCTCGGCGTGGTGACGCTGCCGACGCCGGTGCTGATGGTTCTGATGACCGCGCCGGTGGCGGCGTTGAGCACGTAGAGGCGCCCCACGCCATCGCCAGGCACCGTATTGTTGTAGCCCGAGGCCACCAGCACCACCCAGGTGCCGTCGGCGAGCTTGGTGATCACCGGGTTGCCATAGGTATAACCCAGGTTGGCATCGGTAAATTCCCACAGGGCCACTGGCGTCGCCGGGTTGGTGACGTCGAGCGCGTAGTAGCCGCGCCCGCCGCCGTTGAGTCCGCCCACCACGATCGTGTGCCAGGCACCAGCGAAGTAGACGTCGCCCGCAATCGGCGTTCCGTCGACGATGAACCGGTGCAGGCTGCCGTAGTTCTTGTCCGCCAGCCGATAGAGTTCGGGCAGCACCAACGAGGGCACATAGGCCCATGATTCGGCTCCCGTGCTGGCATTGAACGCGTGCAGCATGCCGTCGTTCGCGGCGGCATAGACCATCGACTGACGAGCGCGGGTCGCGGTGACGTAGGCGCTATAGCCGGCATCGGCGTAGTTCCACAGCGAGCCCTTCACATAGAGCGCCTCGGCGCTGACGATGTCGCCGAGCACATGGGTGCGCAGGCGGTAATAGGCACTGGTATCGGTAATCGGGCCTTCATGGGAACGTTCGCCGCGCACGAAATTGAGCAGATTAGCGCCACTCGCCAGGGTCTGGTCGGCGGCGCTGAGGCAGCTGACTCCGCTCACGCAGAACTGCGACAAACTGCCAATGTGCGGCGTGCTGAAGTAGGCCCGCTCGGTGGCGCTCATGCTGGCCCAGGTGAACGACTTCAGATGGCTGGCCGCGGCCCCGTCAAAGGTGTAGATGTTGCGCGCGCTGTTGCTGTCAAGCGCCGCCGATGCTTCCCAGTCCGGGGTCGCCGAAACTACGCCGGTGGTGAGGTCGAGTTGCTGGCGCACCAGTTCCCCGGTCCACTCGGAGGTGGTGAAGGTTGAACTGAAGACGAAGTTGTCGCCCGAAGTTACGTTCGGGTTGCTGGTCGTCGCCGCTGCCGCAGCGCCCAGGCGTGCGCTCACCCCCGCCAGCGCGGTGTTCAGACCCGCGGAGAGGCTGGCCGGGTTGGTCGCGCTGAAGTAGGTGCCGCGACCATTGACCGCGGCATGCCAGAGATCATCGATCGTTTCCTGCGCGTCCGCCGTCGGAACCGGCCAGTTGCAGGCCCCGCTCGTTTGCCAGGTGCAGATGCCCCCGCTCGGGTTGGCCGAAGTGCCGTTCTTGACATCGAAGTAGTCGCCACTGCTCGCCGAGGCGTAGTTCGGCGAGAACAACATCCGCCCCGAGGCTCCCAGGCCCAGCGTGAAGGTGGTCATGTGCTGCCAGCTGGCATTGTCCAGGCCTGTGCCCGGCACGTTGTTGTACGGGTCGGGGGTGGCGGTGGAACACAAGGTGTTCCCGGCCACTGCCGGGGGTACCACCGCACCGGTACAGTTCCCCAGCGCCGGCGCCCGCAGGTCGGTAATGTAGTAGTACTCGGCGACGTCGGCCAGGGTGTCGGAAGCGCCACCGGTGACGATCACGTTGGAGGTGAAAGGCGATGCACTAATGGTTCCCGATCCGGACGAACTGACCGACGGAGTACCGCTGATGGCGCCCGAGCCGGAATAGGTGATGGTCACCGCAGCCGAGTTGCTCCCGGTACTCGTCCAACTGGCGCTGAACCCGGTGACGGTGCAATTGCCCCGAAGGATATTGGTACAGGCGTTGATGTTGTCGGTGATCCGCGACGCCACCGTATTTTCCTGCCTGCTGCCGCTGGTGCTGTCGTAGAGGACCTGGGCGCCATTTACCAGAATGCCGCTCACGCTGAAATTGTTGTTCGTCCCGCTGATGCTGAGCGTGGCGGTGTAGATCGTCCGGCTGCCGGCACCGTCGTAGTAGGGGCGCGGCTCGCTGGAATCGGGACTGCCCACCGGGGTGCGACCGTCGAGGCCGAAGCCGATGCCCTGGTTCCAGTAACCATCGGTCGAGAGGATCGTGAAGTTCTGCTGGCAGGAATACTGCATCGGGTCGGTCACCCGGCTGCCGTTGAAGGTCGAGCCATTGAGGCCGCCGCTGAACAGGCGCCCGGCCTGTGACAATGCTCCCAGCAAGGGCGTGCGGTTATTGGGTTGGGCGGCGAACAGCTTCTGGTACCAGGCGTTCTTTTGGGTCGTCTCGAACTTGTTCAAGTTGAGAAAATCGGCGCCGGTATTGTTGTTGATGCTCATGTAGCCAAGCCGATAGTTGGCGCCAATGGTGTCGAAGGCCAGACTGGTCGAGGTCTTCATCATCTGCATGCGCGTGCGGTAATACGCGTACCAATTGGCGTAATTGGTCATTTCCTCGGCGTAGGTGCAGGTGGCGCCGGCACAGTCGGAGCGAGTCGAAGCCTTGGTCGTCTTGCCCGGGTAGGGATAGCTGTTGTTCGTGGCGACGATATTGACGTGGATGTTGGCGCCCGGGCCACCGCCATCATTGAGCGTATGGGTGACGTTCATGGTGCCACTCTTGGCGGGCGCGGCAACCGCCGTCAGCCCACCAGGGCCGGTGATGGTGACCGTGCTGCCTGAAAGGGCGGCGCTGTAGCCGGTCACCGTGCAGTTGCCGACCAGCACATCGGTACAGGCGTTGATGCTGTCGCGAATCCGACTGGCCACGGTACTAGTCGAGGTATTCGCGGCCGTCGCGGCCGACAGGATCTGTCCACCCAGCAGACCGGTCACGGCGACCCCGGTAACGCTGGTCGAACCCGATCCGCCGACAGTGATCGTTGAGGTCGACTGGCGGGGATAGCGGGCGTTGGTGAAGGACCCGCTCGACCAGTTCGCCTGACAGGTGGTCAGCGCGGCACTGTCGCACCAGCGCAGCGTGGCTGGGTACGGGTAGCTTGCCGTGGGCGCGGACTGCACCGAACAGTTGCGCAGATTGGGCGAAGCGCAATACTCGCCGGGAATGAACGTGTAGAAATCGGCGTTGTTGCGCAAGTCGCTCGTGCCGGTGCTCTGTACCCGATAGCCATCGTTTCTCACCGCCGACCAGGGCGATCCCTGACTCGGGTAGGTGGTGCTGACGCGCGCACCGCTGGTATCGAACATCACCGGCGGACTATAGGTGACCGCCGGCGAGTAGGCGACTCCGTTGAAATCATTGTTGCGGAACAGCTCGAGATTGCCCGAATAACTGCCCGCCCAGTCGGGGAGATAGTCCCAGCCCATACTGCCGGAATCGTCGAGCACGAACATCACATTCGGCAACACTTCCGTGGTCGAGGAAGTGACTAGTGGTGCGTTGGCGAGAGAGGTCAGACCGGCCGAAGCGGTACCGGCGGATAACGCCAGCACCAGCGCGATGCCAAGCGATGGTATCAGTTTGGATTTCATGGCTGCCTCCTGGCCAATTACTGCATCACTGGGCCACGACGGCCTGCACGTAACTGACGGTATTGCGCGGCCCGACGATACGGGCGGTAATGCGATAGTAGACGGCGCTGTTGTACTTCAACTGGACGGAGCCCGCCGACTTGCTGCTGGTCGAAGCGCCGCTGGCGGACTGGGCGACGCTGCAGTTGACGCCGGGCGTGACGGGGTCGCCAACGGTGTTGCAGAGCCGGTGAATGGCGTAGGAGGCGACATTGCCGGCGGCATCGGGCGGTAGCGCCACGACCTGGCCACCCGGCAGCAGCACGTTGTTCCAGAAGTCGTCCCAAGACTGGGTCGCCCCCGGATCCTGCCGCGCCGCGGAATAGCCCGCCGCCAGGTTGCTGGCGTAAAGCGTGGTGCCAACATTGTTGGTCTGCAGCCAGGTCGCCGCGGTTTCGATCCCGGTGTCGCCCGACGTGGTCGCCGCCTGCTGAAAGGCGAGATTGCCGGTGATCACCGTAGTGGTATCGACCGAGCGCATCAGCGCGATCCCGGCCAGCGTCATCGCCACCAGAACGATGAGCGCGATGATCATCACCACGCCGCGCTGGGCACGCTGCATACGGCCCGCGCCAGATCGAGCTAGAGCTTGGTTCAGCATCCGGGTTGCGCTCCCATCCAGACGATGTTGCGGATCGGAATCGTGGTCTCGAACAGCCGATAGCGGTATTTCTGCCAGTCGGCGTTTGCGCTCAAATCGATCGGTTGCGTCGCGCCCGCCGCCCAGGGCGGCGGCGCGGTGGTCACGGCCGTCTTCTCATACTGGGCGCTACGCGCCACCAGCACCATGCGTACCCCGGAAATCCGCGCCCAGCCACAGGCGGTGGCGGGAGTAGCCTGATCGTAGGCGTCGACCGTGCCATCCATCGGCGCCGAGGTGTCACGGCCATACTCGGCCCTCAGGCTGACGATATTGCTGCCGATCGCCACCCACACCGTCGGATCCCCGGCGCTGGCGGCCGCCGAGCAGTCGTTGACCATGTAGTCGCACACGGTCAGGTTGCCGCCCCGAATCGCATAGACCTCGACCCTCGGCTCCCGGCCGGCGTTGAAGAGCACACCGTTGCTGGCGACAATGCCGGCGAGCGGACTTACCGCCACGTTGACCGTAGAGCCGGCCCCGACGGCCACGACATTGGCCAGCGCCAGAGTGCACGGCGACGCGCGCAGTTGCGGCGTCGCGATCACCCGATCCCCGATAGCGAATGAAGTCGGCGTCTGCACCGCATAGATGTCGGGATACGCCGCCGCTCCCGCTGTCGCCGGTTGCCCGGTAATGCCGTCGCCTTCGGGAGACCCGTTGGCGCTGCCGGAAACGTAGGTCAAGGTGTCGGTAAACGGGTCTCCTGCCGGAATGCCCGCCTGGTTGATCGTCACCGGGGCCATGTTGTTGAGCGTTACGCCCGCGCGCAAGCGCAGGTTGCAGCCGATCATGCGCTGGTCGCTGAGCCCCCAGCCGGCCTCGCGCAGATCGCGCTGGATGCCATAGATCGAGATCGCCCCGTTGTTCTGGGCATCGCTGCCACTGGTGGTGGAGCGTCGTTGCGACTCGGAGAGCATGAACACCTGCATGATCACTAGCACGCCCAGCATGCCGATGACCAGCGCGACGAGAATCTCCACCAGCGTGAAACCGCGCGCATGGCGTCGTAGCGAAGGGGTGGGCAACTGGAGAAACAATTCGTGCTCCTATCTGACCTGGGCGACCATGGTGTAGCTGTGCTCGGGGTTCGCGGCCGGTTCGCTGGGCAACTTCCACCGTACTGTGATGGTCACCAGCCCCGTCACCGGGTCAACGATCACCCGCGGAGGAAAGCCGGTGGTTTCCGGCAAGGTGGCGGTGACATCCGCCAGCCAGGTCGTGTACCTCGCGCCGTCGGTCCCGGCGCCACCCTGGAAATCGGCTTGCACCGTTGCCGGGGTGCGGTCGCCGACCCACATCTGGCCAAGCAGCTGGTTGGCCATCAGACTCGCCTCGGAACGATACTTGGCGCCGCTCGAAGCCTGGACGGCGGCGGCCTGCATGGCGACAATCGCGAGCATCCCCAGCGAGAAGATCAGCAGTGCGATGAGTGCCTCAAGCAGCATCACACCACCTTGATTGGCGGGGCCGCTGCCCCTGTCGCTGCGCCTGATCATAGTCATCTCGCTAGCATCCCTGGGGGTCAGGCGCGGCGAACAGCGGATCGCACATCCGGGTCTGTCCACCGCTCTCGACCACTATGCGCAGGCAGCGCATCGGACCACCGGGTGCGCAGGCACCACCGGTCGGATTGCTGACATCAATGTTGATCCGCCCCGCCGGCGCCGGTGCCAGGCGCCCGAAACCGTTGAACACGAAGGTCGGTTGGGCCGTTGCGACCACCACGTTGGTGGTGCCCTCGGTGCCGCTGCGCGTCTGGATGATGCGTGGCGCCACGGCGAGATCCGTGGCAACAATATTGTCCATTGGAGGGCTGTCGCAAAGACCGGTGGGATCATCCAGACTGATCACCCAGCTGGTTCCGGCGCCCGAGATCACGCAGGTACTGTCAGCGGTACTGGTGAGTTGGAATCGGACCAGGAAGTTACGTCGCACCGCCTCGGCACGCGCCATCTGCAATCCGGTTTGTATCGTCTCGGCAGCGGTGCGAATCTGACCGTTGTGGACCCAGGTGCCGATGCTTGGCACGCCAAACATCAGCAGGATCGACACGAGCGCGACCGCAACCAGCATCTCGATGATGCTGAAGCCCTGGTGCGCGCGCGCGAGTTCTAGCATACCCCGCCCTTGCGGGTGATCCAGCAGTTGTTCGGCGTCGCGGCCGTCCAACCGCTCGGTGCCGGCGCCGCCACCGCGCTGGTCTTGGCGTTGCTCTGGTCGACCGTGAAGCTGAAGCCAGCCATCGGGCCCTTGCCGCTCGCCTGGAGCGTAAAGGTGTCCTGGGTCTGGGCAGTACATGAAAAATCAAAGTACTTGCTGGTGGCGCTGTCGGCATTGCACGCCGCGGCCGTGGCATAACTGCGCGCGTCCAGAAATGATTGTTCCATCTGCACCCGTTTGGTGGCCAGGCCGGCAGTCGCGTCGGCAATTCGCCCGCGGATCAGGTAGTCAGTGTACGAAGGAACCGCGATCGTCGCGAGGATGGCGACGATAGCGACTGTGATCATGACCTCGATCAGCGTAAAACCAAGCTGGGCTTTCATGGAACCCCCTTTGCCACAGATGTGCGCGGTGAAGCGATCGGAGACGGACAGCCTGGCTCCGCACCACCCCTGACGTTTGCGTCAATGATAGGGTGACGACGGCCGAAGTAAAGCGGTTACGACATACGGGCGCTTTCCCTGCATGAACGGTCATCGAAGCGTCGTATTCAGGTATTCTCGAGGGCCTTTGTCCCTACCATCCGTAAAGAAATGATCGCCACTGCCGAGGGCTCGGTTCCGACTTTCGCGGACATCGTCGCCGCCCGCGAACGCATCAGCGGCGAGATCGTTGCGACCCCCACGCGGCGCTCGCACACGCTGGGCGAGATCGCCGGCTGCAAACTATTCCTCAAGTTCGAAAACCTGCAGTTCACCGCTTCGTTCAAGGAACGGGGCGCGGCCAACCGGCTGGTGGCGCTGGCGCCAGCGGAGCGCCGCGCGGGGGTAATCGCGGTATCCGCCGGCAACCATGCCCAAGGAGTCGCGTACCACGCGCGCCGACTCGGCATTCCGGCGGTGATCGTGATGCCGCGCTTCACTCCGTTCGTTAAAGTCGAGAACACGCAACGGCTGGGCGCCGAAGTCATTCTCTGTGGCGAAACCTTCGCGGCAGCGCGCGAGGAAATGACGCGTCTCGCGAGCGCTCGCGGGCTGACCATCATCCACCCCTACGACGACGGCTTGATCATCGCCGGGCAGGGAACGATCGGGATCGAAATGCTCGAAGCGGTCCCGGATCTCGATACGCTGGTGGTTTCGATCGGGGGTGGCGGACTGATTGCCGGCATCGCCATTGCGGCACGCGCGCTGCGGCCCGACATCGAGATCGTGGGGGTGCAGGCAGAGCTATTTCGCAGTGCCTATGAGCAGTGGCAGGCAGCGCGCCTGGGCCTGGCCGAGACTGCCCCACGCGCCGCCGGCGGACCGACCATTGCGGAGGGCATTGCGGTCGAGCACCATGGGGCGCTGACGATGCCGGTAATCGAGCGGCTGGTCGATCGCATAATGCTGGTTTCAGAGGCGCAGATCGAACGCGCCATTGTGTTATTCCTCGAGATCGAGAAGACCCTGGTTGAGGGTGCGGGCGCGGCCGGCTTGGCAGCGGTGCTCGCCTATCCAGAGCATTTTGCCGGCAAGCGGGTGGGGCTGGTGCTGTGTGGCGGCAACATCGATCCACTGACGCTGGCCGACATCATTGAACGCAACCTGGTGCGCAACCGGCGCCTGGCACGACTCTCGATCAGCGCCCCGGACAAGCCGGGATCACTCGCCCGGATCGCGGCCCTGCTCGCCGAACAGGGCGCCAATGTCGAGGAGGTGACCCACCAGCGAGCGTTTGCCGACTTGCCGGTACGCTACGTGCGCATCGACATGGTGATCAGCACCCGCGGTACCGAACACCTGGACGCCACGCTTGCCGCCCTCGCCGCAGCCGGCTTCGAGGCCCAACTGCGCCTCGCGGGCTAGGCCGGCGCCACCGCCACCGCGCAGAACTTGAATTCCGGGATCTTGCCGAAGGGATCGAGCGCCGGGTTGGTGAGCCGGTTGGCGGCGGCCTCAGAGTAGGCGAAGGCGATGAAGATGCTGCCCGGGTAGATCCCGTCGTCGACGCGCGCCGCGAGCCTGACCTCGCCACGGCGCGAGCGCACCGAAATCATCGCGCCCGGCGCGACCCCGAGCCGCGCCAGATCCAAGGGGTGCAGCGAGGCCGTGGCCCGCGGCTCGAGCGCATCGAGCGCCTGCGCACGGCGCGTCAGCGCTCCCGTGTGCCAGTGCTCGAGCTGACGGCCGGTGACCAGCACCATCGGGTACTCGTCATCGGGCAACTCGGCAGCCCTGATCAACTGCGCCGGCACCAGTCGCGCCTTGCCGTCGGCGGTCGGGAAGGTCGTGCGAAAGACCACCGGCTCCCCCGGATCGCCCACTTTGACGCACGGGTAGGTAACCGAACCCTCGCGCTCAAGGCGCTCCCAGCTGATGCCGGCGATCGCATCGGTGCAGGCCGCCAGCTCGGCAAACACCTCGCGCGGCTCGCGATCGGGCCAGTCCAGCCCCAGTTCGCGTGCCATCGCGGTGATGATCCACAGGTCCTGGCGCGCCTGCCCCGGCGGCGTCAGCACCGGCCTGGCAAGCTGCACCATCCGGTCGGTATTGGTGAAGGTCCCGCTCTTCTCGGCGAGCGCCGAGGCCGGCAGGATCACGTCTGCGAGGTACGCGGTCTCGGTCGGGAAAATGTCCTGGACGACCAGCATCTCGAGCCGCGCCAAACCCTCGCGAGCATGGGCCAGGTCGGGGTCGGACATCGCCGGATTCTCGCCCATCACATACATCCCGCGCACCGTGCCGGCGCGGGCCGCATTGATGATCTCGACCACCGTGAGGCCGGGCTCGCGCTCGAGCGCCACGCCCCAGAGCGATTCAAACCGCGCTGCTGCCGCCGGATCGCTCACGCTGCGGTAGCCGGGATAGAACATCGGGATCAGCCCGGCATCGGAAGCGCCCTGGACGTTGTTCTGGCCGCGCAGCGGGTGCAGCCCGGTGCCGGGCCGACCGATCTGCCCGGTGATCAGCGCCAGTGCAATCAGGCAGCGGACATTGTCGGTACCGTGGACGTGCTGCGAAACCCCCATGCCCCACAGAATCATCGCCGCGCGGCTGCGCGCATAGCAGCGCGCCACGGTGCGGATGGTCTCGGCCTCGACCCCGCAGATCGGTGCCATCGCCTCGGGCGTGAAGGCCGCGACGTTGGCGCGAAGTTCCTCGTAGCCTCTGGTACGCCGGGCGACAAATTCGTGGTCGACCAGGTCTTCGGCGATGATGGTGTGCAGCATCGCGTTGAGCAGCGCGACGTCGGTGTCGGGACGTAACTGCAGGTTGTGGGTGGCGTAGCGCGCCAACTGGCCGCGGCGCGGATTGGCGACGATGAGCTTGGCGCCACGGCGCACGGCGTTGCGGATCCAGCTGGCGGCCACGGGATGATTGCCGCTCGGGTTGGCCCCGATCACCAGCACTACCTCGGCCGCGAGCACGTCGCGCACCGGGTTGGAGACCGCGCCGGAGCCAAGCCCCTCCATCAGCGCCGCCACTGACGAGGCGTGGCACAGCCGGGTGCAGTGGTCGACGTTGTTGGTGCCAAAGCCCACCCGGACCAGTTTCTGGAACAGGTAGGCTTCCTCGTTGCTCCCCTTGGCCGAGCCGAAACCGGCGAGCGCTCCGGCACCCGCGGTGGCGCGGATCCGGGCCAGGGTGCCGCCTGCGAGCGCCAGCGCCTCTTCCCAGCTCGCCTCGCGGAAATCATCGCGCCAGTTATCCGGAACCCGCCCGAAACGCGGATTCTTCTTCGCGCCGGCGCGCCGCACCAGCGGCACTGTCAGCCGTTGCGGACTCATCGCGTAGTCAAACCCGAATCGCCCCTTGACGCACAGCCTTGAGAGATTGGCGGGGCCGTCCCGGCCCGCGACGTGGACGATGCGGTTGCCGCTGACGTGGTAGGTCATCTGGCAGCCAACACCACAGTAGGGACACAGCGAATCGACCTTGCGCTCAGTCGCGCGCGGTGCGATCGGCGCCGGTGCCGGCGCCGGGATCGGCACCGCAGCGCCAGGAAGTCCGGCAGTGACGCCGGCAACCACCGCGTTGCCAAGCAACCGCGGCATCAGCGCGCCGGTCGGGCACGCCTGGATGCACTCGCCGCAGGCCACGCAGGTCGATTCTCCCAGTTCGTCGCCACAATCGAAGACGATCCGGGCGTGTTCACCGCGCCCGGCAAAGCCGATCACATCATTGCCCTGCTCTTCGCGGCACGCCCGCAGGCAGCGGGTGCACTGGATGCAGGCGTCGAGCCGGACAGCGATCGCCGGATGGCTGTCGTCAGGCTCGGCCGGTGCTCGCGGGGCAAGGCGCGTCGCGGTGATGCCCATCTTGTCGGTCAGCACGGCCAGTTCGGAGGCGGCGCGACAGTCGCCGTCGAGCGCCGCCGGAGATTGGTTGGCGCGCTCATGAGCACTGGCTGAAGCCTGCGCGGCAGGACCCGGCGCCGTGACAAAACCGGCCTCAGAGGCGAGCATCTCGATTACCATCCGCTGCGCCGCTTGCGCCCGCGGACTCTTGGCGCTGACCTTCATGGCCGCGTTCGGCGCACGGCAGCAAGAGGCCGCCAACACCCGTTCGCCCTCAACCTCGACCACGCAGGCGCGGCAGTTGCCGTCCGGGCGCAGCCCATCCTGGTAACAGAGGCTGGGAATGTCGGCGCCGGCGCGCCGCGCCGCCTGGAGGATGGTTTCGCCGGATCGGGCCACGATTGGCCGCCCATCGAGTTCGAATTCGACTGTCGCGCTCATTTCCAGTCCTCGAATGCACGGCGCTCGGTCGCACTGAATTCCGCGGGGAAATGGCGCAAGGCACTGACGAGTGGATTGGGCGCCGCCTGCCCGAGGCCGCAAATCGAGGCGTCACGCATTACCTGCGCGAGCTCGAGCAGCAAGGGCACATCCCATTGCCCGGCACGCATCAACTCGGCGGCGTGGGCCGTTCCCACCCGGCACGGCGTGCACTGCCCGCAGGATTCCTTGCGAAAGAACTCCATCAGTCCCTGCGCGACCGGGCGCACGCTATCGTGCTGCGAGAGCACCACGATTGCCGCCGAGCCGATAAAGCAGCCGTGCTCTTCCAGCGTGCCGAAATCGAGCGGCAGATCGGCCAGCGCGGCCGGCAGAATCCCCCCCGAAGCCCCGCCCGGCAGGTAGGCGTAGAGGTCGTGCCCGGGCAGCATCCCACCACAGTATTCGTCGACCAGTTCGCGCAGCGTGATACCGGCCGGCGCAACCTTGACCCCGGGGCTGAGCACCCGCCCCGATACCGAGAAACTGCGCGGCCCCTGGTGCCCGCGGCGGCCCCGGCCGGCAAACGCCGCGGCCCCGCCCGCCAGGATTTCCGGCACCCACCACAGCGTCTCGACGTTATGGACCAGCGTCGGCCGGTCGAAGAGGCCGCGCTCCGCGACGTAGGGCGGACGCAGGCGCGGCATGCCGCGCTTGCCCTCGATCGATTCGAGCATCGCACTCTCTTCGCCGCAGATGTAGGCGCCAGCGCCGCGTCGCAACTCGATCGGCGGCAGTCGCCAGCTGCCCGGCAGCAGCCCGCCAGAGCGCAGCGCCGCGATCTCGGCGGCCAGAAGCGCGCGCACCCCGGCGTATTCGTCGCGCAGGTATATGGTGCAGCGCTCGGCCTCGATCGCCCAGGCGGCAATCAGCATCCCTTCCAGGAAACGGCGGGCGCCGTGCTCGAGATGATGACGGTCCTTGAAGGTGCCCGGCTCGCCCTCGTCGGCGTTTACCACCAGCATCCGCGGCCCAGGCTGCCCGGCGACGATCCGCCACTTGCGTCCGGTCGGGAAGCCGGCCCCGCCCATGCCGCGCAGGCCGCTCGCATCGATGGCGTCACAGACCGCGGCGCGCAACTCGACCTTTCCAACCGGTGACGACCGCGGTTGGCCTTTGGTGCGGGATTTCTCCGGCAACGCCCCGGCCAGCAACTCCCGCAGGACCGCGAAATTCATCCCTGCGCTTCCGGTCCCCGCATCGGCGCCGAGGGCGCTCGGCGGCGGCAACGGGCAATCGCGCGCACCGGCCAGTACCAACTGCTGCACCAGTTCAGCCGTCGCCGGAGCAACCGGATGCTGGTGAACCACGGCAGCCGGGGCCTGCGCACACCGGCCGACGCATGGCACGGCTTGGACCCGCACGGCGGTGCCGAGTGTTTGGCGCAGGCGTTCGGCCAGTTGTGCCGACCCGGCCAGTTCGCAGGCCACCGACTCGCAGACCCGCACGGTCAGGGCCGGCGGCGGCGCCTCGCCATCACGAATGACATCGAAGTGGTGGTAGAAGGTCGCGACCTCGAAGACTTCGGCTTGCGCAAGGTGCAAGTCCTCGGCCAGGGCCGCCAGCAGGCCGACCGCCAGGTGGCCCTCGGCGTCCTGGATCAGGTGCAGCAATTCGATCAGCAGATCGGGGCGGCGCTCGGCATCGCCCAGCAGTTCACCGAGCCGCTTGCGATCCTGCGGGTCGACCCGCCGCCCCTTGCCCTGTGCGGTTCTGGTTGAACTGCTCAAAGCTCGACCTCGACGCTCTCCAGATGTTCCGGAACCCGCACCGGCCAGCCGAAATGGCTCTGAATGCGCAGGCGCAGCGCATCACTGGCGGCAGGCTCGCCATGATTAAGGTAGACCTGCTTCGGGGGGGTACGGCGCAGGCTCTCCAGCCACTGCATTATCTGGCCGGCGTCGGCGTGGGCGGAGAGTCCGTGAAGTTGCGATATCGCCGCCCTGACCGGATGCCATTCGCCGTGGATCTTGACCTCTTTCTCCCCCTCGACGAGGCGCGCGCCGCGAGTTCCGCCAGCCTGGAAACCGACGAAGACGACGTGATTGCGCGAGTCCGGGAGCAAGCGCTTGAGGTGATGCAGGACCCGTCCGCCCGTGGCCATGCCACTGGCCGCGATGATGATTGAGGGTACCGGGTTGCTGGCAATGGCCTTGGACTGCTCGGGCGTATTGCACATCTTCGCGACGCGGAACATCGCGCGGCACTCCTCGATGGTGATGCGGTGCTGGTCGCGATGACGGCGGTAAAGCTCGCTGGCATCGATCGCCATCGGGCTGTCGAGGTAAACCGGCAGGTTGGGGATCGTGCCGTCACGCTTGAGTCGCGCCAGACCCAGCAGCACGTCCTGCGCGCGCCCGACTGCAAAGGACGGGATCAGCACCGTGCCACCTTTGGCGGCGGTGTCGCGCACGATCTGCGCGAGTTCGCCAAACGAATCCTCATTCTCGTGAGTGCGATTGCCGTAGGTCGATTCAAGGACCAGCGTATCGGCCGCGCGCAATTTGGTTGGCGCCTTCAGGAACGCCGAATCGGGGCGACCGAGATCTCCCGAGAACACCAGCGAGTGAGCGTCACGGCTGACGCGGATCAGTGCTGCTCCGATGATGTGGCCCGCCGGCAGGAACGCCGCGTGCAGACCGTCGCCGAGGTCGAATTCGGTGTTGAAGGGCGCGACGCGAAAGTGGGTCAGTGCCCGTTCAGCATCGGCGACGGTGTAGAGCGGCTCGGCCGGCGAGTGCTTCGAGAACCCCCGCATATTGGCATAGCGCGCTTCTTCTTCCTGCAGGTAGCCACTGTCGCGCAACAGCAGTTCGCACAGGTCGCGGGTTGCCTCGGTGCAAATGACCTGGCCCCGGAAGCCGTCGCGGACCAGCGCCGGGAGGTAGCCGCTGTGGTCAAGGTGGGCATGGGTGAGGAGCACGGTGTTGATGCTCCTGGGCGTAACCGGAAACGGCTCGCGGTTGCGCAGCCGCAACTGCTTGTAGCCCTGGAACAGCCCGCAATCGATCAGGATCCGGCGCCTGCCGCTCTGGATGATGGAGCGTGACCCGGTGACTGTTCCGGCAGCACCAGCAAAGGTCAGTTTCATTTTCCGCTCTCCAGCGCGCCCCATTCGATCAGTTCGTCGACCAGGCTGTCTTCGAGCGCCGCGGCACCGAAGCTGGTGGCGGCGACCGGGGCCAGCCGGTTATTGACATAAGCGATCCCCAGCGCCTCCAGGCCCAGTTCGACCAGGCTGGCCCCGGCCAACAGAATTGCCAGGTGCTCGACGCACTGTCGCGCCCGGTTCGGCTCCCCAGTGCGGAACGCGATCAGCGCGGCGTCGATGCGCTCTGCCTGGCCGGGTAGCCAGGCGAGCAGGAACTGCGCCATCGCCTCGACCGCTTCGGGTTCGCGCTGCATCACCCGCATGGTATCGAGCACGATCACGTTGCCCGAACCTTCCCAGATACCGTTGAGCGGAGCCTGGCGGAACGCCCGTGGCAGCGGCGACTCCTCGACATACCCGCTGCCGCCGAGACACTCCATGGCCTCGGCAACGACGGGCGTGGCCCGGCGGCAGACCCAGTACTTGGCGATCGGCGTCATCAGGCGGGCTAGCAGCACCTGGGCGGGATCAGCCTGAGAGCGATCGAAGGCGAGCGCGATGCGCATCGCCAGCGCGGTCGCCGCCGAGCTCTCAAGCACCAGGTCGGCCAGCACCTGGCGCATCATCGGTTGGTCGATCAGGCGGCGCCCGAAAGCGCTGCGGCGCTGCGCGTTCCAGATCGCATTGCTCAGCGCCAAGCGCATCGTGGCCGCTGCGCCGGTGACGCAGTCCAGTCGGGTGTGCTGGACCATCTCGAGGATGGTCGCGACGCCGCGTCCCTCGGGGCCGATAAGACTGGCCGCGGCCTCGCGCAACTCCATCTCGCAGGTGGCGTTGGAGCGATCGCCCATCTTGTCCTTGAGCCGCTGCAGCTCGAGCTGGTTGCGGCTGCCGTCAAGACGCCAGCGAGGCACGAAGAAGCAGCTCAGCCCGGAGTCGTCGCCGTTGATCTTGGCGAGCGCCAGGAAGCCGTCGCCCATCGCCCCGGAGACGAACCACTTGTGCCCGGTGAGCGCGTAGCTGCCGTCAGCCTGCGCGATCGCGACCGTGGAGTTGGCGCGCACGTCCGAGCCGCCCTGCTTCTCGGTCATCGCCATGCCCAGAGTCACTCCGGCCTTCTGGTGCGCCGGCAGGCAGCGCGCGTCGTAGCGTGCGGCCGCGATGCGCGGCTCCCAGAGCTCGGCAATTTCGGGCTGCTTGCGCAGCGCCGGGACAGCGGCGTAGGTCATCGACATCGGGCAGCCAACGCCGGCCTCGGCCTGGGTCAGCAGGTAGAGCAAGGCGCTGTGGGCAACGTGACCAGCGCGCGGTGCCGTCCAGGCGATCGAACTGGTCCCGGCCTCCAGGCCGAGCGCCATCAGCGCGTGGTAGGCGGGATGGAACTCAACCTCGTCGATGCGGCGTCCGAAGCGGTCGAAGGCGCGCAATTGCGGCGGATTGCGATTGGCGAGCTCGCCCCAGTACTGCACTTCCTCGCTGCCGGCCCTGGCACCGAATCGCGACAGCAAATCCACGTGACCCGCGCCACCGGCGGCCTCGACCAGGGCGGTGAGAATCCAGTCGGCGTCAAAGAGGTTGACGTCAACCAGCGCCTCGCCCTGGTTGAAGACCACGTGAGTACCGAGATCGGTGCGCGGCACCGAGGCGTTGATGGGCATTGTCAGCTCTCCCGACTAACCGGGTAACCACCGGTTCATCGGCCCATTCTACCCTCGGCCAGAGTGACCCGGCGACGCTGCCCATAGGCGCGTCGGCGGCGTCCCGGGGCTACTGAAAGAAGTCCTTGACCCGGTCGGTCCAGCTCTTGGTCTGCGGGCTGTGCCGCGGGTCGGTAAGCGACTCATCGAGCTCGCGCAACAACTTCTTCTGGTGATCGGTGAGGCGCACCGGGGTTTCGATCACGACGTGGGCGTAGAGATCCCCAGGGTAGCTCGAACGCAGCCCCTTGATCCCCTTGCCACGCAAGCGGAAAGTCTTGCCGGACTGGGTGCCTTCGGGCAGGTCGATTTCGGCGCGACCACTCAGCGTCGGCACCTGGACCTTGCCGCCGAGAGACGCCGCGGTGATCGAAATCGGCACCTCGCAGTGCAGGTCGTCGCCGTCGCGGGTGAATACCTGGTGCTCGCGAATCCGGATTTCGATGTAGAGGTCGCCCGGCGGCCCGCCGTTCACGCCGGGCTCGCCGTTGCCACCAGAGCGAATCCGCATGCCACTGTCGATCCCTGCCGGGATCTTCACTTCCAGCGTCTTGGTACGCTTGGTCCGCCCCACGCCGTCGCAGGTGACGCAGGGCTCCGCGATCACCTTGCCGGTGCCGTGGCAGGTCGGACAGGTCTGCTGAATCGAAAAGAAGCCCTGCTGGACGCGGACATTGCCCTGCCCACCGCAGGTGTCGCAGACCTTGGGCTTGGTGCCGGGCTTGGCGCCCGAGCCATGGCAGGCGCTGCAACTGTCCCAGGACGGCACCCTGATCTCAGTGTCATAGCCGTGCGCCGCCTGCTCGAGGGTGATCTCCATGGCATAGCGCAGGTCGGCGCCGCGGTAGACGTTGGAACGCCCGCCGCCGCCGCGTCCGCCGCCGAAGATATCGCCAAAGATGTCGCCGAAGGCGTCGCCGAAACCGCCAAATCCGCCCGCGCCGGGACCAGGACCGGCGCTCGGGTCGACGCCGGCATGGCCGAAGCGATCGTAGGCCTCGCGCTTGGCCGAGTCGCTGAGGATTTCGTAGGCGGCCTTGACCTCCTTGAACTGTTCCTCGGCGGTCTTGCTATCGGGGTTGCGATCGGGATGGTGCTTCATCGCCAGCCGCCGATAAGCTTTCTTCAGCTCGTCATCGCTGGCATTCTTCCCAACCCCAAGAACCTCGTACAAGTCACGCTTGGCCATCTACCCGCCCTTTCAAGTCCTTGCTTCGCCAGCCGGGCGCGCCCTCGAACTGCGCCCCGGCAATCAACCCGCCGCGCCGCGCTACTACTCGCCGCGCTTGACTTCCTTGAACTCGGCATCGACCACGTCGTCTTCCGGCGGACGGCGTGCTTCCTGGGCGCCGGCCGCCTGGGCGGCATCAGCGGCAGCATCGCCGGCCGCTGCCTTCGCCTGCGCCTCGGCGTAGACCTTCTCGCCCAGCTTCTGCGCGGCCTCTCCCAACGCGGTCGCCTTGGCTTCGATCTCGGCCTGGTCGTCGCCCTTGAGCGTTTCCTCAGCAGCCTTGAGCGCTTCCTCGATCTTCGCGCGCTCGTCAGCGTCGACCTTGTCACCGTGCTCGGCAAGCGATTTCTTCACGCTGTGCACCAGGGCATCGGCCGAGTTGCGGGCATGCGCCAGCTCGACCCGCTTCTTGTCCTCGGCGGCGTTGATCTCGGCGTCCTTGACCATCTTGTCGACTTCGTCGTCCGACAGTCCGGAGTTGGCCTTGATGGTGATCTTGTTTTCCTTGCCGGTCGCCTTGTCACGGGCATGGACGTGCAGGATGCCGTTGGCGTCGATGTCGAAAGTGACCTCGATCTGGGGCGTGCCGCGCGCCGCCGGCGGGATGCCCTCGAGGTTGAATTCGCCGAGCGCCTTGTTGCCGACCGCGACTTCGCGTTCACCCTGGTAAACCTTGATCGTGACCGCCGGCTGGTTGTCATCGGCGGTCGAGAACACCTGGGCGTGCTTGGTCGGGATTGTGGTGTTGCGCTTGATCATCGCGGTCATCACGCCACCGAGAGTCTCGATGCCCAGCGTGAGCGGCGTGACGTCAAGCAGCAGCACGTCCTTGCGGTCCCCCGCCAGCACCGAAGCCTGCACCGCGGCGCCGACTGCGACGGCCTCGTCGGCGTTGACGTCCTTGCGCGGCTCCTTGCCGAAGAACGCTTTGACCGTTTCCTGGACCTTGGGCATGCGGGTCATCCCGCCGACCAGGATCACGTCGTCGATATCGGAAGTCTTGATGCCGGCATCCTTGAGCGCGATCCGGCACGGCTCGACGGTCTTCTGCACCAACTCATCGACCAGCGACTCGAACTTGGCGCGCGTGATGCGCATCGCCAGGTGCTTGGGACCGCTGGCGTCAGCGGTGATGTAGGGCAGATTGATATCGGTCTGCTGACTCGAAGACAGCTCGATCTTGGCCTTCTCGGCGACGTCCTTCAGGCGCTGGAGCGCGAGCACGTCCTTGGACAGGTCAACGCCCTGATCCTTCTTGAACTCGCCGATCACGTAGTCGATGATCCGCTGGTCGAAATCCTCGCCGCCCAGGAACGTGTCGCCGTTGGTCGAGAGCACCTCGAACTGCTTCTCGCCATCGACGTTGGCAATCTCGATGATCGAGACGTCGAAGGTGCCGCCGCCGAGGTCATAGACCACGATCTTGCGATCCTTGGCGGATTCCTTGTCGAGGCCGAACGCCAGCGCGGCCGCGGTCGGCTCGTTGATGATGCGCTTGACCTCGAGCCCGGCGATCTTGCCGGCATCCTTGGTGGCCTGGCGCTGACTGTCGTTGAAGTAGGCCGGCACCGTTATAACCGCCTCGGTCACTTCCTCGCCCAGGTAGTCCTCGGCGGTCTTTTTCATCTTGCGCAGGATCTCGGCCGAGATCTGCGGCGGCGCGAGCTTCTTGTCACGCACTTCGATCCAGGCGTCGCTGTTGTCGGCCTGGATGATCTTGTAGGGCATCAGCTGGATGTCTTTCTGGACCGCTTTCTCGGCAAACTTGCGCCCGATCAGGCGCTTGACCGCGTAGATCGTGTTCTCGGCATTGGTCACCGCCTGACGTTTGGCCGGGGCGCCAACCAGAATCTCGCCGTCGG
>JACZKY010099950.1_pt1 | contig 19826 bp, 13 predicted proteins | sample 8237611 | NCBI WGS metagenome assembly JACZKY01 (sample SAMN16148055, study PRJNA663545) | marine sediment metagenome | biome: sediments and biomass from bioreactor inoculated with such sediments; feature: coastal sediments; material: methane- and iron-fed bioreactor; isolation source: Bothnian...
TTACATGCATCCCTGCAAGTTTTATTGCGGCAGGTGAGTAGTTGCCCTATTGATTCGTCTCCACCAACTGGTGGAGACAAACACTCCCCAGCCGATGGATGCGGTTGGGGAGTGTTTCTTGTAAGATGAAGTTAAGACCAAACCACCCCAAACAAGGAGAAATCTCATGCTTACCTGGATCATCATAATTCTGCTCGTACTTTGGCTGCTTGGCTATTTTGGACCGAATGTTTTCTCAGGCATTCCTCGTTCAGGCAACGTAGTTCATACGTTGCTCGTCATTGCCGTCATACTCATTGTTTTGAGATTACTGGGCATTGTTTAGAACCGCGCTTTGCTGAAGATCGGGAGGCAGCCATTTTGGCTGCTTCCCGTACGCATTATCAGTAGATTTTAAAGAAAGGAGTTCACAATGGTATATACAGTCATCGTAGTTCTCATCGTACTATTTCTCATCGGTTATTTGCGATAAACCGATAACAAAAGGCCAATATTTTGAAGGAGCATTCCTGTGAAGAAGTGTAATGAAGTAATGACAAAAAATCCTGTCTGCTGTTTGCCAAATGACTTGGTGACAAAAGCAGCAGGATTGATGAAGAGCGAGCGTGTCGGCTCCATCCCGGTTTTTGAAAACGAACAAACGAAAAAACTGATCGGCATTGTAACAGATCGAGATCTGGCTTTAAGGATTATTGCTGAAGGGCTTGATGCCAACTCCACCAAAGTGGAGACAGTAATGACGCGTAAGGTAGTGACCTGCGGCGCTGGTGATGACTTGCAGAAAGCGCTGGATGCAATGTCTACAAATCAATTGCGCCGTATTCCCATTGTGGATGACGATAACAAGATCGTCGGGATCATTGCCCAGGCAGATGTGGCAATGAACAGCAACCATCCAAAAAGAACCGCCGCAATGGTTAAAGAAATTTCGCGATCCAACGGGAGATAAGAGTAATCTTGATGCGTCACTATCTGCGTACTGTAACCTTAGGGTTAATGGTATTGCTGCTTCTCGCGGCTTGTGAGGCTCCGCCAACAACAACGGCAGAACAGGCACGGTTGTTGGCGGCTACGCCAGCCTTGGCAGCTGCAGATGTGTCTTGTGAGTCGTGTGCCCAGGCAACTCTGGCAGCTGCACAGACTCAGGAAAAAAATAATGCCAACAATCAGGCGGCAGGCACTGCGGAAATTGTGCGTGCCAACGCCCAGGCGACCCTGAATTCTGCCAATACCACACTGAGCGCAGCCCAAACTCAAGATCAAAATAATGCCAATGTACTAGCTGCCCAAATAGCAGGTACCGCAGAGATCGTGCGCGCTAACGCTCAGGCAACTTTGAATTCCGCAGGAGCAACACAGGTTGCGGCTGAGACACAGTCTCAGTACAACCTGCAAGGGACAAATGCAGCTGGGACGCAAAGCGCAGATGCTATGATCACCCAGCAAAATAAGAACGATCTTGCCGCAGGCACACAGACGGCGGTTGCCAATAATATTGCCACACAAACCCAGGTTGCTGCTGCAACATCACAATGGTATGCGGACCAGACACGTCAACGCGAAGAACAAAGGCAGGGACCAATCACCTTCCTTTGGATGTGGTGCCTTCCGATCTTTGTTGTGCTGTTGGCTGGATTTCTTCTTTGGGGATTCTGGCGCTGGATGCGAATTCAGCAGGCTAACCAGCGAATTCTTGCCGAGCCTGTCGAGAAACTCCTAGAACCGACTGTAACGGTCAGACAGCATCGATATGATGACCCTCCCTATATTGAAAGTGATGTGATCGATGACAGCTATCAAGTCACATCACCGGATCAGGTGCGTCAGTGGCTTGATGAAGTGAAGGATGAACTCCTAAACAGTGATGAGAAGGATAAAGAAGATGATCAAGGGAATTGATGCGCACCAATTCGATCAAAAATCCCAGCAAATTAAAGTTCAGGTGTCGGCTGTTCTTACAAGATGGGGCTTGATACCTAGATTTAAACGCTGGCGCTTGACACAAGATCCGGAGACTGGAATGGTTGTCTTGTTTGGCATCCTTAATAATAGATATATTGCTGAGCATACCTCGATCCCTTTCGGGAATTATTTCGATCCCCGTATGTTAAGCGACCTCGCCAATGAACTACAAGTGCAGGTGGTGTCTTGTAACAGTGACACTTTCCGTTATGCCTTCATTTTAGATCGCGGCAGTTTTGGTAAATTACCGACGCACATTGATTATCCCTTTGTTGATAACGGTAAGATCACCGTCAGAGTTGTTTTCGGCGATATCCATCCGCCCGTTCCAGTTCCACCTGTTGATACGGTCATCTTGAGCGATAACAGGTTTATGCGCCAGGTTGCCGGAGCTTTCCTGAAGGTCTTTGAAGATATTAAGCTCAGAGATGATGCTGCCTTATTGCTTTCTGCTCAAAATCCACCAGACATCGTGGTCATTGATGAAGATGAGTTCAATAAACGGGTGGCAGAGCATGAAATTAACCGCATGAAAGTGAAACGGATCAAGGAGTTTTTTGATGCAGCAGAGGAAAAATGACAATCAAACTTAATTTATTTTTTATCGCAATGGATCTACTTACCTTGCTGGTTTATCCGGTCATGTTTATGTATGGAAAAATAAACAGGCTCTTAAAGGCAAAAGAAATCATCATTTTGACAAATTCATTGGTGCCTGTTTTCGTCACACCGGATGAGTAAAGCTCGAAGAAGTGAGTTTGGAGGGAGGCGCCGGACCATTGCACTGAGCCGTATGGAGCATCCTCACGGGCGAAATATCACAGGATTTTGAATGGAATGAATTAATTACTCGTGTCGGCAAATATGAAGGATCAGATCAGCGAAGTTATTCACACCATGTTGCATATCGATCAAGCTCATGTGACGAACCGTCTATCATAAGCCATGTTGATCTTCAGCAGTAATATGGAAAGAAAAGGAGCAAGCCATGGGACGCAAAGGTACAAGTAAACGTAAGCCTAAAAAATTAAAACCAACTTCCAATGCCAATATCAGTAATAATTCACCGGTACAAGCTTTGGTAAAAGACAAAGTCGTGCCTGTACAAAACGACGGCGAGAAGGGATCCGGCGGATGGAATAAAAAGAAAAAGAAGCACTAGGAGGAAAAATGAACATCCTGTTTGTCTACCCTGAGTTTCTTGATACCTTCTGGAGCTTCAAACACGCGCTTAAGTTTATCCGAAAGAAAGCAGGAGCACCACCGTTGGGTCTATTGACGGTTGCAGCTATGCTGCCTCCTGAATGGGACAAGCGGTTGATTGATCTCAACATCACTACCCTCAAAGATGAGGACTTGAAATGGGCAGATTATGTCTTCATCAGTGCCATGATCGTGCAGCGCGAATCGGTGCAAGCCGTTGTCAAGCGCTGTAGGGCAGTTGGAGCAAAGATAGTGGCGGGAGGCCCGCTCTTCACGATGGAACATGAGCAATTCCCAGATGTGGATCACTTTGTTTTGAATGAGGTTGAGGAGACGCTAAAGCCGTTCTTGCTGGACCTGGCACAGGGTCAGGCTAGACGCGTTTACTCGTCTGAAGAATTTCCCGACATCCATCAAACCCCTGTCCCATTGTGGTATCTGGCAAATCTTAAATATTATGACACCATCGGAATTCAGTTCTCGCGCGGCTGTCCGTTCAATTGTGATTTTTGCAATGTGACCACGCTGTTGGGGCATCGTCCGCGCACCAAGACCGCCGCACAGATCATCGCCGAGTTGGATGGTCTGTATGCATTAGGCTGGCGCAAGAGCATTTTTTTTGTAGACGACTATTTTATTGGGAACAAAAAACAGATCAAATCTGTAGTGTTGCCAGCTTTGATCGAATGGCGCAAGGGAAAGACTGGCATGTCGTTCAATACAGAAGCTTCCATTAATCTCGCCGATGATCCTGAACTATTAAGGCTTATGGTGGAAGCTGGGTTCGATACAGTGTTTGTTGGCATTGAAACGCCCAATGAAGACAGCTTGACAGAATGCAGTAAGAGTCAAAACAAGGGGCGCGATCTGGTCGAGAGTGTCAAAAAACTGCAACGTGCAGGTCTTCAGGTGCAGGGTGGTTTCATCGTCGGGTTTGATAATGATTCCCCTTCGATCTTCCAGCAGCAGATCGATTTCATCCAAAAGAGCGGCATTGTGACCGCCATGGTTGGTCTTTTGCAAGCCCCGTTTGGGACTCGCTTGTATGACCGCATGCAAAAAGAAGATCGCCTGATAAAGCAGTTTTCAGGCGATAACGTGGATGGTTCCACCAACATTATCCCGAGGATGGGCATCGCACCTTTAAAGGAAGGCTATCGCAAGATACTCAGTCATATTTACGCGCCAAAACATTATTACGAACGTGTTCGAACTTTTCTTCGTGAGTATCAGCCATCCAGGATCAGAATTCAATGGGAGCCTCAGTATATCCTTGCATTGTGGCGGTCCATTTATCAATTGGGTATTCGTGGTGCAGAGCGGGTTTACTACTGGCGGCTCTTTTTCTGGACTCTGTTCCGCCGTCCGCGCTTATTCCCTCTGGCGATCACGTTTGCAATTTATGGTTTCCACTTCCGACAGGTAATCGAATTGCATGTTGATTGAAGGTGAATGTTCTCTACATGTAATGGCTGCATAATATGATATTTCGATTGACAATGACGGTTCTTGTAGTATGTGCTGCCAGTCTGTATTTTCCTCTCAATCGGAAACTGACGGGCGGTTTCAATCTGTCCATTTGGCTTGATGATTGGGTGCCACTCTGGTCTGTGTGGGTGGTTCCTTATTTATTGTGTTTGCCAGTTTGGGTAGGTGGACTGGTTTGGGCAGCCTGGAAAATGGACGAACAGCTCTTTCGCTCTTTTGTTTACGCGTGTTTATTCGTCCTGCTTTCAGCTGCGTTGATTTATTATTTTCTACCAACATACGTCAAACGACCGACGCTGACCAAAGGTAACTGGTCAATGCGGATTTTACAATTGGTCTATCAACACGATGGTGACTACAACGCCTTTCCGAGCGGACATGTCTCTCAAACGTCATTGATCTGCCTGTTCTATGGACATTTGTATCCCAACCTGGCATGGCTTTGGGTCAGTATGGTAATTGTTGTCATTCTTTCTACACTGTTTACCCGCCAGCATTATCTGGCTGATCCATTTGGCGGACTAATGATTGCCTGGGTTGGATATCGGTTTGGGCTATATCTGTGCCTGTAATGGTATCGCCCCTGAGCGTCATGCCGATTGATTATTGGCAATTGTGATCTGGCTTTGAAAAGGAGTTCCCGTGAATACAAATGAAAAACATCATCGCGCCATTTTGCATAGTATTGCTCGCAGGGTGATGATCGAACGAGGGTTGCTTCCTGATTTTTCGAGCGAAGCACTTTCGGAACTCAAAAGGCTTCAATCATCAATTGACAAACCAACCTGGGATGCTCCTGATATCCGCGATATGCGTAACCTTTTGTGGGCTTCCATTGACAATGATGATTCGCTTGATCTGGATCAACTTACCGTTGCCGAGGCTATGCCCGACGGCAAGGTTAGGATCATGGTTGCCATTGCAGATGTGGATGCGTTTGTCGGAAAAGGGACCTCCCTCGATAAACACGCCCAGCACAATACCACCTCCGTGTATACAGCGGCCAAAATATTCCCGATGATTCCCGACCGGCTTTCCACAGATCTAACCTCGCTTAACCTAAACGAGGATCGTCTGGCTCTTGTGATTGAGATGGAACTTGGCGCAGATGGGGCACTCCTGGATTCGAGTATTTATCAAGCGAAGGTTCGTAATCACGCCAAACTGGCATATAACAGTATTGCGCCATGGTTGGAGGGAAACGGTATTGTGCCCGAGGCAGTCTCTTCCGTCACTGGACTGGCGGAGAATTTACGTTTGCAGGATAAAGCTGCCCAAAGCCTGAAGAAACTCCGCCATGTTCAAGGAGCACTCACGCTGGAAACCATCGAGGCGAAACCGGTGTTTGACGGCGACCAGATCAGAGCACTTGAAATTGAGGAAAAAAATCGTGCCAAAGAGCTCATTGAAGATTTCATGATCGCCGCGAACGGTGTTACGGCGCGTTACCTTTCCGAAAATGGATTCCCCTCGATCCGCCGTGTGGTACGTACACCCAAAAGATGGGAGCGGATCGTAGAAATCGCAGGGGATCATCAGTACGAACTTCCCTCTAACCCGGATTCAAAAGCACTGGAAGGTTTTCTCATCCAAGCCAAAGCAGCGGATCCAATACGCTTCCCTGACCTGTCCCTGGCTGTTATCAAGCTTCTAGGTTCAGGCGAATATGAAGCGGAGTCTTCCGATGGAGCCATTCCAGGACACTTTGGACTTGCAGTCAAAGACTATGCTCATTCTACAGCTCCGAACCGCCGTTATCCTGACTTAATCACCCAACGTCTGTTGAAAGCTGCACTCAAAGGAAAGCCCGTGCCTTATAGCAAAGGTGAATTGGATGAATTGGCGGCTCACTGCACAGAGGCGGAGGATGCAGCCACAAAGGTGGAACGACGCGTTGAAAAATCCGCAGCCGCCCTCATGCTCGAATCCCGGATCGGGGAAAAGTTCGACTCCATTGTCACAGGCGCTTCTGAAAAAGGAACGTGGGTCCGTCTGCTGAGCATTCCTATAGAAGGCAAACTTGAACAAGGGTTTGAAGGTTTGGATGTTGGTGACCAGATCAAGGTTCAGTTGATATTAGTGGACGTGCAGCAGGGATTTATCGATTTCAGAAAGATCAGTTAAGAATAACCATTTCAATTCAATAAATATGATTACCTCATCATGATCTTCGGACAGTATTGCAGTGCCTCCGCCAAATGCGTAGACTGTATCTCTTCACTGCCCGCCAAATCCGCAATGGTGCGGGATAACTTGAGGATACGGTAATAGGCTCTTGCCGAAAGATTCAACCGACTCATCGCCGCTCGCATCAAGCTCTGACCTTCCGCCTGTAACTGCAAAATTTCCTTATCTCGCCGATGCACATGTCGGCATTGCGGAGAACATCGGGAGATCGGGAGACGGAATTTGAAAATCAGGCAGGTTGAATGTGAACTCTTTTGCGAATAGATTCGATTGATTCGCCCAGCCCATCTCCGCTGAGTTTTTCATAGTCCACGCGTGGAACCTCGATGTGAATGTCGATGCAGTCAAGTAAGAGGCCGGAGATGCGTTTTTGATATTTCGTCGGGCAAGACCGAACTGGCGCGTGCTCTGACAAAGCCTGCCCTCTAAAACGAGCCATCCAACGTGAACTGCAAGACCCGCTGGCGGAATATTCTGAGCGGTGAATTCCATGAAAGCGGGATCATGAATGTGAACGTGGAAAGGGGATGTGGAATTCAATGCTTTGGAAGCTGAAAAACTAGCCCTATACAAACCCGATCTCTAACCAAGCATTGTTATGAAATGAGGTTTACAACATTATTCCCATCCATGGTATCTCCCCCAAGTGGCGGATATGAATTTCATACAATTGGCTGATGCGAGCAGGGGGTGTTTTTTGTATAATAAAATGCCGGTATACATATAGTATGCAGGTTTGTTTGCAGTGTCAGGGCGGGATTCTCAAAGGAAGTGCGTGATAGGAGAACCCGCTTTGAAGAATTCGGTAACGCCTCACAGTTCTTTAAAAACGTGAAATTATTAATCACTTATTTCATCAGGTTTTTGCCTGCATAAAGGATAAACCATGTTCGATACCATTCTTGTCCCATTGGACGGTTCCCAAATGGCTGGCTGTGTTCTGCCGCATGTTGCCGCCATCGCCGCTTCTTTCAACGCAGAAGTCACTTTGCTCCGTATGTTGGAAAAAAATCAGACAGCCCCGTCAGCTCAGTTGTTCGACCTGCTGAATTGGCAGATCAATAAAACAAGGTCCGTTCTCTATTTAGAAAAGATAAAAGCTCTCCTTCAAGAGACCAGTATCCGAACACACGCGCTTGTATTAGAAGGGTTGGTGGCAGAAGGCATTGCGGAATATGCCCAGCAACAGGGAATGAAACTGATCGTTCTGAGCAGTCATGGATGGAGCGGACTGACGCAATGGGGCGTCGGCAGCATTACACAGAAAATTATCCTGATTGCACAGACCTCGTTGTTGATTGTCCGGGCGCATCACCACGAAGCTTACTCTGATAAATTATTTGCCGCCCCACTGTACAAGCACATCCTGGTTCCGCTGGACGGATCCCAGCGGGCAGAGAATGTTCTGCCAGTAGTCACACAATTGGCGCATTTTCATAAATCTCAGGTACATCTCGTCCATGTGGTGCAGACGCCGGAAATGGCGCGCCAGATGCCCCCGGCCCCGGAAGATATTGAACTTGCGAATCGTGTTGTTGAACGAAATCGTGAGGAAGCAGAACATTATCTCGATCACTTGAAATCGCGCTCCAACTTGAAAGACATTGATGTTCGAACACATCTCATCATCAGCGAGAATGCCACCGTCGCGCTGCATCAGCTCGAGGAGCAGGAGCAGATCGATATCGTCACATTAAACGCGCACGGCTATTCGGGGAATCATCAATGGCCGCACGGCAGCATGGTCAATCATTTCATTCTATATGGCAGGGCTCCACTTTTGATCGTGCAGGATCTGCCCTTCAAGCAAGAAACGATCTCACCGGAACTATCCATCTATAAAAATACAGACTATTAACCCTATGCAAATTTCATCGCAAGTTACTTCATCCGCGCCGGACAATTCCGATGCAGACATCCGGCTGAGAGAATTTGCGCATCGATTGGCGAAAACTCATGGTGTGGGTGTAGTCACGATCCCCGCATGGATCCCTCTGAAAATATTTAATTCTAAAAAATCCGACCTTTTGGAACATCTGAAAACCTGGGAGCAGGCATTGGGCAATGTCAATGCATTATTCAAGGTTGCACCGGCAGATGATCTGCCGGTTTCCCATGCAGGCGAGTGGATGCTCGATAATTTTTACGTTGTCAAAAAGGCCTTTCGCCAAATTAAAGAGGATCTGCCGGAAAACTTTCTCAACCAGTTACCAAAACTGGATGGCACCCCCTTGTTGGGGCATACACGGATCTTTGCGCTGGCGCGCGAATGGATCGATCACAGCCAGAGTCAGATCGATCTGACTCAAACTGTGGCTTTTATCCTGAACTACCAGCAGGTCACGCCATTGACGATTGGCGAACTATGGGCATTGCCGATCATGCTGCGGATCGGTATTCTCGAGCAGCTTCTTTATGCCGCCGCCGAACTGACAGGGATGGACACACCCCAAGGGATGTCGAAGATCGCGGACGAGTCAGTGTCCCTTGCGCCAGCGAATGAAACCATTGTTGCCAGTTGTTTTATTAGTCTGCGCCTGCTCGCCTCCATAGACTGGAAGGATTTCTTTGAGCAAACCAGCCGGGTGGAAAGAATCTTGCGTGACGACCCCGCGCAGATCTATGCAGGCATGGATTTCAAAACCCGCAATAGTTATCGCAGTGTCATTGAGGATCTGGCGCGCCGCTCAACATTCAGCGAAGAGGAGGTCGCTCTGGCTGCCGTTGAATGCTCCCGTTGTGTGGATGAGCATGTCTCCTCCCGCGAATCACATGTCGGCTTTTATCTGATGGATAAAGGTCGTGCCAGGCTTGAAAAAAGCATAGGCTACCGGTTAGAGTTCGGGGTCCGTGTGCGACGCGCATTGCTTTCGTTTCCCACCCTCACGTATCTTGGAAGTATTGCTTTCCTTTCCGTGTTGTTCGTCCTTGGGATGATCGGATATGCAATCTATTCGGGCGGCTCAACTGCCCAACTCGTCACCGTTGGCGTGCTGGGACTTGGGCTGGCGCTGGAACTTGCCATTCATCTTGTAAACTTGAATGTAACCCGCCTTATCACGCCGCAAAGTTTACCGCGTATGGATTTTTCAGAAGGCATCCCATCCGATAACCGTACGATGGTGGTGATTCCGACCATATTAGACAGTACCGCTGAACTTAACCATCTCTTGCAAGAGTTGGAACTGTATTATCTATCCAATCCGGACACTCAGTTGACCTATGCATTGCTGACCGATTTCAGCGACGCTGAGACGGAGAACATGCCAGAAGATGAGCCATTGCTTGCTCTGGCCACCGATGGCATTGAGAACTTAAATCACAAGTATGCAACCAGACCTTTTTATTTATTCCACCGTCATCGCCAATGGAATCCATCCGAAGGGGTTTGGATGGGCTGGGAGCGCAAGCGCGGCAAACTGGCAGACTTTAATCGTCTGCTTTTGAATCTGGGCGAAAATGACCATTCGGTTCTTCTCGCGGATAAACGGGTCATGTCCAAAGAAGTGAGAGTTGAGCAGCGGACTCCCCAAACACACTACTCGACCCGCGTGGGAGATGAAAGTGTTCTGCCTCACATAAAATATGTGATCACACTCGACGCAGATACATCCCTGCCACAGGGCAGCGCTAATCAGTTGATCGCCACTTTGGCGCACCCACTCAATCATGCCGAATTTTCAGCCGACGGACATTCTGTGATTGCCGGGTATACCGTGCTTCAGCCGCGCATAGCGATTAAGCCGACCAGTGCAAATCATTCCATCTTCTCGCAGATATTTACGGGTACTCCCGGGTTCGACCTATACTCCTTCGCCGTATCCGATGTGTATCAGGATCTGTTTGGTGAAGGCAGTTATGTTGGCAAGGGAATCTATGATGTCGCAGCGTTTGAACACAGTCTCGCAGGTCATGTGCGTCAGAATACATTGCTTAGCCATGACCTGTTTGAAGGGATCCACGGGCGTGCAGCGCTGGTCACCGACATCGTACTATACGAGGAACATCCATGGCGTTATGTGGTCTACGCCCAGCGTTTGCGCCGCTGGATTCGTGGTGATTGGCAATTACTGCCTTGGCTTTTCCCAGTCGTAAAAAATGAAAATGGATTGGTGCGGAATCGGTTGTCTATTATCAATGTCTGGAAGATTTTCGATAACCTGCGCCGTAGTCTTTTGCCGCCCATACTGTTGGCACTTCTGGCAGCGGCATGGCTGTTCCTGCCCGGTTCGCCTCTGGTGTGGACTTTGCTTGTCTTCCTGCCTTCTGCTTTGCCCGTTATAGCCCAAGCGATTCAGCGCGTTCGAGACACGATTCAAAGCACATTGACCGTCAGACAACTTATTAAACCGACCCAGCTTCCGCTCATGCGATGGGCGCTCTACATTATTTTTCTGCCATACGAAGCGCTGCTTATGCTCGACGCGATTCGAACAACCCTAACTCGATTGCTGATCGCGCGCAAAAACCTGCTTCAATGGACAACCGCCGCAAAAGCTGCCCGCTTGTTTGGATCGGATCCAAAAAACGAAACCTTGCGCGAGATGGTTCCGTCTTTGGTTTTCAGCGTGGCGTTGGCGATATTAGTTGCCATTCTTAACCCCAATGCACTATGGGTTGCAGCGCCTTTGTTGATTCTCTGGTTGATCGCGCCTCAGATTGCTTATGTGATCAGCAAACCCGCCGTCCGCGTCACCGCTCCACTCTCGGAGCCTGAACGCAGGAAAGTTCTTCGGCTTGCGCGGCGCACCTGGGCGTTTTTCGAGAAATTTGCCGGCCCCAATGACCATTGGTTGCCGCCGGATCACTTTCAAGAGTCGCCGCGTGGAAGTGTGGCGCACTACACCACACCGACCAATATCGGCATGTTCCTGGTGTCCACTTTGTCCGCCTATGATCTGGGCTATATGGGTTTGGTTGAGCTGGCATTACGTTTGCGCTCGACCTTTGAGACCATGAATAAGATGGAACATTACCGTGGACATTTAATGAATTGGTACGACTCGCAAACACTGACCGCACTCCCGCCTCATTACATTTCGACAGTGGATAGCGGCAACCTGGCAGCCTGTTTGATCATCCTTAGGCAGGCTTGTCTCGCTGTGACAAATGAGTCTCTGGTGGGCGGTAAGCGCTGGCAGGGTTTGCTTGCCATCATGGATATTCTGGCAGAAGTGCTGGAAACTCTTGAGAAGAACAACCCACATCCTTCCATTGAATCATTTGAAGAAGAACTGACCAGTATTTACGCACGCGTGAGCACTGCCCAGAACCAGCCATCCACGTGGAAAATGACCCTCGACTGGCTGTCAGGCGAAGGCTGGGAAAGAGTCTCGTATCGCTTGATGGATCTACTCAAGGGACATCCCAATCTCAATCCTGAATCACTGAGCGATCTTCAACTCTATCTTGATCTGATGCAGCATCATCTGCAGGATATGCAGCGTAGTTTGGATCTATTCGCCCCCTGGTTGAACCGCCCGGATGTGCCGCCTGAGTTGGGCGACATTGTGAGTACAACTGCATGGCAGGAGTTTCGCAATAGCCTGCCGGTGGAACTTCCTTCATTGGGGGAGGCGGGGGCTGTCTATGAACATATCAAAAATTCATTGGATGAATTTAACTCGCAGATAAGTGATAAGGCGGCGCTTGAGTGGTGTGAAAAATTAAGCGACGATCTATCAACGGCGCACTTGCGGGTATCACCTTTGATTATCGGATTTCAGGAACTGGCAGAGCTGGCAGACGCTGCTGTAGCTGACATGGATTTCCGCTTTTTGTTCCATGAACGCCGCCAGGTTTTTCATATCGGGTACAACGCCAGCACCGAACAGCTTGACCCAAGTTATTACGATCTGCTGGCATCGGAAGCCCGCATTGCCAGCCTGGTTGCGATCGCAAAGGGCGATGTGCCGCAAAGTCACTGGCAGCATTTGGGACGCCCGGTGACGGTAGTGAACGGTAAACAGGTCCTGCTCTCCTGGAGCGGAACCATGTTCGAATACCTCATGCCGACTTTGTTTATCAGAAATTATGCTGGTACATTTTTGTCTGAAAGCTGTTATGCCGCGCTTGATGCACAGATAAACTACGGAAAGGAACAACAGATCCCCTGGGGTATTTCGGAATCGGGTTACTATGCTTTCGATCTTAATTTGAACTACCAGTACCGCGCCTTTGGCGTGCCTGAGTTGGGGTACAAACGCGAACTGCATGAAGACCTGGTCGTTACTCCATATGCCTCACTGATGGGACTCTCGCTTCAACCTCATAAAGTGCTGGAGAACATCACTCATCTGGAGCAGGTGAACATGCTTGGGCGTTTTGGCTTTTATGAAGCGCTCGATTACACCAAAACGCGCATGCCCAAGTATCAATCCCAGGCGATCGTACAATCCTATATGGCGCATCATCAAGGCATGATCCTGATAGCGGCAAGCAATTATCTTTTGGATGATGTCATCGTGCGGCGTTTCCATGCGGATGAACGTATCAAGAGCGTGGAACTGCTTCTTCAGGAGAAGATACCGCAAAGCCCTCCCATCGAATTTCCGCATTCGGAGGAACCGGCGAACGTCCCCAATGAGGCTGTGCGTGTTGTCAACAGCAGACCGTGGCGCAGCCCGGTTGGCAGCACCATCCCGCAGGTGCATGTCCTTGCGCAGGGAGATGCGAGTTTGCTGATCACCAACGCGGGCAGTGGATTCAGTCAGTGGCGCGAATTTGCGTTGACTCGCTGGCATGCAGACCCGACGTTGGATGCGTGGGGCACGTGGATCTATTTGCAAGATCGCGAGACCGGTGCACGCTGGTCTGTTGCCTGCCAGCCTGTCGGATGTGCACACGACAATCAAGAAGTCATGTTCTTTCCGCATAAGGTTGAGTTCCAGAGATCCGATCATGGCATTTCCATGCAAACCGGAATCACCATCAGCACAGACGGGGTCGAGCTTCGGCGGGTGAATATCCTGAACGATACCGATCATCCACGGAAGTTGAAATTGACCAGCTTTGGCGAAGTGGTCCTTTCGACGCAGGCGGCCGATAGGCGGCACCCTGCATTTAACAAACTGTTCATTGAAAGCGAATATCTTCCCAAAGAGAATGCGCTGTTATTCAAACGTCGTCCGCGCTCTGCGGATGAAAAGCCGGTCGTAATGATCCATGCGTTGATCATTGAAGCAGGACGCAAAGTGACGGGACAATATGAAAGCGACCGCGCCAAATTCCTGGGCAGATCGCAGACGATGCATTCACCGCAGGCAGTTCAAGATCCAAATAACCGCCTCACCGGCACCACGGGCGGAACGTTGGACCCGATCATGTCGTTGGGGCAGGAGATCAATTTGTCCCCGCATGCAAAAACCAGAGTCACATTTATTACTCTGGCAGCCGCTTCCCGTGCCGAGGCATTGGAAAAATTATCCCGCTACAGAACCGGGCAAGCTGTCTTTCGTGCCTTCAATGAGTCACGCGCCTATTGCGAACGGGAACTGCTCGAACTCGGGTTAAATGCCTACGCCGTCGAAAACATCCAGCGCATTTTATCCGCGCTGCTTTACCCCGTTGGGACGTTGCGTGCCGAGCCGCACATTCTGGCACAAAACGAAAAAGGACAATCTGGTCTGTGGGCTTTCGGCATCTCGGGTGATTTCCCGATCCTGCTGGTGCGTGTCAGCGATGGTGAAACGCCGCTCCTGCGTGAAGCCTTGCAAGCCTTCATTTATTGGCGCAGCCGTCACATCACCATCAACCTCGTTATCCTCAACGATCAGGATACAGGTTACGCCCTCGAACTGCACAACGCCATCCAACGCCGCCTCCAGCGCATGGGAGTCGATTCTTTGCTCAATCAACGTGATGGGATTTTCGTTCTGCACACCGACCAACTTGGGCAAGCCGACAAGATTCTATTTGAAACAGTGGCGGGTGTTATCTTGGATGAAAAGAACGGGACACTTGCCGAACATGCCCAGCGATTAAATTCACAACGAACCCGCCTGCCGCAGTTCACCGTTTCACGCTCACCGATAATTGATCCTGTTTCGACAGTTTCACTTCCGCTGCCAACCGGTCTAAAAATGGACAACGGTCTTGGTGGCTTCAGTCACGACGGCAAGGAATACATCATCCATCTCAAATCAGGACAGCACACCCCGCATCCGTGGGTCAATGTGATTGCCAATCCGCAGTTTGGGTTTCTGGTTTCCGAATCAGGTTTGGGCAGCACTTGGGCAGAAAACAGCGGCGAGAATCGACTGACTCCCTGGCGCAATGACCCGGTCACCGATATGCCAAGTGAAGCGATCTACCTGCGCGATGAAGAGACTGGGCAGGTTTGGTCACCTACACCCATGCCTGCTGGTGCGGATATAACGTATGTGATTCGACATGGCGCGGGCTATTCCATCTTTGAGAGCCAGAGTTATGGCTTGAATCAAAAGCTGCGGCTATTTGCTGCAACAGATGCGCCTGTCAAAATTGCGCACCTGCGTTTGCAGAATCTGTCAGACCGTCCGCGCCGTGTTACGGTCACCTACTACGCGGAATGGGTGCTCGGCACAACCCGCGATACGCAGCAGGCTTATATTATGCCGGAATTTGACTCCGATAGAAATGCCTTGCTCGCATCCAATCGCTTCAACAGCGAGTTTGGCGAACGCGTGGCATTTCTGGCATCCAATAAAAAACCTCATGGCGTCACCACAGACCGCACCGAGTTTTTAGGACGCATGGGAAGTATGCAATTTCCAGCCGCGCTCAGGCGCATCGGGTTGGAAAGCGCAGTCAATGCCGGGCTGGACCCGTGTGCCGTCATCCAATTACATGTTGACCTTGCGCCGGGCGAGATGGAAGAAGTCTTTTTCTTGCTAGGGCAAGGGAAAAGCCGGGAGGAAAGCCTACACCTGATCGGACAGATCCAATCATCGGCGGAGGTGGAGGCGATTTGGCAATCCGTCCAGCATCAATGGGATGAGATCCTCGATACCATCACGGTTGAAACTCCTGATCCCAGCATGGATCTGATGCTCAATCGTTGGATGCTATATCAAACGCTCACTTGCCGCATGTGGGGACGCACTGCACTGTATCAATCGAGTGGAGCGTTTGGTTTCCGCGACCAGCTTCAAGATGTGATGGCTCTACTGCAAACTCGCCCGGATATAGCACGCGCGCAAATCCTGGAGGCAGCGCGGCATCAATTTGAAGCGGGCGATGTGCTGCATTGGTGGAATCCGCCTGCAGGGCGGGGAGTGCGTACGCGTTTTTCAGATGACCTGCTCTGGCTGCCGTACGTCACCGCTGAATATGTTTCTGTGACGGGTGATGAATCTATTTTGCACGAGAACATTCCTTTCTTGATCGGTGAAACTCTCAAGCCCAATGAGATGGAGCATTACACCCAGTTTGGAAATGGAGAAAAAGATTTTTCGTTATATGAACACTGTCGCCGCGCGCTGGAAAAAGGGACGACATCGGGCGAACATGATCTGCCATTGATGGGTGGCGGCGACTGGAACGACGGCATGAATCGCGTTGGCATGAATGGACGCGGCGAAAGCATCTGGCTCGGCTGGTTCCTGCATGCCACGCTCAAGCGTTTTGCGCCGCTGGTAACGTTGATGTCTAATGACCCGGCGCCCTATCTTCAGCAGGCAGAGAAACTAGCTCAGGCGCTCGAAACCCATGCCTGGGACGGCGACTGGTATCTGCGCGCTTTTTATGATGATGGTTCACGCTTGGGTTCGCAGAAAAATAATGAATGTCAGATCGATTCGATCGCGCAATCATGGGCGGTCTTATCAGGCGCGGCAAACCCCACGCGGGCAACTCAAGCCATGGAGTCTGTGAACCGAATGTTGGTGAGACCGGATGAGAAGATGATCTTGTTGTTCACTCCACCTTTTGACAAGTCCACGCGTGACCCTGGGTATATCAAAGGCTATTTACCCGGTGTGCGGGAGAACGGCGGTCAATACACTCATGCCGCCATTTGGTCTGCGTGGGCATTTGCCAAACTCGGGCAGGGAGACCGCGCCATGGAGTTGTTCAACATGCTGAACCCGGTCAACCATGCAGACACGTTGGAGAAAGCAGAAACCTACAAAGTGGAGCCATACGTGATCGCCGCGGATATTTACAGCGTCCCACCGCATATCGGTCGTGGCGGCTGGTCATGGTATACCGGCTCGTCGGGCTGGATGTATCGCCTGGGACTCGAAGCCATTTTGGGTATCAACAAGGTCGGGAATGCTCTTTATATCAACCCGTGCATCCCCGCTCATTGGGCAGGCTTCAAAGTGGATTATCGCTTTGGAACGACGCATTACAAGATCACTGTCGAGAATCTGTCGAATGTCCATCGGGGGATTCTGGAAGTTTTATTGGATGGGGATTCAGTGAACGACAAACGAATCCCGTTGATGGATGATGGGAATCCACATGAGGTACGGGTGGTGATGGGATGATGCGTGCTTGATCCTCATCTTCCCCAGGGTGTACACAGTGAGGAAAGAACTTACTCGTTTGATCCCAACCCCGCTTCCCTTGCACGGACGATGGCTTGGGCGCGGTCTGCCACTTGTAGTTTGGTGAGGATGCTCGACACGTAGTTCTGCACGGTCTTGATACTCAACGATAACTTATTTGAGATTACCAAATTGTTATGCCCCTGCGCGATCAAGTTCAGGATTTCCAATTCCCTGTCGGTCAGCTCGGCGAATTCGCTGGGCTGATTTTTTTTGGATGAAGCAAACGGCGCAGCAAAGTATTGCATCATGCGTTGGGCAATCGCGGGACTGAAGATCGCTTCGCCTCTTTCCACAGCGACGATTGCTCTGACAACCTCATCTTTATCGGCATCTTTGAGCAGATACCCGCGCGCGCCCGCACGCATCGCCGCAAAGACCGAGTCATCGTCATCGAACATGGTGATGACCAGCACGCCGATGTTCGGATAGGTCTCGTGAATTTTGCGCGTGGCGTCGATGCCGTTCATGCCTGGCATTTTCAAATCCATGAGGATGACATTGGGTTGCAGCTCTTTGGCTTGGATGATGGCTTCTTCGCCGTTGTTGGCTTCGCCGATAACTTCAATGTTAGGGACATTGCTCAATAATGCGCGGACACCTTCGCGGTAAAAGACATGGTCGTCAGCAATCAGTACGTTGATTGGCATCAATTCAACTCCTTGCCAAATGGCAATCTTGCGCGGACGGTGACTCCTCCGCCTGCAGGGTTATTTTCAATTACACATTCGCCGCCAAGTTCCTGAGCCCGTTCCCGCATGGAGGTAAACCCAACCCCGTCACGGTTGTCTTTGGCAAGACCATTTCCATTGTCGGAAACTTGAAGCAGGAGGATTTGATTTTCGATCTTGATCTGAATTCGACAGGTGGATGCTTTTGCATGGCGCAGATTGTTGGTAAAGGCTTCAAGTACGATACGGTATGCGGCAACTTCTACGGCGGCAGGCAGGGCCGGGAGCGGCTCGGTCACATCGAAAGTGACTTGCAAGCCGTTGGGTCCGCTGTATTGAGCAGTGTGTTCGCGGATGGCGGAGACCAATCCGAACTCGTCCAGCACAGGCGGGCGAAGCGCGTAAACGAGGCGGCGAATTTCAGCCACGCTTTCCTTGACCTGTCCTTTCAGGTCTTTGAGTAATTGCTTGCTCTTTGCAGGGTCGGTATCTACAAGTTCGGTTGCAGTGTCAATGCGTTGAGAAAGACTGGCGAGTGTAGGTCCGACGCCATCGTGCAGGTCACGGCGCAGGCGACGGCGTTCTTCTTCTTGTGCGGTGACGAGTCGCTCGCGGGATTTTTGCAGGTCGTTGTTCAGGCGCAGGGTGTAGGCGGCGACTCCCGCTTGTTGGGCAATGAGATGAATCAGTTTCATATCGGCGGGAGAAAAAGACTCGCCAGCGGCGCGGGGAGCAAGAGTCAACTCACCGACGCGTTCGGTCTGATAGGTCAGAGGGAGATGAAGCAGTTTGGACGGAGGCAGGCTTGGGTGAGTCGCGAAGCGGGGCTTTTCATCCCCAAAAAGAGAAATGGCAGCGTAGGGAAGTTTGAGGGTTTGCGCGAGAGTCTCCACAATCGTCTGCAAAACGGAGTCGGGCGCGAGGGCGGTGTCGAGTTGCTGGCTTAATCGCGTGAGGACGGTGGCGGGATCGTCGCGCTCGCCGTACATCAGGCGGTTGACGCCGAGTTGTAATCTCTGGCGCAACGGCTCGAAAATGATGGCAATGATGCCCGTGGCGATGAAGGAGATGATGAGATTGGTTTGGGTGTTGCCAATGTAATAGGCGAAGATGCCGACGATGAAAATGTAAAAGAGGATGGTGAGAAAACTAAGCGCGCCATAGACGAGCGTGCGGTTGATGATGGGGTCGATGTCCCACAGGCGGAAGCGCATGACAGCGATACCGATGGAGAGTGGGATGAGCATGAAGGCAAGCGTTGTGCCCGTGATGAAGAACAAGCCGTAAAACGTTCCTTCGCTGGCGGGGACACCGAGCGCAACGGGCAGTGCGATGAGAAAGAAAAGGATGATGGATGCGGCGACGCCATATACCACCCATTTCGTCTGCTGGCGGGTGAGGGAATCAGTGAGGCTGCGATAGCGATAGATGGGCACGTAGATCATGACCGCCATCGCAAAGAGCGAGAGCCAGACGGCGAAGACCCAGTCCCAGTTCTTGGGGCTGAGGAGGGTCTGCGGAAAGAAGTTCTCACCAACGAGAAAGACCGTCATGCCGAGGGCGAAGGGAATTGTCCAACGCGGGTTGAAGCGTCCATCGGGGAGAATAAGGAAGAAAACCATGAACGCCATGGAAGTGAAAAAATTGGCAAAGGCGCGCGGGGTCTGCCAGAAGGCGGGTTGGTCGGGGATGTTTGGGGAGAGAGTCCAGAAGGCGACTCCCATGAGGAGCAGGAAGTACGCGACAAAGACGGCAAAGATTTCGTTGGGGCGTTTGAAGATGATGA
>JACZKY010076749.1_pt1 | contig 19796 bp, 25 predicted proteins | sample 8237611 | NCBI WGS metagenome assembly JACZKY01 (sample SAMN16148055, study PRJNA663545) | marine sediment metagenome | biome: sediments and biomass from bioreactor inoculated with such sediments; feature: coastal sediments; material: methane- and iron-fed bioreactor; isolation source: Bothnian...
CTCTGGGTCAGGGTTGAAGGGGGGAACCGGGGCGCTTCATACGGTGATGTATGCGATCAACCCGACCAGCGGAACGGGGCGGCTTGGCGAGGCAGGGTGGTGGAGCGGAACGGCAGCGATCATCGACTTTCGGCTGGCTACGCTCCGCACTGACACCTATGCTTACGGCTGGCATCAAGAGGCCGCAAACGGCGCTGGTCGTGGGATTGAAATGGCAGGGATTGTTTATGTTCCTCTGTCGGCTGAGGTTGCTGGGGGCGGCGGCTTCAACGTCGCGTGGAGTTATGGATCATGGAAGGGGTGGATCGAACTGGAAGGGTTTACGACGGTCATCACTGGCGCAGACGGAACCGATACAAGTGACAGAATGGCGCACGTTGTTTATGCGCCCTCACGTCAGCGTGTCTATATTGCCACACAGTTTGATGGCGTCGCCTCGATGGACGTATCGGCGGCGACCGGCGACCCGTACACGCTCGACACCTCGCTCGCGGCGTACCCGGCCGGGCTAACTTTCGATCCTGACTTTGCCGTCTGGAATGAGCTGGCAAACGGGCTGGTGGTCGGGCACTGGGCTAATGCCGGCGACGATCTGATGATGGCGCTAATAGACCCCGACACCATGGCGATATTGGTTGGCCCATGTACCTATGCTGGCGTCGCCAGATCCGTCGCTGCCCCGACTGACCTGGGCGATGGCCGCTTCGCGTGTGTATGGGGTGACGATTCGGTTGCTGTCATCAAGTCGCCCGGGGGATCGACCACGGGCCAACCCGTCACCCTTCAATCCATCGTCGAGGACTTGTGCGAACGGTCGGCGCTCCCTCCGGCCAATCTCGACGCCTCGGCCGGCACGGACCTGGTGAAGGGGTTCAAGATCGCCGCACAGACGACTGCCCGCGCCGCGATCGACTCGCTGCGCCCGGTCTACTTCTTCGACATGCCCGAGAAGGCGCAGCAGATCGTCATGGTCAAGCGCGGCGCCAACTCCGTCGCCACGATCGACGCGGGGGAGTTGGGCGCCGCAATGTTCCAGGCCTCGGGCGCGGAGGACTCTCCGCCGTACGAGCTGGACCATCCCGAGGCACAGACCATCCCGCGGCGCCTGGAGGTGACGTATGTGGACGCGGATGCCAACTACGACCCCGGCGTGCAGGCGGCCGAGCGTCAGGTGGGGGCATCCCTCGCGCCGCTCAGCGTCGAGGCGCCGGTGGTGCTGACTGCTTCGGAGGCGGCCGCCGTGGCCTGGGCCAATCTTCTGCTCGCGCACAGCAGCAAGACGATCCGATTCAAGCTCTCCCACCACCACGATGCACTCATCCCCTCAGACCCCGTTACGATCCCCCACTCCACCGGCGCCGCGCTCCGGGTAAGGATCGAGCAGTTGACGCGCATCCGCCCCATGTTGGAGATCGAGGGCGTGTTGGAGATCCAATCCGCTTACTCCCAGGTCGTGGTCGGCGTGCCCCGGTACCAACTCCCCCGGCAAGTGTCGATCGGGACGATCGGTGACACGCTGTTGGCCCTCCTGGATCTTCCCCCGCTGCGCGATGCGGACAACTCCCTATTGATCTACGCGGCCGTTGCCCGCGACACCTATGCCGACGCATGGCCTGGGGCGAGCGTGTACAAGTCCCTCGATGGGGGAGCGAGTTACGACAGCCAATACGCCACCACTTCCGGGGCGACCATTGGTGTCGCGCCCGGCGCGTTGGGCGACTGGACCGGAGGAAACCTCTGGGATGACACGAATGTCTTGACTGTCGTGTTGACGAGCGGCACCTTCTCCTCCGCGACAGATCTGGGCGTGTACAACTGGGCGAACGTCCTGGCAGTGGAATCCGACGGGGATTGGGAGCTTGTTCAATTTGGAACCGCGACCCTGGTTGGGGCGAACACGTGGGAGTTGAGCCATCTCCTCCGCGGCCGGAAGGGGACGGAGCGAGCGATGGCCGGGCATGCTTCCGGGGATCAGGTCGTGCTGTTGGCGGGGGATACGATCCGGACCGTTGCGCAGTCCCTGGGCGAGAAGGGGGCGCTGCGATCTTACAAAGGCGTCACCAGCGGCCAGGCCGTCGCGGACGCCGCCGCGCAGGACTTCACGCTGGTGGGACGGTCGCTGATGCCGCTCTCGCCAGTGTCGATCGAGGGATCGCGAGTGGGGGACGACTTGACGATCACGTGGCTCCGTCGAGCCCGGATCAATGCGGAGTGGATGGACCTGGCGGACGTGCCCCTGGACGAGGCGACGGGGGCGTACTCGATCGACATTCTCGGCGGTTCGCCGCTCGCTGTCGTTCGGACGCTCACCAGCAGCACCCCCACGGTAGAATACACAGGCGCGGACCAAACCACCGACTTTGGCGCACCCCAGGCGGAGGGAACGGTCCAGGTCCAGATTTATCAACTCTCGGCCACGGTCGGCCGCGGTCACCCCGGAGAGGCAACCTTGTAGATGACGACGACCCCTAATCTTGCAATCCCCCTGATCGACGCGGCCCAGACGCAAAAGGAGACTGCTGCCAACGCGGCCTTCGCCGCGTTGGAGAATGCGATCACGGAGTCACTCTCCGTCGAGGCATCCGACACGCCGGTGAGCCTGGCCGCTGCTGACGTGCAGGCGGCCGCTCACGTCCTGATCACCAATGCGGGATCTCCGGCAGCGACGGGCGCGCATTCGGCAATCCTTCCCGCCACCAAGCACCTCCTCTTCATCTCCAACGATTCGGGTTACGCTGCCTCGATCTCTTGCGCAGGGGATGGATCGCCCGCGGCGGAAGTCAGTATCCCAGACGCCGAGCGGCGCTTGGTCTATTGCGACGGGACGACTGTGTATGCTGTCGGCGATGCGCCTGGCGCGCTGGTCGGGGACCAGGCTGCGAACGTCGTTCATGCTGGCCCGACAACAGGCGCAGCCGCTCCACCGACATATCGGGCGCTCGTTGCCGACGACCTGCCCGCCCAGCCGTTCGACGTTGGCGCGTTCTACCCCGGAGTCCCGACAGATGCCGCCGTGATGCTACGCGTTCCAGTTGCTCGGGCCATCACCATTCCGGCAGACTTCGCGGGGTCTTACGGAACAGCAAGCGCTGCCAGCACTGGGACTGTCGAGTTCGATATTCAGAAGAATGGAACGACAATCGGCACCGCGACGTTCACCGCTGCTGCGACGGCGACGTTCACTACGGTCGGCTCGCCCGCAGCAGAACAGACGCTCGCGGCTGGCGATGTTCTGAGCATTGTCTGTCCCGGCACCGCAGACGCAACGCTGGCCGACATCGGGTTCGTGTTGGTTGGATCGAGGTAGGGGAGCACAAAATGAGTCTATTGTTCATCGACGGATTCGACCACTACGCCGACGGCGACATCGCTAAGAAGTACAGCGCCGAGGCTTATGGTGCATTGCGGGCGGGATACGGTCGCCGCGGCGGGAACGCATGGTATCAATCCAACGGCTACGGATACGCGCGCAAGGCGATTCCATCGTCGGCCACCATCATCGCGGGCTTTGCTTGGCAACCGACGGCTAATGGCGCCGACTTCAACATCATTGCATTCAACACCCGCGACGGCAGCAACAATATCCAAGTTTGCCTCTGTTATAACAGTGCCAACAAACTTGAAGCGCGAGCCTCGGGTCGTAGCGGCACACTCTATGGAACCTCTGCCGACCCGCTGACACTAAGCTCATTTGTCTACGTCGAGATCAAGATTTACCACCATGCCAGCGCGGGCACGGTCGAGGTGCGCGTCGATGGCGTGGCGGTAATCACGGCGACCGGATTAAATACCGGCGCGGCAGTCTCATCGGTGGAACTTGGTTGCAACGACTACTCGGCGCCATACATCCACATCTGCGATTATTACGTCTGCAACGATGCTGGCAGCGTCAACAATGATTTCCTCGGCGACTGTCGGGTCGATACACTTTTCCCAACATCGGACGGCGCATATGGTGAATTTACGCCCTCGGCCGGTGCGGATCATTACGCGCTAGTCGATGAGGCGACGCCGAGCTTATCCGATTTTGTTTACTCGAGCACCGTTGGGCACCGCGATACTTATGGCTTTGGCGACCTAACCGGCCTCGCTTCGCCCGAGGTAAAGGGCGTGCAAGTGGTCGGCGATGTACTAAAAAGTGACGCCGGAAGCCTCTCGGTTGCGACGATGGTGAGATCGGGCACAACTGATGAGGTCGGCGCCACCTATGCCCCCTCGACAACCGAGCTATTTTTGCCGCAAATCTTTGAAACCGACCCAAACACCGCGAGCGCCTGGACTGAAAGCGCCGTTAATGCGCTCGAGGCCGGGCTCAAAGTGACAGCCTAACGCTATGGCTACTCATCGTTACTGGCGCTTAAATGTTACCAACACGGTTGGCGGGAGTTATCTTGCGATTGCGGAGTTGGTTCTGGCGGAGTCTTTCTTGGGCGCGCAGGCGGCGACCGGAGGCACCGCGTCCTCGTCTAGTGACTATGGGGGATACCCTGCCTCAAATTGTTTTGACGGCAATCTATCGTCTTTCTCTCACAGTGCCTCGGGGATGCCGCAAACGATCTCTTATGATCTGGGCGCGGGGAATGAGAAGGATTTCGCTCAACTTCGCATCACTCAAAGATCGGGTCAAGCCTCGACCGCGCCCTCTACTTTCGCGCTTCAATGGTCGGACGATGACAGCGCGTGGACTGACCATATTACCGCCAGCGGCATTGTATGGGCTGACACTCAGACAGAAAAAATGTGGCAAGCCGCCGGGGTTCCGACCTATGCCGAGCTCGCTCAGGTGGTTGTTGAGGTGCTTTCATTTATCCCCCCACCCCAGGCACAACTCGCGCAAATCGCGCTCGAGGTTTTGCGCCCCAACGTCGCCGAGGGGTCGAGCGGCGGCCCGCCGCGCCCGGTGGTTTTCTTCGCAACTTAAAGGGGGGGCATATGCCGTCGCTCGAAGAACAAGAAGAAAAGAAACTCTGTGCCGAGGTGATCGCGCTTCGCGAGACGATCCACGCCTCGATCCATGAGGCGGTCGCGCAAGGGGTTGTTCGCGGCATGCAGAGAGTTTCGGGCGACCCAAAATTTGTGGATGAATTCTGGTCGGCAGGCTTCAAGCAACTCGCCGCCCGCAGTGGCGATGCCGCGTCGCGATGGGTCGGGCGGCGCATCCTCACGGCGGCAGCGATCCTCGCGCTGACGGTTATTCTCGGCTACCTCATTAGAACAGGGGCGATAAAGTGATGCGGACACTAAGGGAGATCCACGCGATGCGGTGGACGATTGCGGTCGCGGCAATCTGCGGGTTGATTTTCTCGCACCCGCTGATCGAACTTGTCGCCGGATGGTACGACGGAGTTTCCCCGGTCGTGAGGTTCGACGGAACGGTTGTCGGTCGCGACCCGAAGTCGATCACGATCGCCGTCGCCGGTGAAAAATTGCGGGACTGCGCTGTGGTGCAAGGATCGACGGCAGCGTTCGTGATGCGCGAGGGAGTGCTTTATGACGTCCTCGCCGATCGCGTCGCTGGATACCCGGCGAGCCGCCCCGTCGGGCCAGTCTATCTTGGAATCTGGCGGCTGCACCCAGTCGACAAGAGCGCGGAGCGCGTGATGATGTACGTGCGGCACGAGTGCGCGTGGCGGCACTTCGTTACCTCACAAGTCTTTAACGTGGAGGTTCCTAAATGACGCTGCGCGATGAGCTGGCCACAATCGTGGCCGAACCGAATTGCCGCGCGTTCTTGTCTGCGATCCGATTTGGCGAAGGCACATCCGGGCCGAATGGCTATCGCACTATGTTCGGTGGGGGCCTGTTCGATTCCTTCTCCGACCATCCCAGGCAGATCGTTACTCGGACACTGGGAGGGCGACCCCTTTCCTCGACGGCCGCCGGGGCTTATCAGTTCCTGTCCCGGACCTGGGATGAGTGTGCAGCCGCCCTGGGGCTTCCGGACTTCACTCCGGAGTCGCAGGATCTGGCAGCGCTCTTCCTCATTCGTCGTCGAGGAGCCCTGGCCGAAGTTCGGGAGGGGAAGGTATCTGAAGCTGTTGAGAAGTGTGCCAAGGAGTGGGCCTCACTTCCCGGCAGCCCCTACGGCCAGCCCACGGTGAGCCTGGCCAAATTCCTGGCCCTGTACGCCTTCGCGGGTGGGTCAATGGGGGTTTCCCTATCCGGAGCCCCAATCGCCGTGCTACGGCCCGATCCGGAGCCCGCTTCTACCGTCCCGTCATCCTCGAAGGAGTCAAAGATGGCCATTCCGCTCTTGTTCCCCATCATCGCCGAGTTGGCGACCCAAATCCCCGCGATCGCCAAACTCTTCGGGATCGGCACAGCTTCCCCCGTCGCTCAGCGAAATGTGGCGGCCGCGGAGTTGGCTGTCAGTGTTGTGACGAAGGCGGTCGGGGCCACAAACGCCCAGGACGCCTTGGAGAAGATTTCCTCCAGCCCGGCTGCCAAGGCCCTGGCGACCAAGGCGATCGAGGCTTCGTATTACGAACTGAAGGAAATCGGTGGGGGTGTCGAGGCGGCGCACAAGCGAAACATCGCAACGGCCGCTATGCCTCATGGGGGCTTGACTTCGCCGGCGTTCATCGTCACGATCCTGTTGATGATCCCCATCAACTTCGCAGTGGCGGTCGTGCTCTGGCCGGGGTCGGAATACTCCCAAGACATCAAGCTCATGGTCGTCACTGCACTGGTCACGGGCGTCATCGGGGTCATCTCCGGTTACTGGCTCGGCACCAGCGCCAGTTCGTCTCGCAAGACGGAGTTGGCCGATCAGAAACTGAGCCAGCCCCCGATCCTTTCCTAACCTCATGTGCTTAACCTCTGGAGAAAGATCATGGCATCATTGAAATCAGCAGTGGCCCTGTGGGTCTCCGCGGAAGTCGCAGCGTTGACCGCGAGGGTCGCGGAACTCACGGCCCAGGTTTCCGGGATGGCTTCCAAGGAGATGGTCAACTCGCTTGTCGATGCGTTCGATCAGGAGATGGCGAACAAAGGGTTGTCCGTCGAGGAGCAAGCCGCCTTGGTCCGACTCATTGCGGATCAGAAGGATATTGACGAGACCGTCGCAGCGGCCGAAGGAACCCTGGCCCCAGCTGATCCGACCGCACCGACCCCGGCGACCCCCGGCGCCGACCCGAACGCCTTGCCGGAGATCGTGACATGAAAACCAAAAACTTCTGGATCACCTTCTTGGTCCTGCTAGTCTTCTTGCTGGCCTTGGGCTACGTCAAATATTCTCGCGCCCAGACCGTGATTGTTCCCCCGGAGGAACTGCGGGCCTATCTGGCCAAGGTCGTGGTGCAGATGAATGCGAACACCGTGAAGCTCAAGGCGTACGAGACAAGGATCGCGGAACTGGAACGGCTGACGGGAGTGCAGGGGGAAGCGCTGACTAAGTTCGCCAACTACTCCCTGGCCGTCGGAACTCAATACAGCAATCTCCTGCGGGTGTTCATCCTCGAGGCCTGTTCCTGGAATCTCAATGCGACCGGGATTGCGGCCGTGCTCCCCTTCTACAAACCGTTCAACCTGGGTAATCACACTTGCCCGACCACGGCCCCGCCTTGGCAGTGGCGTGTGCCTCAGTACCCGTCCCCGGAGGACGCCGCAGCAGTCCTTGTCACGACCCCCTAATGGCCCGACCCCAGACGCTACCTGGCTTCGCACCTCGGGTCAACAGTTACCCCGAGGCGATGGAGTTGCTCCGGGCAGTTGCCAAGCAGCGAATGGGGGTCAGGGAACGCGCAGCCTGCATCGAGAAGGTCCGCGAGTGGATGACGATCAGGGAGCGGGAGATCCAGGATATTGAACATGGAGCAGCGTGGCTGATGCTCCAGGGGGCGCAGCAAGTGGGGGCCTCCTTGAAGAAGGCCCCCAGGAAATCAAAACGGCCAACTCCAAGGAAAGAACATCAGGCCGACCAGCAGGAGGAAACCCACGATCAGTACGATCCGGTCGGCCCAGTCTCGCGTCTGGTTCCTGGGCGGATCTCCCTCAAACCAAACGGCACGGATCGCGGGGTAGGCGTCTTCCATGGTGCGATGAACGGGTCGTAAATTGCGCCGAGTCTCGATTAGCATAATGAGCTCCCATATCTGTTGACGAAAAGTTCTCTCCCCGATTGAACCCACAACTGCATGGCCTGGGGTTGGGGATAGGCACTCCCGGCCACGATTCGTTTGCATGAAGTCCCCAACAGCAACTTCACACATGAGGTGCATGGAGTCGTCGTGACATAAGCGGTCTCGACGGCCCAGGGATCTTGCAGCAGAAGGATGGCATTCTGTTCAGCATGAATCGCCTCGCAAGAATCCAGGTCAGTCCCCGAGGCGCTGTTCGCCCCGGAGCAAGGTACGCCATCCCGGCAGTGCTTCTGCCCACTCGCGACCCCGTTGTAACCCGTGGCCAGGATTCGACCACGAGCATCCACTAGCACACACCCAACCTGGCGACGAGCACAGGTCCCGCGGGTGGCTATAAGCCTGGCAATTGCGGAGTAGAGTTCATCCCTGGTAGGTCGCATGTTTCCCTCATCCAACAGTGTTTGCAGGCCCCGTCTTGGTCAGCGAATCCCGAGTGCTTGCAGAAGTAATATTTGGCCTCGGAGACATGGGGATTGGGTTTGATCACCCTTTCGCCCGACGCCTCGAAGGGTTCGCCCTCGATGTGGGCTTTCACTTGAGCGGCCACGAACGTCGTGAACTGGATCGGCATGGACTTGCCGGTCTGCTTCACGCCCCGGTTCCCGTCCCCAGAGTAAGGTTCCCAGATGGGGTGGTCGGGGGTTTTCGGATCGTAGTGGAAAATGAAGTCATCGGGGAAGCCCTGAATCCTGGCACGCTCCCGGATCGACAGAGGTCGCCATTCCACCGGGTGGAAGGGGCTGTAGCCACCAGAGAGGACGGGGCAGAATCCCCCCCACTTCGGGTCGACTGTGCCGGGCCTGGTTTTGTACTCCCCCTTGCGGTTGTAGTAGGGCTTCGAGCCGTCGCAGTGATTCTCCCTCATGAAGTCGCAAACCTCTTCCCAGGTCGCCCGGTCGCCAAGGTACCGGAGATTGACGAAGCGGCCCGGTATGCGCGTCATGTCGACGGTGGCGTGGTTTGGTATATCCCCCTGGCCCGCGTTCAGCTGGAGGTCCCCTATGACGTCCCGTGTGACGATGGGATGCGCCTTCTCGCCTGGGACGAAGACGAATCTCTCCGACTTCAAGGCCCCGACCATGAACATCCGATTGCGATACTTCTGAATGTTCCCATAGCCCCAGTTGGAGATCCACTCCGGGAACAGGTCGTAATCGGGGAGCAGGTCCATGTAAGCCTGCAAGGGGAGCGCCTTGAAGCTCAGCGGCAGATCGTCCATGAGGAAGAACCGCGGGCGAAGCTTCGCGATGTACTCCAGAAAGAGAGGAATGTCCCCGGTGTCGTTCCCCATCTCCTCCATGTCCCTGTTCTGGACCGAGAAGCGAAGGTTGCTGTACAGGCCGCATTCGGGATGGCCCGCAGCGAAGTCGATCTGGGACGGGAGAAGGTCAGGTGGAACGTCATCCAACCCGCGGGCCATGAACGCTCCGGGGAAGTTCTCGACCATCGTGGAGTGCTTGATGTTGTATCTGTAATAGTCCCTCCACTCGACGTTGCCGATGATTTGGAATCCCAGTTGCTTGGCCCCGACGAGCATGGACCCAATGCCGCTCGTCAAACCGATGGCGGTAAGTGGGCCTCCGACGGGATCGCTCTTGGGTTCGGTGAAGACCGGGAACCGCTTGAACTTGATCCGCTTGGGTTCATCGAGTAGGCCCAGGCGTTCGGCCAGGGTGTCGGCTTTCCGATGCTGCCAGTTGTTCTTGCTCATCGCAGGAGCTGCTCCATTTTGGTTTCAGGCCCAACCCACTCGGCGGGTTTGATGGCGTCGGGAACCCCCTCCACCTTGCGGGTTTCTTTCTGTCCGGCCTTCTTGGCGAAATTGCTCAGCATGATAGCCTTGAAGCATCCCTCCGCCTGGGTCTCGGTGAGCCCCATCCGGGCCAGCCCCCCGATGGCGAAGATGATCAGATCGAGGACTGCATCAACTTCGTCGACCAGGGACTTGGCGTGGTGAAGCTCCCCGATCTCCTCCTGGAGGGCTGTAATCAACCAGGCCTTCTCTGATATATCCAGGGGCTTCAGTGCCCGGCCGGAGACCCCGACCACTTCCCGGTTGAACTTGAAGACGGTTTCAATCATGGGCATTCCTTTCTGCGTTGGTTAGGTAGCGGAAACGATTGACTAATTCCTTGCGATAGCTCAGACCGCCTGTCATGACTGCGGCCGTCTTCAAGGGGTGCTTGGGTCGGTCGAGAATCTCCGACGGCACTATCTTCCTGAAGGCCATCTTCAACATCTGCTTCGAGGTTCGCATCGCCCAGGGTAAGGCCAGGGCAAACCCAACCACTTCCGGGGCGAGGAAAGGACTCCGAAGCTCCACGGTGTGTCGCATCATCTGGCGATCCAACCGCGGGAAGTGGTAGTAGGGGAGCTCACAGAAAACATCGGAAGCTTGTGAGTCATACTCTTGGGCTCGGCGATAACCCCCGAACAATTCGTCTGCTCCGTCCCCGGAGATCGCCACGTTGTATCCAGCGTCTTTGACGGCGAGCCCCAATTGGTACTGGGGAACCATCGAGCCGAGATCCAGCGGGGCCTGCATCGAGTGGAGCGCCACCAGGGGTTCGGGGCGTGGAGGTGGAAGCACACTCACTCCAGGCGGAAGAAACTCTGACTCGCCATTTTCCACCGTGAAGGTTTGGACGTCCTTCCCCAGGACGTGCTTGAGTGTATAGTAAATGATCGAGGAATCGAGGCCCCCGGAGAACAGGAGGCACACGGGGAGATCGCTAAGCAGCCTCCGGCGTATGGAATCGGTCAGTAGTGCCCTTAGATTCGAGGGCAGAAGGGGTTGATCCATCCACGGGGTCCAATCCCAGTACACGCTCGATTTGGCCCCTCTCCAGTTACGGGGGAAGAACTTCAGGACCGTCCCCGGAGCGACTTGGTAGATGCCTTGGTAGGGGGTCCTGCCCGAATAGTCGTACCCGAACTTGATCACATTCGACAGATAGATTTCGTCGAGAGGGGGTCTCGGGTAAACCTCAAACATTGGTTCGAGTTCAGAGCAGATCACGTCGCGTCCTTCCCAGACATACAGGGGCTTCTGACCCAGGTAGTCGGTGAACACGACGGCCGACCCATCATCGTAGGCTGCTGCGGCCGCCCAGAATCCGTCGAAGGCCGTGAACCCCTTCACCCCGTAAGCTGCGAAGGATTCCCTTGCAGCCACCAGGTCGGGTTGGCCTGGCCGGTTGAAGATCTCCCCCACATACGCAAAAGAGTATGACTCTTCAGAAACGGGTTGGGCCGAAGCGTCGGACAGGTCCTGGATGGGGAGACGCACATGACCCAGGACCCAGCCTCCGCGTATTGAGACCCCCCTCCGACCGGGGATGCCGCGGTATTGCATTTCGTCCAACGCTTTGGACACGCTCCCGATCGGGGGGCAGTAAGCTAAGATCAGTCCGCACATCGTCTTAGGTCCCTGATAAGTGAGGTTGAAGGTTCCGATCCCCAATCATACCGAAAAACCAGAAGGCCTGACGGATTCCTCGAAAAAAATTCATCATACATATCCACGACCTCTTTGTAGTTCTCGAGGACGGTCCGTAGGTGCTCCGGGGACTTGTGCGGCTTCTGGGTTCGCTGCACACTCTTCCACATGTCGGCCAGGGACTTGCGCCGGCAGTAAATGATCACGGGGTCGATCGCTTTCAATTCTTCCATGAGGAGGTGAGCCGGGTAGTAAAGCGGCCTGGCTGCGGTCCTGGAGTAGATCGGGTCGGAGATAGCGGGATGGCGATCAAGGATGCACAGGGGGCTGGCCCGGACTTGTTCTATGATCCGATTCAGTTTGACCTCGACGTCCAGCCGATTCGAGGGCGCTCCCCCAGAGTGGTGATAGACTCGATCCATCCGCTTGCATAGAGCGTCGCACAGCGTGGTCTTCCCCGATCCGTCGGGACCTTCAACTACTATGGGCCTGGGCATATTCTTTGATCCTGTTCAGCAAGTGAGTTTGGTTGGCAGTCTTTTCCTGGATGACGTCGAACAGAAGCTCATCCACCGTTCCCCCGGCCATGAGGTGGTGAAATATTACCGGATGCTCTTGACCCTGCCGGTCGATCCTGGCGAAGGTCTGGGACATTTGCTCTTGCGAGAAACTTCCGCTGAAGACGATCATCGTGTGGCCACCCTGCTGGAGGTTGACCCCGTACCCTCCCGAGGCCGGATGGATCAGCATGAGGGGGATCTCCCCGCGATTCCACGCCTCCACCTTGTCGGCCGTGAACGGGACGGCGTGAGGGAATGCCTTCTTGATCGCGGCCAGTTCGTGTTGGAACTGGTACACGAGAAGGACGGGCGATCCCGTCTCCTGGGTAATCTCCTCGACGGCCTTCAACTTCTCCGTGTGGATCTCCTCCGCGGAATGGTCGTCAGCGTACACAAACCCACTGGCGAGCTGCCTGAGTTTCATGAGGGCAGCCGCAGCCATCGGCGCGGTGACTAACTTGTCGTTGATGATCGTCATGGCATGGCGTTCGAATTCCTTGTAGGTCTTGGCCGCGCCTGGCGGGAGCTTGAAGAAGACCTTGTTGTGCAGCACCGATCGTGGCGGGAGATGAGACTCAGCATCAACCCGGAGCACTAGGTCGGAGATGAGGTTGGTCACTTTCTCCTTGGCCCCAGGCGCCGGGGCGAACACATACCCAAAGTAGTCCTGCTGCACGAAGTACCGGCTTCGGTAGGAAGAGAAGGATCGCTCCAACCTTTCCCCGCGATCCAAGATGAAGATCTGACTCCAGAGTTCGAGGAGGGAGTTGGGGGTCGGTGTCCCGGTCAAGATGAGTCGTCGGGTGAACCTGGGCAGGTGCTTCCGGAGGACCCTGAATCGCTTCGTGGAGGCGTTCTTGAATAGGCTGGACTCATCAATAACCAGGCTCTTCAATCCATTCAGCCGCGGGCTTAATAGGGCCTCCTGCATGAGTTCTGGGTTTACCAGGTACACGTCGGCCGAAACCCCTCGAGCCTGTTCCCGTTCAACAGGAGTGCCCCGGAGCTTCGAGAAGGTCAACCCGCGGGTGGCTGGCCACAAGGCTGCTTCCTGCATCCACACCGATTCCAGGACGCGGATCGGGGCGACCAGGAGGATGGGCTTCGGCATGTCCAGCATGGCGTGCAAGGCAACTGGGGTCTTGCCCAGGCCCATATCCATGAAGAGCCCGGCAGTGGGTCGGGTCTTCACGAACTCCAGTCCGTCACGCTGATAGCTTCTTAGTGAGCGCACGGAAGTCGTTGATGAAGAGGTGGAGCGAAGAGATGTAGACATGAAGGTCTCCGGGGATTACTTCCACACCCTTCAGCCTGAGTTCCTCCACGACCCATTGAACGAGGCTGGCCGTGAGGTAGAGGTCATCCCGGAAGTGCCGATACAGGTCGCACGACCGGAGCTGGTAGGTGCAGTTCAGTTTGCCGTCGCGGATCATGAAGTGATACCCGATCGAGCAGGGGATGCGTTCACCGTGGGCAGCCCCCGTGTCCTCCGGGAAGAACACGGGCATGTAGGCCTGGCGAGTGTTGGGGTCCTTCACCATCAGGGCTATCACGTCCAGGATGTCGCCGTACGGGAATCGAATGCCCATGAGGGGGTAACCCCAACCCCCAGCATGTTTAGGCCAGTAGCGCTCCATATAGTTGTGCGAGAACTGGCCGGTGTCGCCCCGGTGTTTGTCGGCGTTGTTCGACCAGGGCCAGGTTTTCCAGGTCACCCCAGGGTTCACGGGGATTCCCCCGACGCGCTCCTGGAAGTGCTCTTCAGCCCAGGGCATGTTGGGTTTGATCTGCTTGGCCAACTCCTCGCTGGTGAGGGGGATCGGGCAGGAGAAGTCATAGTAAGTCAACTCCCTCATCTCTGCCTCGGGCCGGGCTCGAATATCCATCGCTTGCCAGAAGTGGGATCGCACCGGGCGGCCACTTTCGATCATGTCCTTCTCCGCCGTGGCGACGGCATCCTCGAAGGATAGGAAATCATAGTGCATAGATAAATTCCTTGAGTTGGTCGGGTCCTTCTATTATAACTGATCTAAACCCGAGACGAGAAAGTAAATTTGACCACATCAGTTGGTGCTTCGAGGTCGTGCCGCCTGGGCGCTTCAGTTCGATGAAGATGACCCTAGCACCGGGGAGAAGTACCAGGCGATCCGGGATGCCCCGGTACCAACGCGCCGGCAACTTTATGCACAGGCCCCCTCGAGATTTCACGGCCGTGATCAGCCGCTTCTCGATCGTCGACTCTCTCACTTGCGATACCTGGTGGCGATGTAACCTTCCGTCTTGATCGGGAACCCGTCGGCCCAGGGCGAGGACTGGCAAAGCAATTGGCTGAACTCCTCCTCGACCCCCGGAGAGTCAGACTCTTCGGAGATGGCCTCATCGTGGCAGTGCCCGATCAGGTTGAAGCCTGCTTCTTCAGCCGCCACCATGCCGTCCCGCAGCACGTCCCGGGTCAGGGCCTGCATCGCGTTCTCGGTCAAACTCCCGCCGAACGTATCAGTCTGAATCCAGGACGAACCGAGTGGGGTCCAGAACTCCAGGCGATCCTTCATTTGACCGTACCACTCCACCTGGGTGACGCTGGGGTTGGGGTACGCAATTGAACCCGAAGGCATGTCCAGGTAGAGGACGGGAAAGCCGTTGGCGAGGGTAACGGGGCGAAAGGTATAGCGATTGGCGAAGGTGACATTGCGCCAGTACCGAACGGCCCGGATCGCGCTGGCCTCGATCAAGTGCCAGAACTTCACGATCTCCAGGACGCTCTGGCGATACCCCGTCACTGACTCGACGGCGAGGAATTCTGAAATGGTCACGCCCCGCTTCTTGCATGACTCCACGAATCGTGGTGGCCCCATCCCGTACCCGCAGCCAAGGAGGAGCTGCTTACCCAGGAAGCGCTGATCCGGGGTCATGTCTTCGGGGAGACCCCCGAACACCTTACTCGCTGCGATCTTGTAAGCGTCCTGGGATTTCCTGAACGCCTCGAGGAGCCAGGTCTCATTCGCCGACCAGGCCAGGGCACGAGGTTCAATCGAGGAATAGTCAGCGACCACGAACCTCGAGGAGCCGCGTGTCTCGAAGAAACCGCGGATGGATTGGGCGACTGCGGTCAGAGGTCGGGAGAAGAGAAGGGGAAGATCGTCTGCGTTATCGTCGGCGATCAGGTCCAGCACGACGTTGGGGTTCGTCTCCCCCTCTGGCTTCTGAAGGTTGTGCATCTGGACCCCGACGGAAGACCAGCGTCGAGTCGATGCAGCCGAGAAGAGGAAGCCCCCTCGTATTCGTCCATCCAGGGAGGCACATGCCTGGATGGTCTTCAGCTTCTTCGTCCCCGCTCTCGACAGTTCAATCCTGGATTCGAGCAAGGAGTGAAGGTCGTCAGGAAGGCCAGGCTCCATGAGAAGGTTCTCGACGGTCCCCGCCTGGAGGTTGGGGACTTTGAATCCGCGGGATTCGAGGAACTGCTTGGTCTTCTCAATCTGGGTCGGCTTGACCCCCGCAATCTTCACGGCCTCGGCCAACACGGTTTCTGAGTAGTGCTCGACGAACCGAACAGCCCGGTCAACCGCTTCCAGGTTTACGGGCATGCCTCGATCGTTGATCCGGTAGTCAAGCCTGAATGCGGCTTCTTCCTGCTGCGACAACCGGGGTAGGATCTTCGCCAGTTCAACTTCGACTCGAACGTCCTGGCGGCAATAGTTGATGTACTCCTTGAACTCGGCCGGCCGGTCTCCGGGGAGAATCCTGGCCCCACCCTTCTGAGGCTTCGAGAACATCCTCATGAGCTCCGACCCTCGGGGGTCCTTGGCGACCATGAGCCCCAGGGCGTTTGCTGCGCCATCCAGCGATCCGGGGATAGCGATCATGCGGGCCATCGAGGCCGTGCACATCCACTGATGCTCTTTGGGAGTGACCGGGAACTTGCAGCACTTCGTCCAGATGTTTCGCTCGAAGGCTACGTTGTGTGCACAGATGAGTTCCCCGCGGGAGACGGCCTGGAAGAGTGGGGTCAGTTTCTCATGTGCATCGGGGAGAGTGAGGTTGACCCCGACAGGATCGAAGGTCCCGTCGGAGTAGGAAAGGATGAGCCCTTCAGTGGTGGGGTCCTCCGCATAGCGAAAGGACCCCACTACCGTAAGGTCGATCTCCGAGTAGGTCTCGAAGTCGATATGCCACACGACTTACTCGGCTGTCTTGTAGGTGACGCGGCCGCGTTCGTCCCGATCCGAAGTGAGCACGCCGGTGTTGATCAACCGACGGCCCAGGACCGAGCAACGCATCGTGGACACCCCCAAGGATTCCGACGCCTCGAGGTTCGTGACTCCCTTCTTCCGTTTGGCCAACTTGGTCAACTTCCCCATCAGCTCGACGGTTTCCGGGAAAGGGGTGCGACCCCTTTTGGTTTCAGCTTCAGCCATAAGGCCTCCTGCAAAAGTGGGCGCCCCGGATGGAGCGCCCGGTTGTCGGTTACTCCGGAGCGGAGTTCCCGAAAGCTTCAGCCGCCGAACGACGGCCCGAGAGACGATCCCCGTCATCCACCTTCTGGATGTTGTTGAGGATCGCGGCGACACCCTTGTTGCCCGCCTTGTCGAAGGCATACAACCAGATGTCGGCCCGGCTCATGACCCCAGAGTAGAAGTCGTCCTGGGACATGAGCGGATCAGCGTTGAGATCCACGACGCCAGGCTTGTCGGTGGACCTGGCGGTGAGGAAGACCTTATCCTCGAACACTTCGTCATTGGGCCGGTCTTCTCCGGGGCGAAGTGGGTCCTTCAGCTGGCCTTTCGACAGCATCTGGGCCGCCTTGTTCCCGAACTTCGCGGTGGCCACCTCGACGATGGCCGCTTTCAATTCCTTCAGTTTGGGATCGTTCGCATCCCAGAGAAGGGTGGCAGAGTATTGCGGCTCTTTCCCCGCCTGCATGGGGGCTTGAGCTTTGAACACGTTGACGTAGCACGTGATCCCGACGGGTGTGATGATTTGCATAACGGTCTCTCAGTATAAAATAGCTCCGGTCAGACCCGGTAGCTAAGGGTTAGCCCAGAGGAGTTCCTCTGGACGTACTCGGTCAGGCCCGAGAAGGCTTCCTGACCCAGTATCTCCTGCGCCTGCGTGGGGCTCAATGGAACCCGCGGGCAGACGACATCAATTGGCCCGAACGTCGGGAGGATTTCCTTCATGTCGACTTCGCCATCCCAGGACCGGACGGCTCGCTTGGGTACGAGTTCGGCATTCTGCATCTCCGCCCCGGACTCCAGGCGGCGCAAGAGCTCGGCCTCCACGTGGGTAATCCACATCTTCAGGAGGGGGAGATGTTGGGCGAGTTCGTCAAGTTCAGCGTCGGTCATCATATCGGGAACTTCTTGAAGAGTGAGATGGCGTGATCCTTCACGGCGTGGCAGGTGGGCAGTGCCTTGCACCACTTCCTGCAGTGCGGTCCAACAATAGCTTGGCCCCCGCGGTAGTTCAACCCAATTGAGATGTTGAGGGCCGTCGAGAAGTCGACCAGGTAAGAGTGGGTGATCGTGGCCGTCCGAAACGGTCCTTGAGGATGCGACCCCCTGGGTTGCAGAATCCCAATCTCATAGGTCGGGCGCTTCCCAAACTTGTGGACAGCGCCGACCAGGTAGATGAGGAGCTGGGTGTTGCGATCCACCTCAACCTGGCCCATCCCGTACTTGAGATCGAACACGCCGAGGGTGGAGGGATGCACGAGGATCACATCGGAGGTCCCGGTCAGATCGTGATACCCGAAGGGCGCGCCGAAGTCGACCTCAACCTCCGAATGGCAGACAGCCCCCTCTCCCAGGTCCTGGACTTTCACCCCCACGAACTCGGCGCAGTAGGTCACCAGGTCGAGCATGGTGTCGCTGATCCCGTCGGGTATTGGGGTATCCTCCAGGACGGCTTGGAACACCGTATGGGCCAGCGTCCCCTCTTCGGCCGCCTCACTCGTTTCCTCAACCTCGCCCGGTACGCGCAGCGCCCGGTTGAGGTTGAGCCAGGCGTAGCACTGCATCCACTTGTCGGACGACGAAGGGGGAAGGTCGCTGTGGAACTTGTCGGGAGCCTTACTCGGCATCTTGAATCCTATTGATGAGACCTATCCGCATCTCCTCAGTCGCCTTCGAGACGTTGGGGATGCCGAACTCGGCCAGGATGGCCCGGAGCTTCGACGCCCCGTCGGGCCGGGAGAGTAACAGGCGGCTCGCAGCGAGGACGTCTTCCGCATCGGGGATCGTTGCAACCTCCTGGGCTTCAAACTCGTCTGCGAGTTCGCGGAGTAACCGGGCGATTCGTAATTTGTTCATGATTGTATCCTATCAGACTTATGGATGGGGTTTGATATGCATGGGGAAATTCTTTCAGGATTTGTGGAGCTTCATGAGGGCCTGCACTTCCTCGATGGAGGTGTCCCGGAACTCGGCAGACGTCCAGAAGGTTTGCGTCCCGTCGGGCAGCGAGACGGTCCAGTTCCTGGTCCCCTTGGTGTAGGCGATCCCTCCACCCAATTCCTTGGCTGCGGCCGATTTGGCGTTGATTTGGGCCTGGGGGTGTTGAGTTGAGCTCACGGAGCGGGCCGTAGCTCGATTTGATTTTGGGGGCCGGTGGGGTAATAGGTCCCTATTTGGGGTGGAATCAGCCTTGGGCTTATCCGGCACCGGGGCACGGGTTATCGGGGCGACAGCCCCCGGCTCTTTGAGGAAGTCCCGGATCTTGGCCTCACTGAATTCCCGAGCGATGATTTGGACTGCGGTGTAGACCGTGTCAGTGCCGATCACGGGCAGCGACGTGTGGATGAACCCGACGAGGACTGCTTGAGGGACTTCGAGCAGTGCCCGTTCAAGCTCTTCGGGAAGCTTGGTCATACCCTGGTAGAACGACATGGCAACCTCCGGAAAAGAGAAGGGGGCCGAAGCCCCCTCCGGGATTCACTTGACCTCGGCTGTTTTGACGAACTCGATGAACTGCTCGGGGGTCCGGAGTTGGGCGAACTGGCGGGAGGTCAGCGAGAAGGCCTTCTTGCCCAGGGTCACGACCCAGAGCCTGTGCTCGAACACCAGCGTGCCACCGGCTTCTTCGATCGCTGCCACTTTCTTGTCGATCCGGGGTTGCGGGTTCAGAGGGGTGCGTTTGGCTTTCGCGTTCACGTCCACCTCCTCCTTCGTGACGATGTTCCAAGCCCTCGAGCAGACGTGGCAGAAGTTGCACGAATCGCCGAGGAAAGTTCCCTCTTCGCCGGCCGCGGTTGTCGAGGAGTGGTCGGCGCCGCAGAACGGGCAGCCACCGTCTTCGACTTCGGTTTCGGCTTCGGGGTTGCCGGCAGCGGCTTCGTCGACGACGTGCTGCGAATAGGTCCATCCAGATACCGAGATGAAGAAGCGGGCGGGCTTGCCACCGGACCGCTCGACTTTCGGCAGGTCCTTCAGAAGCTCACGAACCCGTGAGACGGAGAGGTCGACACATTCGGCGATGGCCGCGGCGGTCATGGGTTGGTTTTGGATCAGTTGAGCGATCTGGGTTTGCTTGGCGTTCATTTGAATCTCCTGAGGGTTGATGTAAGATGGTACGGTTTCAATATGTCTGATCTTGCTTAGCCTGTAAACCCCTCTGACCCAACTGTTACGATTTAAGTCAGAAGGGGGTCGTACCAGG
>JACZKY010063073.1_pt1 | contig 19755 bp, 16 predicted proteins | sample 8237611 | NCBI WGS metagenome assembly JACZKY01 (sample SAMN16148055, study PRJNA663545) | marine sediment metagenome | biome: sediments and biomass from bioreactor inoculated with such sediments; feature: coastal sediments; material: methane- and iron-fed bioreactor; isolation source: Bothnian...
AAGATTTGTTAATTAATAGTATTTAAATTCTTCTTCTAAAACCCTCACCCATTACTTCGTGCACATTACTTACTGTTACAAATGCTTTCGGATCAACTTTTTTTATAATGCTTAATAATTTTGATAATTCTTTTAAAGTTACAACAGTTGTAAGCATTTCACGGTCAATATTCCTGTACAGTCCACGTGCTTTTATAGCAGTTGCACCACGACTTAAATCGTCCATAATCGCTTTTGCAATTTCTTCGTTATGATCAGAAATTATATTTACTGAACGTGCGTAATCAAATCCATCCATAATAACATCAACTAATCGACTGGAAATGAAAAGAAGAAATAATGCATAAAAAGTTAACGTAACTGCAGAGCGTTCACCGGCAAGATCTTTAAAATTAATTATAAAACCGGCTACCAGAATTACAAAAAAATCTGCGATCATAATTGCCATACCGGGTTTTACCCCGAATCGTTTATGCATTATGGCAGCAACAATATCTGATCCTGCAGTTGTTCCTTTAAATTTAAATACAATTCCTAGTCCTAACCCCAACAGTGCCGCACCGATCAGGATTAAGAATAAGAAATCATTTTGCTGCAAATTTTTAATTGTAGCTGTATCCTGCAATCGAATTGATGAAAATCCCGGAATATCTCCTCTAAAAAAATCTATAAAGAATGAGTTGAGAGTAAAACCATAAAACGTTCTTACTCCAAACTCTTTTCCAAGTTCTTTAACACCCCAGATGTAAAGCGGAATGTTCAAAACCCATATCATTAGTCCGACGGGCAGTCCTGTTAAATAATGTACGCTCATTGAAAGTCCGCTGACACCACCGGGAACAACTTTTGCATCAACAAGAAAAACACCAATTCCAATTGCCATAACAGCCGCACCAAAAGTGATTGCTGAATATTCCAAAAATGTTTGCAAGTTTACATTATTTCTTTTCATAGCGTTGTTCGGATAAATTTTTATTTTACTATAATTAAAGTTAGTGATTGAATGTCAATTGATGAAAGAACATTAAAAGTAGATTTACAAAATTTAGAAAATAAATGAGAAACAGATTCATTTAAACTAAAAACACCGTAAATTTGAATTAACAAAAATTAAAGTTGAGTTAAGAATGAAAAAATTAATACCACTGTCATTATTACTATTTAGTATTTGCCAATTTACTTTTGCACAATATTCAAACGTTAGGATTGATGGTGCAAACAGTAATCAACCTGAGGAAGTTTCTATTGCAATTAACCCCACAAATCCAAATTACGTTTCCGCAGCAGCTAATATAAATCATTTTTTCAGATCAACTGATGCGGGATTAACATGGTCAACATCATATTTAAGTTCATCTTTCGGAGTTTGGGGAGATCCTTCAGTAGTATATGATGAACTTGGTAATTTATACTTCGGTCATCTTTCTAACCCGCCTTTTCCGGGCTACTGGATTGACAGAATAGTTGTTCAGAGATCAACCAACAACGGATTAAACTGGAACGATGGCGCAGGTGTCGGATTCTTAAGTCCCAAAAATCAGGATAAAGAATGGCTGGGTGTTGATATGCACAGTGCTTCGTTCAAGGGAAATATTTATATGACCTGGACTGAGTTTGATGATTACGGAAGTATCAATCCGAATGATTCTTCCCGTATCAGATTTTCAAAATCAACAGACAGAGGTTTAAACTGGAGTGATGCCATTACAATAAGTGATAGAAGTGGCGATTGCATAGATGAGGATAACACTGTTGAAGGTGCTGTCCCGTGCGTCGGACCCAATGGTGAAGTTTACGTTAGCTGGGCAGGACCTTTAGGTTTGATGTTTGATAAATCGACCGATGCCGGTAATACATGGGGAGTTGATAAGTTTGTTGCCGCAATTCCGGGTGGATGGGATTATTCCGTTACCGGAATATACAGAGCAAATGGTTTACCAATTACTGCATGCGATACAAGCAATTCTCCATCTCGCGGTAATATTTATATAAACTGGTCTGATCAAAGAAATGGGGCAAATAATACAGATGTATTTTTTGTTAAATCAACGGATGGCGGAAACTCATGGAGTTCTGTAAAAAGAGTTAATGATGATGCTACAACAAGACATCAGTTTTTTACATGGATGACAATCGATCAAACTTCAGGTATTATTTATTTTGTTTTTTATGATAGAAGGAACACTTCAGCTAATTTAACAGATGTTTACGTCGCCCGATCAACAGATGGCGGTGAATCTTTTACAAACTTCAAAGTAAGTCAATCTTCATTTGATCCTAACTCAGGAATTTTCTTTGGTGATTATACAAACATTGCAGCGTTCAATAAAAAAGTTTATCCAATCTGGATGAGACTAGATTCAAATACGCTAACGGTTTGGACTGCATTAATTGACGATTCGGCTTATGTTGTGCCGGTTGAACTGACTAATTTTAGTGCAAATGTACTTGATGGCAAAGTCAATCTTTTTTGGCAGACAGCAAGCGAGACCAATAATCAAGGATTTGAAATTCAAAGATTAATAGATTCAAAGACTGGGAATTTGCAAGACTGGGTAACGATCGGATTTATCTCTGGAAAAGGAAGTACGACAGAAACATCAACGTATCAGTTTAATGATGAACCTTTTGAATCAGGTTTGTATTCATACAGATTAAAACAGATTGATTATGATGGAACCTTTAAATATTCCGAAGTAGTTGATATTAATTTTATTTATGCTAATGATTTTAGATTATCACAAAATTATCCAAATCCATTTAACCCATCAACAACGATTGAATTTCAAATTCCAAAATCTACTTTTGTAACAATAAAAGTTTACGATGTACTTGGAAAGGAAATTGTGACTCTAGTTAGTGAAGAAAAACCAGCGGGCATACACGAAGTAAACTTTGAACCTAAGGATTTGACGAGCGGATTGTATCTTTACAAAATCTCAGCCGGTGGATTTGAACAAACAAGGAAGATGTTGTTTTTAAAGTAATTTTGATTTATCAACATTAAATTTTCAATTAGGGCGATTCAATGAATCGCCTTTATATTTTATTCAGATTCAACGTCAGCAATATCCAGAATTGATTTTGGAACTTCAGGTTCACCGGCATAAAAACTTTTATCCACTTTGCGTGAGTAACCCCAGCGATGCAGCCAGCTTATTCCACCTCTGCCTGTGAAGGTATCTTCAGATTGGTAGGCTGTATCTGTCAAAGCTTCCTTTAAAGAAATAAAACTATAATCCCTTTGCATCAATGCTTCCGCTAATTCATCAAAGCAATCAGCATTTATCATATTTGTGTGCACAAGGAGTATTTGATTTATTTCTCTTCCAAATAATTTTACTGATTGATTTTCAAAGTAATTGGTTTTATCAATCATATAACTAACATACTCGGAGCCAATTTGCTTCATTAGCTCAACATCATTTTTATTATAAGCATTTTCATAAGCGCGGGCATAAATCCATTCACCGTTATCAATAGTAACCGGTGCGATTGTATAGTTATTTTTGTTAAGAAAATCCTCTAAAGCTTTCTTTTTCTCTATTGAATTTCCTGTATGCAAATACGGATGTCTAAAGTATTTGAGTTTTTTATTTTTTTGTAATAATAATCTTTTTGTGTTTTTTTCACCTTTAATTATATCAGCAAAGAACTCTTCATTTTCTGTGCTGTGATAATCTGGATGAGAGAAAGTATGATTGCCAAGTTCAAGATCAGCATCAACCCAAAGTTGTAAAGCCTTTAATCTTGAAGAATCCAAAACATCATTTACATAAAGCTTGTACTCATTAACAAATCCAATTGCAGGAATGTTAAACTTTTTTATTGCCGAAATTATCTTTTCAGTTTGTTCAATCCATTGGCTTCCATCTTCAAGATATTTTGTATTCATCGGAAGATCATCAAAAGTAACAGCAATAAATCTTTTGATACTATCTTGCTGCGGGAGTGAATTTACACTAAGGAAAAAAATTAAAACCAATAGAATACTTTCTTTGCTAAACATTAAGAATCCTTTATTATTTTTAAGCAAAGTTAAATTAGACTTTCTTTAAATAAAACTCTTAAAATGCACCTCAGACAAAAACTAGAATATCATTACAACGCTTTTGACAGGACTAAACTGGAACCGGATCCACTCCAGTTTCTTCATATGTTTAATGATGAAAGGGATATCGAGATAATTGGATTGATCACTTCAGTTTTTGCATATGGAAATGTTAAGCAGATTGAAAACACTATTAAAAAATTGTTAGTTATTTTTGATGGTAAGCCTTACAAGTTTATAAAAAGTTTTTCGAGTGCACGTGGTACCAAAATAGTACCAGGAATTAATCATAGATTTTATACTTATGATGATGTAGCTAAACTTTTAATGATTCTGAGTAAAGAATTAAATAATCACGTCTCAATTAAGAATATATTTCTGAGGGGGTACAATATTTCCGATAATAATGTAAAAAACGGAATATCAAATTTCTCAAATTATTTCTTAAACTCATTTAATCATTCTTTTGGCGAAATATCAAATGGCATAAAATTTATGTTCCCTTTGCCTGAAAAGGGAAGCGCGTGCAAGCGGATGAATCTTTTTTTGCGATGGATGGTCCGAAAAGATGAACTTGATTTTGGGTTGTGGAATGAAATTTCTGCCAGTAAACTTGTAATACCGGTTGATACACATATTGCAAGAATCTGTAAACAATTAAATCTTACAAAAAGAAAAATTGCGGATTGGAAGATGGCGGAGGAGATAACGGGTAATCTTAAAAGGTTTGATCCGAATGACCCGATAAAATATGATTTTGCGATTTGTCATATTGGTATAAGAAAATTAGAGTTTTAAGTTTATTACAATTAAGATAAAAGATTTTAAATGAAAAATATTTCAGAGGATACCTTTCCGTTTAAATACTTGTTGTATTTTCTTGTTGTTTCAATAATTATATCTGTTGTTGGATATTTATATTATCTGGACAGAAAAAATGCTATTGAAGATGAACTATACAGACACGTTGCTACAATAAAGGAAATAAAACTAGCGCAGATAGAAAAAGAACAAGCTCAAAGAAAACGAACTATACAGGCATTTCTATTGCTGCCCGCAGTCGAAGATGATTTGAGAAAATTATTTGCCGGTAAAAATTCAGATAAAGTGAAAAAGCGTATTGAAATATGGTCGGGTGAACTTAAAAAAGATTTTGAATTTGTTAGTCTGAATATATTTAATACAAATGCGGATTTACTTTTTACAACAGACAGTACGAAAAGCATTTATGATAATTATCTTAAACACGAATTAAAAGTACTGATGCAAACTGAAACTTCACATTTATCAAATCTTTACCTTGGGGAAAATAAAAACCTGCTTCAAGCCATAATTTCTCCTGTAAAAAGTTCTAAAGGTATTCTGGGATATATCTGGACTGAAGTTTCATTCTTTGAATACTTACATCCAATTATTTCGTACACGAAACAGGAAACTGAGGATGTTGAGTATATTTTACTAAAGAAGCAAAGTGATTTGGGATTTATTTTAAAAGACGTTAATGAAAATAATCGATTTACTATTCGGACTATTCCGATAAGTAAAAAAGATAAAACTGAACTTGACTCATTTATTAAAGGCAAGGAATTTTTTAAAGATGCAAAATTTAAAGGCTCCAAAATTTTTGCTTCAGTAAATGATATTCCCGGCACTGACTGGATTTTACTGGCTAAGATCGACCAGGAAAAAGTTATTCAGTCAACAAAAAATGCGGCAATGCTGGCATCATTTATTTCAATATTACTTATTGTGCTTTCTGCAAGTATAACTTACGCAATCTGGAAGCGAAGCCGATTACATTTCTTAACCCGCACTTTTAATTTAAGAAAAGAAAAAGATGCTATAAGCGAACGATATACATCACTAACCAAGTATGCTAATGATATGATACTTAGCACTGATAAGAATGGCAAAATACTGGAGGCTAATCAAAAAGCATTTGATACATATGGTTATCCAAAATCCGAACTGTTAAAAATGGATTTACTTGATCTAAGTTATGACAGGAAAAAAGACATCGGAGTAATATTTTCATCCATTAATAATCCGGATGGTATTCTGTTTGAAACTAATCATAAAAGAAAAAATGGCACGATGATTCCGGTTGAAATAAGTGCTAAGCTTATAAAACATGGTGATGAAGAAACACTATTAGCAATTATCCGTGATAACACAGAAAGAAAAAAACTGGAACTTGATTTAATACTCGCAAAAGATAAAGCTGAAGAGATGGATAGACTGAAGACAACTTTTCTTTCAAATATGAGCCACGAACTCAATACACCTATGAGCGGTATAATAGGATTTTCAGAATTATTACTTTCAGAAATGGATAATAAAAATCATCGTGAGATGGCAAAGATAATTCATAAAAGTGGAAAAAGATTAAATGAAACTCTTAATTCAATACTGGATCTTTCCAAAATTGAATCTCAGAAACTTGAGTTAAAATTTAGTGCGATTGATCTGGTAACATTAATTCAGGAATGCAAATATGCTTTTTCTGACCAGGTGAATAAAAAAGGATTAAGTATTCATGTTAGTATTGATAAGGATAAGATTTTTGTTAACACCGATCAAGGGATACTTCATAAAGTACTTTGCAACATCATCGATAATTCTGTTAAATACACAGTTGATGGAGAAATTAATATTAGCGCAGATGAAGATGAAAAGAACGTAAATATTAGAGTCACAGACACAGGTATCGGGATTCCAGCGGAAGATCTTAATCAAATTTTTGAACCCTTCAGGCAGGGAAGTGAAGGACTGAACAGAAAATATGAGGGTATGGGTCTGGGCTTAACAATTACAAAAAAATTTGTAGAGATTCTTGGCGGTAGATTAAATATCAAAAGTGAAAAAGGTAAAGGAACCACAATGGATATTATACTTCCGAAAAAATAGTATGTTTATAAAACTTCAAATTGTAAATTTAGCTTCTTAAAAAGATAAAATAAGTGTTGAGAATGATACACATTCCTGCTTAACTTTATCCCACTATTTTTAGAGAAAATGTGGCTCTAACCACAATTTTAATTGCTCAGTAATAGGAGAAAAAAAATGGCAGAGCAAAAACCATTTGTCCCTTTTGTCTCACCTGAAACCAATATGGCGGAATTTACTATTCGTGCTCTTATAATAGGATTAGTACTTGCCGTTGTACTTGGTGCCGCAAACGCTTACTTAGGATTAAAAGCCGGAATGACAATAGCAGCAACTTACCCAGCTGCCGTTATTGGAATGGCTTTAATCAAAATAATGAAAGGATCTATACTGGAAGAAAATTTTACCAGAACGGTTGGTTCGATAGGTGAATCAATTGCTGCAGGGGCGATTTTCACTCTTCCGGCATTCTTTATAGCCGGAATCTGGAATCCATTTTTTACACCAGGTAATTATATGATTTCTGCCGCAATTATGGTTGCGGGTGGTATTCTTGGAATTATGTTTGTTGCATTGCTAAGAAGAGTAATGGTTGAAGATGTTGAACTTCCATTTCCGGAATCTGTTGCTGCTGCAGAAATTCACAAAGCAGGCAGACACGGCGGAGGCGGATCAAAATTTTTGTTTAGTGCAATGGGAATAGGCGCTGTTATTCAATCGTTAGGACAATTTAAATTATTTGCAACTTCGTGGGATAAGTTATTTTCACTTGGTAAAGGAAATTTACTTTTTAAATCACCGGATGTTAGTCCTGCGTATATGGGTGTAGGATATATCATTGGTCCGCGTTTAGCTGCACTTAACTTTAGCGGCGGCGTATTAGCCTGGGGTTTGTTAACACCAATGATAGCCTATTTTAAATATTATAATCAGGAACTGCCTGCAGATTTTGATTGGGCGGCTACAATGGTAACGGTTTGGAAAGATTACGTTAGACCGATTGCAATAGGCGGAATGTTAGTTGGCGCAGGGTTTACTTTATGGAAAATGAGAAAGAGTCTTGCAACCGGTATAGCTCGTTCTGTTGGCGATGTTAAAAAGGCCGCAACCGGTGAGCACACTGAAATAAGAACTGAAAAAGATATTAATTTTAAATGGATAATGATCGGAATTTTTGGAACCGCAGTTGCAACATTTTTTATTTACAATTATTTCGCACAAAATATTGTTGCAGCATTAGTTGCCACAGTTGTAATGATTGTTGCGGGATTTTTCTTTGCCGCAGTTTCGGGTTACTTAGTTGGTATAATCGGTTCATCAAATAATCCAATCAGCGGATTAACATTATCAACCTTAGTTGTGGCTGCAATTTTAATGGTTGCACTTGGGATGAAGGGAACACAGGGAGTCGCGGCTGTTCTTGGTGTAGCAGCTGTTGTTTGCGTTGCTGCTGCAGTTGCAGGCGAAATGCTGCAGGATCTTAAAGCCGGACATTTTCTCGGAGGTACTCCCTGGAAAATGCAGGTTGGAGATATAATAGGCGTAGTTGTTTCTGCCTCAGTTATGTTTATTCCACTTTTAATTTTACACGAAGGCGATATCAAAATGGGCGGAACAGGATTTGGCGGTGACAAATTACCTGCACCTCAGGCCAGCTTAATGGCAATCCTATCAAAGGGAATTGTTGCCGGTGATATGGAATGGATTTTAATTTTTGTTGGAATGTTAATGGGTGTTGCTTTTATCTTAATGAATGTTAAAAGTCCTATGCTTGTAAGTGTTGGAATGTATTTACCGCTGGGAACTACATTTGCAATATTCGTAGGCGGTATGATCAAAGGTATAGTCGAAAGAGTTAATGCTAAGAAAAACTTTAATGACGCGCAGAAATCACGCGTTGAGAATAATGGAGTATTGCTTGCTGCAGGATTGATTGCAGGTGAGGCGCTCATTGGGCTTCTGTTTGCAGGACTCGCGTTTGGTGAAATTAAACTTTTTGAATTTACAGCAAACCCGTCGTTTATTGTAAGTTTATTTGTATTTGCATTTATCGGCTGGCTATTGATCAAAATACCTGTTAACAATGCTGGTAAACCGGATGATCCGGCACCACCGCAGGTTTCTATGTAATTAACTCACATTATGCAAGTGTTTTTGAACAGTTATTCAAATCGTAGAGCAGACTTAAGTCTGCTTTACGAATTTAGAGTAAAAACCAGTTTTGTGCGTAACGTGAGAAATTAATTAGATTTAAATATTTGTAAAGAATAAATGTTTATTGAAAAGTGAATATTATTAATGTTTATGATAGTATTCCAAAGTCATCTTTAGCGAAGTCGAAGGATGACGGTTGCCCAATTATTTTATTTAAGTGTCACACTTCGACTTTGCTCAGTGGGACATTGATTTTTTTTAAGACAAGTTCTACACTTTTATGGCATTATCATTTAATGAGCGAAAAAAAATATTAAAGAGTATTAATACACTTGATCTTACTCCGATAAAACTTTATTCTGAGGTGGCGGATCAGGATGACCTGGTAACTGTAATAGTTCCAAAATTTAAGAACAAGATTGTCGTAAAATTAATCTCACCAAAACTTAAGAGTGATCACTTTAAAATAAAGTTGGATAAATTCGGCTCTGCTGTCTGGTCAAAGATTAATGGCAAGACAAGAGTTGATCAGATAATAAAAGATTTAAAGAAAAAATTTGGCGATGATATTCTGGAAGAACACGAAAGAACTACAAAATTTATTTTTCAACTTTACGAACAGGGATTCATTTCATTTAAAGAAATAAACTAAAAGGAGTATGCTATGGGATCAGTATTAGGTCACTTAAAACCAGAATTGGTCTGGTATCATTTCGAGGAGATTTGTAAATATCCTCGTCCATCAAAAAAAGAAGAAAAAATAGCGGAGTATGTTGTATCTGTTGGAAAACGTTTAGGTCTTCAAACAGAAAAAGATAAATTCGGAAACATTGTTATCCGCAAACCTGCCACCGCCGGTTATGAAAATCGTAAAACGGTAGTACTTCAGGGGCATATTGATATGGTTTGTGAAAAGAACCGGGATGTTGAACACGATTTTGATAAAGATCCTATTTATCCATACATAGATGGTGATTGGGTAAAAGCAAAGGGTACAACTCTTGGTGCAGATAATGGAATTGGTGTTGCATGTGCATTAGCCGTTTTGGAATCAAAAGATATTGAGCACGGACCAATCGAATGTCTGTTCACTCTTGATGAAGAAACAGGATTAACAGGAGCATCAAGCTTAAAGAAAAACTGGCTGAAGGCTGACATACTTATTAATATGGATTCTGAAGACCTTGGTACAATTTTTATCGGCTGCTCCGGTGGAAAAAATACTGCTGCTACATTCAAAGCGAAGTTAGAAAAATCTCCTCGAAATTATTCTTCATTCGAATTGAAAGTCGGAGGATTGAAAGGTGGACACTCCGGTCTTGAAATACATGTTGGAAGAGGAAACGCAGTTAAAATTCTGAACAGAGCAATCTGGAGTTACTCTCAAGAAAACAAAATCAGACTTGCAGAAATTAACGGTGGTAATAAACACAATGCAATACCTCGTGAAGCTTTTGCAGTTGTACTCGTACCTAAAAATGATGAGAAGAAATTCAAAAAATTTGTTGCTAAGTACAATGAAACAGTAAAAGCTGAATATGTTGCTGTTGAACCTGATTTGATTGTGTCTGCAGAGAAACATGCGACACCTGAAAAAGTTATGGATGAAAAAACACAAAAACATTTGGTCAATGCCTTGTACGCCGTTCCTCACGGTGTAATTAAAATGTCAAATGATATCCCGGGATTAGTTGAAACTTCAACCAACCTTGCTGTGGTTGAAACAGTTGGGAAAAATGTAAACATCGTTACAAGCCAGCGCAGCCCTGTTGCGTCGGAAAACGTTGATATTACAAATATGGTTACTGCAGTACTTAAACTTGCAGGCGCAGAAGTTTCTTACGGTGATGGTTATCCGGGTTGGGCACCTGATATTCATTCGGATATACTGAAAGTTTTTAAATCCACATTTACTCAAATGTACGGAAAAGAACCTGAAGTAACTGCAATTCACGCCGGTCTTGAATGCGGAATAATAAAAGAAAAATATCCGGATATGGATATGATCTCATTTGGTCCGACTATGCGTGATGTACATTCACCGGCTGAAAAATTACAAATTTCTACCGTACCGGAATTTTTTAATCAACTTAAAACTGTATTAAAAAATATTCCGGCTAAATAATTTGTTTGATGTTTAATACCTTCAAAACAGATACTTTTATTAAGTATCTGTTTTTTTTTATATTATTGTAATTACTGGTTGTTAAACAAATACGATGTCACATTGAGCTTGTTTAAATGTGACTTGTAAATCTAATTCAGTCTTCGACAAGCTCAGACTGACAAAAACAAAATATTATGGACACAAAAGAAAATTCTCTTAAACCACAGCCTTCAACCTTATTAAGATGGACTGCTTTATTGTTAATCAGTTTAGCAATGATGGGTAACTATTATATTTATGATAGTATCAGTCCGCTTGCAGATCTTTTAAAAACACAGCTCGGATTTTCTGATTCAAACATTGGATTGCTTAATGCAATATATTCATTCCCCAATATTATCATGGTTCTCATTGGAGGATTATTGATTGACCGGATCGGCACAAAACGTTCTGTATTAATATTTACTGCATTTATCATGCTCGGATCCATCGTAACCGCGCTGACAGGCAATATTTGGATGATGGCATCTGGCAGATTACTTTTTGGTTTAGGTGCAGAATCGATGATAGTTGCTATTACTACTATTATTGCAAGATGGTTTAAGGGTAAGGAATTATCTTTTGCTTTTGGTTTAAATCTTACCGTGGCAAGGTTGGGTTCATTTCTTGCACTCAATTCGCCAAGTTGGGGAAAAGGTTTATATGAATACTGGCAATCACCATTATGGATAACTGTTGCAGGTGGTGTTTTTGCTTTCATTTGCGTAGTCGTTTATTTTTTTCTGGATGTGTATGCAACTAAAAATTATGATCTTCCGGTAGAAGGTGAACAGGACGCAATTCTGCTATCGGACATTTTGAGAATTAAAGAGAACAAGCGATGGTTTATTTTAGCAGCAATAGCGACAGTTTTGATTGTCCTCAGTTTTGTTAATTCAGAAAACTGGGCAATCTATCTTATCGTATTAATAGTTGCAGCACTGATTCTGTTTCTTAAATCAAAATCTTTTTCAAAATCATTTTGGTATATAACCGCATTGTGCGTTACATTTTATTCCGCAATGTTTCCGTTTCAAACATTCGCGATTAAATTTTTTCAGGAAGCACACGGAACTACGAGAGAAGTAGGAGGGAATCTTTCCAGCATTTTAACACTGGCAGCTATGGTATTTACTCCTTTGTTTGGTTTACTTGCAGATAAAATTGGAAAGAGATCATTATTAATGATGTTTGGTTCTCTTCTTATAATTCCTGTTTATTTAATGATGGCTTATCAGTTTGGCAAACCTGCTGTTATGTCCGATAGTGATTTTATTCATCTCAGTATCAAATTCTTTGATATCAACGCGGCAATCCCCATTTACCTTATTTTACCAATGGCAATGATGGGTATAGCTTTTTCACTAGTACCTGCCGTAATGTGGCCGTCAGTCGCTATTATAGTTGACTCATCTAAACTGGGAACTGCATACGGATTAATGACAATGATTCAGAATATAGGCTTATTCGGTTTTAATTTAATAATTGGTTACGCAAATGATTTTTCAGGAGCTAGTGCCTCAAATCCGGGAGGTTACAATCTTGGGATGTGGATTTTTTCTACTTTGGGTTTTTTAGGATTGCTGTTTGCATTCTTACTTAGAAAATCAGAAACGGGACCAAATGCTCACGGACTTGAAAAAGGGATGGCAAAGTAAGTTGTTTGTTTGATCTAATGATGAGACTTTAGGTTAAAAATTAAAGTTAATAAAAATGATAAAAATTTTTCAAAAAATATTTGTTATCCTTCTGATATTCTCTTTCCCGATATTGCCGCAGGCTTTTGGATTCGGATGTTTTGGATTTGTCGGCGGATTTGGAGGGTACAGTTATCAACAGTATAAACCTGCAGGGTTAAATCTTTTTGTGTCAAATTTTAATACCACAAACTCTGAATACATTGATAAAGAGTTAAGTGAATTTAACACGGCAACCGGGTATAGATTCGGAATTAATTTTTTCCGGGGAAAATTTACTTCATTGTTCATTACAGCAAAAGGATATTATCAACAGATCGACGAAAATCATATGGCTGATATAATCCCAACTGCTGTTACCATTAATTATGATTATGATCTTAAAATAAAAAATTGGGGTATCGGAGTTGATGTTGGAATTCCAATAACAAATTATTTAAGCTGGAAAATATTAGACGGTAGTATATTAATTAATAGTGCCAAATTAACTGAAACAATAAATTCAAGCCAGGGCACTCAGGTAACCAATTATAATAATGATAAAACGCAACTTGGATACTCCATCGGTTCTGGATTTATTTTAGAATTAGTTAAAGATTACATAAGCCTGGAAGGCGTTGCAAGTTACACGCAATTCAGTATAGACAAAATGAAGAATGAAGAAGGTGCGGATTTCTTATATAGTCCGGATAAAAATTTAAATAATGAAAAGTTTATTAAATATGGCGGTTTCAACGCAGTTGTTCAATTGAATATTGGTTTTCCACTTTAGTACAGAGGAGTAAAATGAAAAAATTAACTAAACTTGATTCAGCATCAGCAATTGCAATTCGTGATTGTATGGGTACAAAGAAGAATGAAAAAATTCTTGTTATAACAGATGAACAGAAACGCGAAATTGGATTATCATTACACGAAAATGCAATAAGATTAGGATATGAATCACTTCTTGTTGAAATGAAGTCAGGAAAAATAAATGGTGAAGAACCATCAGATGTTATAGCTGAATTGATGCAAAAGTTTGATGTGGTCTTCTGTCCTACTGCCAAATCATTAACTCATACAGATGCAAGAAGAGCAGCATCTGCTAAAGGTGTGCGCATCGCAACTTTTCCCGGAATAACAAAAGATGTAATGATTCGCGGAATGAATGCTGACTACAAAGCAATTTCAAAAAGAACAGTTGAGCTTGCAAATCTTTTAGAGACAGGAAAAGAAATTCGTGTTACTGCACCAGCAGGAACAGACATTACTTTTAAGATTGCTGGAAGAAAAGCTTACGCAAGTAAAGGTTTGTTTCATGCAAAAGGTGAAAGCGGCAATCTGCCAACTGGCGAAGCATTTTTAGCCCCTGTTGAAGGAACATCAAATGGAGTATTTGTTGTTGATGGTTCTATGGCTGGTTTAGGTTTGATTAAAAATGCAAGCATAAAAATAGAAGTTGAAAATGGTTACGCCACAAAAATATCAGGTGGAACTCTTGCTAAAAAATTAAAAGTGATGTTGGATAAAGTCGGAAAAGAAGCCCGCAACATTGCTGAGTTTGGAATCGGTACAAATGACTCTGCAAAACTTAGCGGAGTTTTACTTGAAGATGAAAAAGTAATGGGTACAATTCACATCGCTCTTGGGAATAATGTTTCAATGGGTGGCAGTGTAAATGTTCCAATTCATCTGGATGGTGTTGTTAAAAAACCTTCTGTTTGGATGGATTCCAAAATAATAATGAAGGATGGAAAACTTCTCATATAATTTCTAAAGTCATTCCTGCTCAGGCGGGAATCTAATTTCTGAATATTAAGATGGACTCCCATTTTTGTAGAAATATAAAAAACGCATATAAGTTTTTACGAAATGTTAGAAGGGTAAAGTATTTCTAATTAACTGCTCATTTCATATTTTTACAAACGAAGAATTAGAATTGAAAAAGGAAAGACATGCCAATACTGCCAATAACAGTTTGTGGTGATAAAATATTAAGAAAAAAAGCAGCAAAAGTTTCTAAGCTTGATAATAAAATAATCAAACTGATTGCTGATATGTTTGAAACTATGCATAATGCAAACGGAATCGGGTTAGCAGCTAATCAGGTTGGCGCTAACAAACAGATTTTTGTTATTGATATTTCTGCCGCCGAGGGATATGAAGATATAAAACCCCTGGTGCTTATCAATCCTAAAATTATTTCAAAGTCTGAGGAAACTTCAGTTTATGAAGAGGGATGTTTAAGTATTCCTGATCAGCGTGCCGATGTTATTCGTCCGGCAAAAATTGTAATAGAGTATCAGGACACTGATTTAAAATCTCAAACAATAGAAGCAGATGATCTACTTGCAAGAGTAATGCAGCATGAGTATGATCACTTGCAAGGTGTTTTATTTACTGATCTTGTTGATGAAGAAACTAAAAAGAAATTGAAAAAACCACTTAACAGAATTAAGAATCGCAAAGTTGAAGTAGCCTATCCGATTAGTTCGTCTGCAGATTACCAGATTTTGTAATATTGTAAAAGGCGAGTGATGAAAATTGTTTTTATGGGCACTCCTGATTTTTCGATTCCCTCTTTAAAAATTCTTATTGAAAATAATCATCAGATTCTCGCCGTTGTAACTACTCCGGATAAAGAACGGGGAAGGGGACAGAGGGTTACTTATACTGCAGTTAAACAATTCGCACTTGAGCAAAACATTCCAGTTTACCAGCCGGAAAAATTAAAAGGGAATATTGAATTTATTGAGCAGATGAAAGCGCTAACTCCGGATTTATTTGTAGTTGTTGCATATAGAATTTTACCAAAAGAAGTTTTTGAAATTCCAAAGTTCGGCTCATTCAATTTACACGGATCTTACCTTCCAAAGTATCGTGGTGCGGCGCCGATACAATGGGCTTTGATCAATGGTGATGATGAATCTGGTTTAACAACTTTTAAACTCGCCGAGAAAGTAGATACAGGAAATATTTATCTACAAGAAAAAGTAAATATAAATTCCGATGATAATTTTGAAACTTTGCATGATCGAATGAGTCTGCATGGTGCAGACTTAGTTTTAAAAACTGTCAAGTTGATTGAAAATGGAAATATCAAATTACAACAACAGGATGACTCACTTGCTTCACCAGCACCAAAGATTACAAAAGAAATTTGTTTAATCGATTTTAATAAATCAGCAGAAGAAATTCATAATCTTATTAGAGGATTATCACCTCATCCGGCAGCCTTTTTTAATTATAACAATAAAGTCATTAAAATTTATAAATCTGAAATTGTTAAAGATGTAAGCCTAAAACCATCCGAGTTTCATCAAACCAAAACTGAATTAATAGTTGGATGTGGAAAAGACTCTCTTAGGATTCTTGAAATCCAGCAGGAAGGGAAGAAGCGAATGGGGATTGAAGAATTTTTACGCGGCTTTAGTTTTTCTCACACAAGTAAATTATAATCTATTTCATCTTTGTAAGATAAATCACTATTACGCCTATCTCACTTTCATCATTCAAATCATTTCTTTAAAATTGCTATCATTAATCCAAATAATGAGCATAGAATTTGAAATATAAAAATAACATACTTGAGCAAATTGGGAATACTCCATTAATTAAGCTTAACAAAATAAATAAAGGTTTAAAGCCCCAGATATTTGCTAAGCTTGAATCTGCAAATCCTGGTGGAAGTGTTAAAGACCGTATCGGCTATGCAATGATTGCTGATGCAGAGAAACGTGGTATTATAAAACCCGGCGGTACCATCATTGAAGCAACTAGTGGAAATACTGGAATTGGATTAGCTTTGACCGCAGCAGTTAAAGATTATAAATGTGTTTTTGTTGTTACCTCAAAAGTTAGTGATGAAAAAATAAACTATCTTAAAGCTTTAGGAGCTGAGGTTATTGTTGTTTCTAATTTAGCAGATCCAGACAGTCCTGAATATTATGTCAATGTTGCAAAAAGATTAGCTAAAGAAATTCCAAATTCATTTTTTGCTTATCAATATTCTAATCCGGCAAATCCAGAAATTCATTATCAAACAACCGGACCGGAAATTTGGGAACAGACGGATGGAAAGATAACTCATTTTATTTCCAGCATCGGTACAGGCGGAACTATAAGCGGAACTGGAAGATTTTTAAAGAAAAAAAATCCAGATGTAAAAATCATCGCAGCGGATCCGCTTGGTTCGATATTCAAGCACTATAAAGAAACGGGTGAGTTAATCAGCGGCACTCCATATCTTGTTGAAGGTATTGGACAAGACTGCTTACCGGAGAATGTTCACTTCCAATACATTGATAAGATTTACAATATCAGCGACAAGGAATCATTTTCTGCTGCAAGAAGATTAACTAAGGAAGAAGGAATTTTTTGTGGTGGAAGTACAGGAACGATTGTTCACGTTGCATTGGAAGTCGCAAAGAATTGTTCTGAAGATGATGTAATTGTTTTTATAGTTTGTGATACTGGTGAAAGATATTTAACAAAAGTTCACAACATAGAATGGCTGAAGCAGAATAGAATGCTTGAGCCGGAAATTAGGACTTTGCGTGATCTATCGGACATCAAAAAACAAAAGGGAGTAGAGGAAATTGTATTCGTGAAGGACATGGATTTTGTAAAAGATGTACTTCAATTGATAAGTAAAACAGGTTACTCACAAATTCCAGTTATGCAGGGAAGACAATCAATCGGTTGTATCAGAGAAAATCGTTTGCTTGCAAAGTTGGTGGAAAATCCATTGCTTTATAACTCTCAGATAAAGGATGTTATGGAAGAATCACTTCCGATTCTGGATGCAAAAACAGAAATAGAAGAAGTAAAAAAATATTTAAAAACTAACTCAGCTATTCTTGTAAGTGATTTTAGTTTGATAACAGATATTATTACGAGATATGATTTGATTAATATTCGAGCTTAGAACAATGTGTAGAAGAGAATATCGAATAATGAACAAGGAATTTCGAATGATGAAGTTTTAGATTGATGATCGAATTTTCAACAAGGAATTATGAATTATTAATAATGAATGAAAATAAAAGCAAAAAGTTTGATCTTGATGATCGATTAATTGATTTTGCAGTATTGATGATTGATATTTCAGAAAATCTTAATAATACAAGAGCAGGAAATCATATTTCTGGCCAAATAATTCGTTCAGGTACTTCGCCAGCATTAAATTATGGTGAGGCACAAAGTGCAGAATCAAGAAATGATTTTATTCATAAGTTAAAAGTCCTTCTGAAAGAACTTAGAGAAACTTTAGTTGCTTTGAAGATAATTAAACGAGGTTCCCTTACCAAGAAGATTGACTTACTTGATAAAGGGACTATTGAGTGTAATGAGCTAATTTCAATTTTTGTAAAAAGCATTGAAACAGCAAGAAAGAATAATGAAAAATGAAAATAAAATATATTTAAGATTTATTCTTTACTTCGATATTCATTATTCCTTGTTCGGTGTTCTATATTCTAAATGACTATTTAATAATTAAAAAAAGAAGAAAAACAGATGGGCTTTTCAACAGACGCAATTCATGCAGGACAAATTCCTGATCCAACAACTGGAGCGGTAATAACCCCTATTTATCAAACATCAACATATGCCCAGCACGAGCTTGGCAAAAGTACAGGATTTGAATATGCTCGTACTCATAACTTTACAAGGCAGGCACTTGAAAAAAATATTGCCGTTCTTGAAAAAGGAAAGTTTGGGATCGCATTTGCCTCAGGCTTAGCTGCAACGCATGCACTTATGAGCTTAGTAAAAGCAGGCGACCATATTGTTATATCAAATAATGTTTATGGCGGTACTTATAGATTGTACGAATTAAATATGAAAAATTACGGATTAGATTTTTCCTGGGTTGATAGTACAGATTTAAAAAATGTTGAGAATGCAATTCGCCCAAACACAAAAATGATTTATGTTGAGACGCCTACAAATCCAATGTTAAATCTTACCGATTTAAAAGCTGTTTCCGAACTGGCTAAAAAGAATAATCTTATTTCAGTTTGTGATAACACTTTTATGAGTCCGTATTTTCAGAATCCATTAACATTTGGAATTGATATTGTTCTTCACAGCACCACAAAATATTTAAATGGACATAGTGATATAATTGGTGGAATGTTAATCACAAGTGATGAAAAAATTCACGAGAGAATCCGTTACATACAAAATGCTGCCGGAGGAGTTCCATCACCATTTGATTGCTGGCTTGTACTTCGTTCTACAAAAACTCTTGCGGTTAGAATGAAACAACACGAAGAAAATGCAAATACTTTTGCAAAATTTTTAAGTGAATCTGGTTATGCAAAAAAAGTAATTTACCCGGGATTAAAAAATCATCCGCAGCATGAGCTTGCAAAAAAACAAATGCGCGGGTTTGGAGGAATGGTTTCCGCTGATTTCGGTTCGCTTGATGCAGCAAAAAAAGTTTTAAACAATGTAAAAATATTTACACTTGCAGAATCACTCGGTGGAGTAGAAAGTTTAATATCTCATCCCGCTACTATGACTCACGCATCAGTTCCTAAAGAGGAAAGAGATAAAATGGGATTAACAGAAAGTCTTGTGCGTTTTTCTGTCGGTATAGAAGATATCGAAGATCTGATCGCAGATATTACTCAAGCTTTGAAATAGAGTTTTGATAGCAAGATTAACAAGCTAATTATTTATCAGTCTGCGATGGTAATTTATTTGACCAAGATGATAATTAAAATGTGTAAGCAAATGTAAAAGCATATAATCCGTTTTTACAATTTTACCATGTTTTTCCGATGGAAAATCTATTTCAAAATCTTCTTTAGATAAATTTTGTAAGGAATTAC
>JACZKY010045299.1_pt1 | contig 19749 bp, 19 predicted proteins | sample 8237611 | NCBI WGS metagenome assembly JACZKY01 (sample SAMN16148055, study PRJNA663545) | marine sediment metagenome | biome: sediments and biomass from bioreactor inoculated with such sediments; feature: coastal sediments; material: methane- and iron-fed bioreactor; isolation source: Bothnian...
GCCGTCCGGATCATGACCGGTTCACCCATCCCCGAAGGGTGCGACGCCGTGGTCCCGTTCGAGGAGGCGGAGGAGCGCGGCGGTTCGATCCGCGTCCCCGCCCCGGTCCGGCCGCGCCAGCACATCCGCTTCCGGGGGGAGGACGTCCGCGCCGGCGAGCGGGTCCTCCCCGGGGGCACGGAGCTGCGGCCCCCGCAGATCAGCCTGCTCGCCACCTTCGGCCGTGCGATGGTGCCGGTGTACCGGAAACCGCGCGTCGCCATTCTCTCCACGGGCGATGAATTGGTGGAGCTGGGAGAGCCGCCCGACCACGGAAAGATCGTCAACAGCAACTCCCACGCTCTCGCCGCGGCGGTCGTGGAGGCGGGAGGGGATCCGATCCTCCTGGGGATCGCCCGGGACGACCGGGAGAGCCTGCGCGGGAAGCTTTCCGCAGGGCTTTCGGCCGACGTCCTCGTCACCTCCGCCGGGGTGTCCGCCGGGGATCGCGACCTGGTGCGGGACGTTCTCGCGGAGCTCGGCGTCGAATCCGTGTTCTGGAAGGTGCTCGTCAAGCCCGGCGGCCCCATGGCGTTCGCGCTCGCGGGACGGATCCCGGTCTTCTCCCTGCCGGGAAATCCCGTCTCGAGCCTGGTCACGTTCGAGGTGTTCGTCCGCCCCGCCCTGCGGAAGATGACGGGATCGCTCCGCCCGTTGAAGACGCCGGCGAAGGCGACCCTCGCGGGGCCCGTGAGAAAGAAACCTGGAAAAACTCAGTTCCTTCGGGTCATGATCGAACCGGGGGAGGATGGGTACTTCGCGCGCACCGCGGGGGACCAGAACACCGGGATCCTGCGAACCCTCGTGCTGGCCGACGCGATCGCCGTCCTCCCCGCGGAACGCACCGAATTCGCCGTCGGGGAGAAGGTCGACGTCCTCCTCCTCTACGGCCAGGGATGAACGGAGGCACCATGGGATCGCGCGCACGCCGTCTCGCCGCACTGATCGTCCTGTCGCTTTTCGCCGCGGTTCCGACGGCGGGATCCGACGTCCGGTACACGGTGCCTGCGGGAGACTCCCCCTTCATCGGGCCCGCGGACGCGCCGGTGACGATCGTCGAATTCGTCGATTACCAGTGACCCCACTGCAAGGCGGCCGGTCCGGTCGTCGAGCGGATCCTGGAGGAGTACGGCGGCAGCGTCCGCCTGGTGGTGAAGCACCTCCCGTACCGGTACAGGGACTATTCGTACGGCGCCGCGGAAGCCTCGCTCGCCGCGCGCGACCAGGGGAAGTTCCGGGAGATGCACCGCCTCCTGCTCGACCGGTCGCCGAAACTGGACCGGGACAGCCTCATCCGCTGCGCGAGGGAACTGAAGCTCGACGTCGCCCGCTTCACGAAGGATCTCGACGCGATGCGGCATAAAAACGAGATCGACCGGGACGTGAAGCTGGCGGAAGGGCTCGACCTCTACAACACCCCGACGATCTTCATCAACGGGATCAAGCACGTCGGAGACAGGCCGATCGAGGTGTACCGCGCCGTCATCGACAAGGAACTCGAGGCCGCCGGCCGGGGAGGGAGGAAACGGTGAACTCCCCCACAAGATCCGCCCTCCTGTTCCGTGCGGTGCTTTGCGCCGCGATCCTCGTTTCCGCACCCTCGTTCGCCGCCGGGGCCGGTTCGCCGGCGGCGCTCGCGCCGCTTCCGGCCCCGCCTTCCCCCCCGGAGAACCCGACCACCCCGGAAAAGGTCGAGCTCGGGAAGAAGCTTTTCTTCGACCGGCGTCTCTCGGGGGACGGGACGATGAACTGCGCCACCTGCCACGATCCGGAGACCGGTTTCGCGGACGCGCTTCCGATCTCCCTCTCCTACCCCACCACCCGGAACTGGAGGAACGCCCCCGGGCTCATCAACGCCGCCTACCGGAAGACCCTCTTCCGGGACGGCCGCTCCGCCGCGCTCGAGGAGCAGGCCCTCTTCCCGATGATGAGCCCCTTCGAGATGAACCGGAACCTCGACTACCTCGAGGAGGTGCTGAAAACGGTGCCCGCGTACGTGAAGGCGTTCCGGTCGATCTTCGGCGGGGAGATCACCCGGCAGCGCGCGGCGATGGCGATCGCCGCCTTCGAGCGGACCCTCCTCTCCCGCGACACCCCGCTGGATCGCCACCTCCGCGGGGAAAAGGGGGCGCTCACGACGAAGCAGCGCGCCGGCCTGGAACTGTTCACGGGCAAGGGCGGGTGCTCGGCTTGCCACAACGGCCCGAACCTGACCGACGAGCGGTTCCACAACCTCGGCGTCCCGGATGACCCGAAGGCGGAGGAGGACCCCAGGGTGCTGGCCACCGCGCGATTCGTCGGAAAGGTGTCGGGATTCCCGGCGTACCGGACGCTATCGGAGGACCCCGGACGGTTCCTCGTCACGAAGGACCCGGCGGACTGGAAGGCGTTCGCCACGCCCCCGCTTCGGGAGGTGACCTCCACGGCCCCCTACATGCACAACGGCGCCCTCGGGACGATCGAGGAGGTGATCGACTTCTACGACCGCGGGGGAGGCGACGATCCGAAGAAATCGCCCTTGTTGCGGCCGCTCGGCCTGTCGAAGGAGGAGAAGGAGTCCCTCCGGGAGTTTCTCGTTTCGGGGCTGTCCGGGGGAGTTCCGAAAGTCCGCCCGCCCGCCGTCCCGTGATACCTGGGCATCGGGGGTAAACCGTACGGATGCGCGCGGAGGGCGGTGAACGGGAAACGTGGCGGCGGCTTGCCGACGGCGAGCTGTCGTGGAAGGAACTGCGTGCCCGGGCCCGGGTCCTCGAGGGGATCCGCGCCTTCTTCCGGGACCGGGGGTTCCTGGAGGTGGACCCGCCGATCGCGCAGGCGTACCCGAACATCGACCCGAACGTCTTTCCCGTAAAGATATGCGACGCCGCCGGAAACGCCGCGCGGTTCTACCTCCATACCTCCCCAGAACTTGCGATGAAGAAACTGCTCGCCGCCGGTTCCGGCGACATCTTCTTCCTCGGCAAGGTGTTCCGGGACCGTGAGGGCTCGCCCCTCCATTCCCCCGAGTTCACGATGCTCGAATGGTACCGGGCGGGCCGCCCCGCGGAAAGCGTGATGCGCGACGTGGAGGAGCTGGTCCGGACGCTGTGCCGGACGATCGCCGGCGGGGCGGCGGTGCGCCGGGGAGGCTCGGAGATCCCGCTCGACGGGCCGTGGCCGCGGTGGGAACTCGACGACGCGTTCCGTGAACTCCTCGGGGTCGGGATGGCGGATGAACGGGGGCTTCGCGAAGCGCTCACCGGCGGAGGATCCCGCCCGGGAGCGGACGAATCGTGGGAAGACCTCTTCTTCCGCGCGTGCCTCGACGTGGTGGAGCCCGCGCTCGGCGCGCGGGGCGCCTGCTTCCTCACCGGCTACCCCGCGGCCCTCGGTGCGATGGCCCGCGGGCGCCCCGGCCGCCCCGAAGTGGCGGAGCGATTCGAGGGATTCGTGGCGGGCGTCGAACTCGTCAACGGGTACGAGGAGCTGACCGATCCGGCGGAACAGGCGGAGCGGCTGCTCGCGCTCGCCGAGCGTCATCGGCGATCGACCGGCGAGACGCTCTCCGTCGACCCGGGGTTCCTCGACGCGCTCCGCCTCGGTCTCCCCCCCTGCGCGGGCGCCGCGCTGGGGGTCGACCGGCTCGTCATGCTCCTGCTGGGGAAGGACGTCATCGCGGACGGGATGTACCGGTGAACTCTCCCGCCGTCCTGCTCTTCCTCCTCTCCTTCGGCCACATGTGCACGGACATCGTGCAGGGGGCGTTGCCGGCGCTCCTCCCGTTCCTCAAGGAACGGTTCGACCTGTCGTACGCCGTCGCGGGGACGCTCCTCATGGCGGCGCACCTGACCTCGTCGGTGATCCAGCCCCTCTTCGGTTACGCGACGGACCGCCGACCGTTCCCCGTCCTGCTGCCGCTGGGGTGCGCGATCTCCGGGGTGGGCGTCGCGCTCGTTCCGTTCTCCCCGTCGTTCGGGTGGCTCGTCGCGTTCGTCATGTTCACCGGACTGGGAACCGCAGCCTTCCACCCGGAGGGATTCAAGGCGACCGCGTGCATCGCTTCGGAGCGGCGCGCGACGGGGATGTCCTTCTTTTCCGTCGGCGGAAACCTCGGGTTCGCCATCGGCTCCCCCGCGGCGATCTTCCTCGTCTCGCGATACGGCCTCCGGGGGGCGGTCGCCCTGCTGGTCCCGTCCGCCGCGGCAGCCCTCCTGTTCCTCCCCGCCCTGCCCGGCATCCGGAGCCGGATCCTGTCGGCTTCCACGGCTCCCCGGAAGAACGCGATGAGCGGCGTGGACCGCCCCATGTACGCCGTGTCGCTCATCATCGCGATCGTCGTGCTGCGTTCCTGGACCCAGCTGGGGCTGGCCACCTACATCCCGTTCCTTTACCAGGCGCAATTGAAAAGCGACCCGGCGTACGTGGCGACCCTCCTGTTCCTCTTCCTCGGCTCCGGCACCGTGGGCACGGTGATCGGGGGGCCGCTGGCGGACCGGTTCGGGCATCGGCGGATGCTGTTCACCTCGATCGCACTGCAGATCCCCCTCATCTTCCTTTTCCTGCGGTCGTCGGGAGGACTCGTCTTCGTCGCGGCCGCGCTTCTCGGGGGGACGATCGTCTCCACCTTTTCGGTCACGATCGTGATGGCGCAGGAGCTGTTCCCGAAACGGATGGCCACGGCCTCCGGCGCCATCGCCGGGTTCGCCATCGGCACGGGCGGCGTCGGAGTCACCCTCCTGGGGGTGGTCGCCGATCGATACGGCGTCCCGGCGGCCACCCACCTCATCAACGTCCTCCCCGTGATCGGCGCCCTGCTCGCCCTGCTCCTCCCGCTGCCGTGGAAGGCGGGGGAGGAGCGCTGAGGGAGGAATCATCCGCATTTCATGCATTTTCCGTATTAGAATTCGTGCATCGTCCAGCGATCCGGCGGCCACGCTCCGGCCCACGCATCGGACCCTGATCCGGCAGGGATTCCACCGGGCGCCATGCGCGCAATCCCCCCGGAGGTCCGCATGAAACGAACGGACCGGGAACCGCGCCCCGGTCCTTGACAGCGGAACGGCGGCCTCTCTACGATGGCAGCAAACCGACTGAGTGCTTGCTCGGCCGTTTCCCCGGGAGGCCATCGTGACCCGACGCGCCTGGATTCGAATCGCCGCATCGCTGCTTGCCCTGGCGGGGATGGGATCCTCCGCCCACGCGGCCGACAACGCCGCGCTTCCGCCCCCGGGGAGCGCCGCGGCGCCGGTCACATGGACCGTCGACCAGGTCGCCGACATCGCCGTGCGGAACCACCCTCTCGTCCGCCAGTCCGACGCGGAAAGCGCGGCGGCCGCGGCCCGCAAGGGGCAGGCGCAGTCCGGCTGGTACCCCACGGTGGACCTTTCCACAGGATACTCCAGGGTGCGGGCCTTCTCCGCCCAGGAAGATGAGAGCGTGACCAGGGAAACCGGGTTCCTCCGCGGGGACCTCTCCGTCGTCCTCACCGACTTCGGCCGCACGCGCGCCTCGGTGAACCGGTCCGGCGCGCTGCTCTCCGCCACTCGGGAGGCGGGCGTGACCGTCCGGGAGGACGTGGCGTACGCGGCGAAGGTCGGCTACTTCAACGTCCTTCGGGCCGGGCGCTCCCTCGAGGTCAGGAGGGAGACGCTGCGGCAGCGCGAGTCGCTCCTCAAGCAGGCCCAGGCGTACTTCGATGCCGGCATCCGGGCGAAGATCGACGTGGCGCGCGCCGAGGCGAACCTGTACGACGCCCGTGCCCAGGTGAGCCAGGCGGGGAACGACGTGCGGGTGGCGCGGATCACCCTCCTCAACCGGATGGGCGTGGAGGGCCCGGCGGACTTCCTCCTTTCCGACTCCCTGGCCGCCGAAACGATCCCTGGAACCCTCCCGGACTGGATCGCGGAGGCCGAGAAGAACCGCCCGGAGCTCAAATCGATCCGGGAGCGCGAGCGCGCCGCCTTGCTGGCGGTCCGGTTCGCGCGCGGCGGGTATCTTCCCACCCTCTCCGGCGCCGCGGGGTACGGGTACTCCGGCGACGAGACGCCCCTCGACCAGGTATATAACGTCGGCGTGTTGCTCAACTTCCCCCTCTTCTCGGGATTCCTGACCCGGGAGCAGGTGAAGGAGTCCGAAGCGTCCCTCGCCTCCGTCCGCCATGAACTGACCGACGCCCGCCGTCGGGTGTTCCTCCAGGTCGAACAGGCCGCCTACGCGATGAGCGAAGCCTCCGAGCGGATCGAGGCGCGGAAGAAGGAGCGGGAGGCGTCGGAGGAGAACCTGCGACTCGCCACCGCCCGCTACGAGGTGGGGGCCGGCGACATCATCGAGATGATCGACGCCCAGGTCCAGATGGCCCAGGCCGACACCGCCACGATCGACGCCCAGTACGACTACAGCGTCTCCGTGGCCACGCTGCTGCGGGCCGTGGGGCGCTAGGCGCCATGGCGGAGAACGGCGCGGAAAGCGCGAATCCCGGGAACGGCGGCAGGAAGAGGAAGGCGATCGGCCTGTTCCTCCTCGTCCTCGCCGCTACGGCGATCTCCGGGTTCGCCTACTGGAAATACCGCCGGTCTCACGTGAGCACCGACGACGCCTACGTCGACGGGAGGATCCACATGGTCTCCGCCCGCGTCCAGGGGACCGTGACGGAGGTCCGGGTGAGGGACAACCAGCCGGTGAAGCCGGGGGAAATCCTCCTGCGGATCGACGCGGAACCGTTCGCCGTCCGGGAAGCGGCCGCCTCCTCCGCCGTTTCCGCGGGGACCGCCGACCTGGCCGCCGCGCGCAAGGACGTCGAGGCGGCGAAGGCGCAGCTTCTGCAGCTTTCGGCCGGAATCAAGGCGGCGCGGGCGAGGACCGCCTTTTCCGCGGCGCGCCTTTCGCAGGCGTCCCGGGACGCGGCGCGGATGAAGCAGCTCTTCGAGAAGCAGGTGGTCAGCCGCGAGTCGTTCGAGAAGGCGCAGACGGACGCGGAAACCGCGAAAGCGCAGGACGACCTGGCGAAGGAGGAGCTGGCCCTCGCGGAAGCGGCGGTTCCGACGCAGGAAGCGCAGATCGCCCAGCGCAAGGCTCGCGTCGCCCAGCAGCAGGCGGAGGTCCGCCAGCGGGAGTCCGCCCTCGCGGAGGCGAAGCTGTACCACCGGTACACCGCCGTCCTCTCCCCGGCGGACGGCTACGTCACCCGGAAAAGCGTCGAGGCCGGCCAGGTCGTCTCCGCGGGGCAGTCATTGCTCGCGGTCGCGGCCCTCGACAACGTGTGGGTGGTGGCGAATTTCAAGGAGACGGACATCGAGCGGATCCGGACGGGGCAGGAAGTGGAGATCCGCGTGGACACGTACAAGGGGAAGAAGTTCAAGGGGAAGGTGGACAGCATCATGGCGGGGACCGGCTCCGCCTTCGCCCTCTTCCCGCCGGAGAACGCCTCGGGGAACTACGTGAAGGTCGTGCAGCGCGTGCCGGTGAAGATCGTCCTTACGCGCGGCGAGGACCCCGGCCATATCCTGCGGATCGGCATGTCCGTCGTCCCCACGATCCTCGTCCGGTAAGCGGTCATGAACGGGGAAGGGGGGCGGATCACCAACGCCGTCGGCGCGATCGGCGCGAGCAAGTGGATCGTCGCCGTCACGGTGATGCTGCCGACGCTGATCGAGATCATCGACACCAGCGTCGCCAACGTCGCCCTCGACCACATCCGGGGCTCCCTCTCCTCCGGGATCGACGAGTCGGCGTGGGTCCTCACCTCCTATCTCGTCTCCAACGCCGTCATCATCCCGATGACGGGGTGGCTCGCCCGCACCTTCGGGAGGAAGCGGTACCTCACCTTCTCCGTCCTCCTCTTCACCTTCGCCTCCCTGCTGTGCGGCTCCTCCACGAGCCTCGGGATGCTCGTCTTCTTCCGGGTCCTGCAGGGGATCGGCGGCGGCGCGCTGCAGCCGATGTCGATGGCGATCCTGCTCGAGACGTTCCCGCCGAAGGAACACGGGATGGCGATGGCCATCTTCGGGATCGGCGCCATGTTCGGCCCCATCGCCGGCCCCCTGATGGGTGGATACATCACCGACACCCTCTCGTGGCGCTGGATCTTCTACGTCAACTTCCCGATCGGACTGCTCGCCGTCTTCATGGTCTCGATGTTCATCCAGGACCCCCCCTACCTCCGGCAGCGCAAGGGAGAGAAAGTGGACACCTGGGGGATCGCGCTCCTCATGGTGTGGGTGGGCGCGCTGCAGATCGTGGTGGACAAGGGGCAGCGGGAGGACTGGCTCCAGTCCGACTTCATCCTCGCTCTCTCCGCCGTCGCCGTCCTCGCGCTTCTCCTTTTCGTGATCGTCGAGCTGTACGTCGCGGAGCACCCCGTGGTGGACCTGCGGGCCTTCCGGAACGTCTCGTTCTCCACCGGCAACATCGTCATGTTCGTCGCCTTCTTCAACCTGCTCGGGAGCATCGTCCTGCTCCCGCTCTACGCCCAGCTGCTGCTCGGCTACACGGCGACGCTCGCCGGGCTGGTCCTGTCCCCCGGCGGCATCGCCACGCTCGTCACGATGCCGCTGGTGGGGAAGTTCATCGGCCGGCACGACCCGAAGTACCCGCTCTTCCTGGGAGTCGCGGTCTGCGCCTTCTCCACCTGGACGATGTCGAACCTCTCCCTGACCGCGGACTTCAACGCCCTGCTGTGGCCCCGCATTTATCTCGGATTCGGTATGGGGCTCCTCTTCATCCCCCTGACGACGCTCACCCTCTCCTCGATCCCGAAGCCGCAGATGGGGAACGCCACCTCGATCTACAACCTGCTGCGGAACCTCGGGGGATCGATCGGCGTCGCCTTTTCGGCCACCATGTTCACCCGCCGCGCCCAGGTTCATCAGAGCCGCATGGTGGAGCACCTGACACCCCTGGACGAGGGGCTGCGCGCCGCCGTCGCGAAGGGCCAGGCGCTGCTGCTCTCCCGCGGGGTGCCCGAATCCGCCGCGGGGAACACCGCGCTGGAGAGGATCTACAAGGAGCTGGTCCGGCAGGCGACGATGATGGGCTTCAACGACGCCTTCTACATCCTGTCGGTGATGATGGCGTGCGTCCTGCCGCTCCTGCTCCTGCTCCGGCGGCCGGCGCACCAGACGGCCCCGATGTCGGAGCGCTGAGGAGGCGCATGCCGGACACCACCGGGAGCCGGGCGATCCCCGCCACCGCCTTCCGCCGGCGGCCTGATCAAACGCCCTTCTTCCCGGCGGCGGCGAACGCCGCGCGGGGGACGGGGAGCGCGGTGGACTGTCCCCTGGCGAGCAACCGCCCGTCGCCTGTGGTCACGGTGAGCTCGCACACCATCGACTGGCGCCCCTTGTGGAGGATGCGGGACTCGCCGATCACCGTCTCGCCGGGCTTCGCGGCGCGCAGGATGTTCAGGCTCCACTGCACGCCGACCGCGTCGACCACGGCGTTGACCGAAAGGGCGAACGCGGCGTCGGCCGCGGCGAACAGCAGAACCCCGTGGCCGATGTTGTGCGCGTTGAGGAACCGGTCCTCGACGGACACCGACACCTTCGCGTACCCCTCCCGCGCCTCGAGCAGCTTCATCCCGAAATCCTGGATCAGCCGATCCCCCCGGAAGATCTCCTCGATCCGGTCCATCATCCTTCCTCCTCGAGGTACGCCTTCGCGTGCCCCACGTAGCCGTCGGCGAGCAGCCGGTTCCTCTCGGCGGACTCCGTCCCGAGGTTCCTCACGACCTTTCCCGGCACTCCCAGCACCAGCGAATTCGGCGGGACGACGGTCCCCGGGGCGACCACCGCGCCGGCGCCGATCACGCTCCCCCGTCCGATCACCGCGCCGTCGAGGATCACGCAGCCGATGCCGAGCAGGCAGAGGTCTTCGATGACGCAGGCGTGCGCCATCACCCCGTGGCCGAACGTGGCGTCGTCCCCCACCGTGAACGGGAGCCCATGTTTTACGTGCAGAACGCAGCCGTCCTGGACGTTGGTCCGCCGTCCGATCCGCACCGGGGCGATGTCGCCCCGGATCACGGTGTTGAACCAGACGCTCGAATCCTCCCCGATCTCGACGTCCCCCACGATCCTCGCCCCCTCCGCCACGAACACGGACGGGTGCAGGCGGGGGCGGACCCCCTTGTACGGCAGAAGCATCGTCGACTCCGGAGCCTTCGTTTCCGGCCGCCTCCCGACGGTCACGGCGGCAGCTCCGATACGTCCAGCGTGTCCTCGATCGCGATGCAGCCGCGCACGCTCATCGCCCCGGGGCATTTCTCCAGGTACGTGCCCATCGCATCCCGCGCATCGGCCGACTTCCCCGCGGGCGCCTTGAGCGTGTACCGCACGCGGATCCTCATGATCCGCATCACTCCATCCACGTCCTCGATGTCCCCTTCCACGTCCGCGCGGAAGCGTTCGCCGAAGGTCGGGACCTTTTTGCCGGCCAGCACCGTGGCCAGTGTTCCCATCATTCAGGCAGAGACCGCGCCCACGATGTGGTCCAGCGTGGCGGCGTGCTCCTTCTCGGGCTCGACGTTATAGAATTTCTTGATCCCCCCGTGAACCCCGTAATACACGGGTTCCGGAAATCCCTCGATCCACGCGATGCGCGTGGGTCCCTTCTCCCGGACGATCGAGATCCTGGACGTGTGGACGACCGTTCCCATCGGGTTCTCCTCCTTCTCCCCCCGGATCACCGCCTGCCGGGTGCACTCCGATTATAAACCGGTTTGAAACCGTGCCGGTCGTCTTGACCGTGATCCGTTCCGGTGATTAAATGCATTTTGCCGCACGAAGCCGAAGGAAACATCGGGCGTTCACTCGGGAAAACGAAGTGCGATGGGCGTCTTCGGGACCCAACCGGACAATCCGGCGGAGCGGGAAACGCGCGCCGGGGAAGGGGGGAGCAGGAGATGGCGAAACGACGTTCAGTAACCCGTAGGGAGTTCATGAAAGCCGCGGGCCTCGGGGTGGTCGCGGCGGGGGTCGCTCCCACGATCTTCATCCCACGGCAGGCCCAAGGCGCCTCGAAGGAGCTGAAGATCCTCGTCTGGTCGCACTTCGTTCCCCGGTTCGACAAGGAGTGGTACGACGGCTACGTGCAGAAATGGGGCGAAGCCAACGGCGTCAAGGTGACGGTGGACCACATCAACCTCGCCGAGATCCCCTCACGCACGGCCGCCGAGATCTCCGCCGGCCAGGGTCACGACCTGATCGAATGGATCGCGCCCCCGTCGCAGTTCGAGCCGAGCGTCCTCAACCTCGCCGACGTCGTCAAGGAGGCCGAGAAACGCTTCGGGAAACAGCATCCTCTTGCCCGCAGGAGCACCTACAACCCGAACTCGAAGAACTTCTACGCCTTCTGCCCCGGCTGGACGATCGACCCCGGGAGCTACCGGAAGAGCCTCTGGGATAAGGCCGGGAAAGGGAGCGGGCCGGTGACGTGGGAGGACCTGATCACGTACGGCGGGAAGATCAAGAAGGACCAGGGGATCCAGCTCGGCATCGGTCTGTCTCAGGAGCTCGACTCGAACATGGCGGCCCGGGGGCTGCTGTGGTCCTACGACACGAGCATCCAGGACGCGCAGGAGAACGTGGTCCTGAACAACCCGAAGACGGTGGAGGCGGCCAGCTACATGGCCCGGCTGTTCAAGGAAGCGATGACCCCCGAGGTGTTCGCCTGGACCGCCGTCTCCAACAACCAGGCGCTGATCGCCGGCCGGGCGTCCTACATCCTCAATTCCATCTCGGCGTACCGCTCCGCGCAGCAACAAGTCCCCGAGATCGCCAAGGACATCTACTTCACCCCCGCCCTCAAGGGGCCCCGCGGAACGGCGTTCGCCTCCGAGCACGTGATCTACTGCTACGTGGTCCCCGAGTACTCGAAGAACGTCGCCAGCGCGAAGAAGTTCCTCCTCGACCTGGTCGGGAACTACGACCAGGCGATGTACGCGAGCGAGCTCTACAACTCCCCCGCCTTCTTCGACGCCCCCATCCCTTCGGGGGACCGGGGCTACCCGGCCGTGAAGGGGGCGAAGAGCGTTCGCGATCTTCACAACGCCTGGTTCACGGACGACCCGTTCGCCCTCCCCGGGGAGGAGAAGGGGAAGCTCGCCGTCCTCAAGGACGCCGAGAAGTGGAGCACCAACCTCGGGCACCCCGGCCCGGCGAATCCGGCCGAGGGCGAGGTCTTCGCGACCTTCGTGTTGCCAAACATGTTGGCCAACGCCGCGCGCGGGATGAAGGCCGAGACGGCGGTGGAGCAGGCCGAGCTCCTGACCAAGACCATCTTCGACAAGTGGCGCAAGAAGGGATTGGTCGGAGGGAAATCCTAGTTTCCTTCGGCCCGGGAGGGCGGGGAGGATCCCGCCGCCCTCCCGGGCGCATTCCAACAAAACACGGAAGGCAGCGGCGACCATGGGGTGCGTGGAAATCCGTGGCATATCGAAACGGTTCGGGACCGTTCTGGCCGTCGACCAGATCGACCTCGCGACGAACGAGGGGGAGTTCCTGGTCCTTCTGGGCCCATCGGGGTGCGGGAAGACCACCCTGCTGCGGATGATCGCCGGGATCGAGGAGCCGACCGAAGGGGAGATGGTCATCGACGGACGGGTGGTCACGAACCTGCCGCCCCGGATGCGGGACATCGCGATGGTCTTCCAGAGCTACGCCCTCTACCCCCACATGACGGTGTACAAGAACATCGCCTTTCCGCTGCGCGCCCGGGGAGTCGAAAAGGAGGCGGTCCGGAAAAAGGTCGAGTGGGCGGCGGGAATGTTCAAGATCGGGCGACTGCTCGACCGCAAACCCCGCGAGCTCTCCGGGGGGGAGCGGCAGCGCGTGGCGCTGGCCCGCGCCATGGTCCGGGAACCCAGCGTCTTCCTCCTCGACGAGCCGCTCTCCAACCTGGACGCCCTCCTCCGCACCTCGGCGCGGGAAGAGCTTCGGCAGTTCCAGCGCCGGGTGGGGGTCACCACCATCTACGTCACCCACGACCAGGTGGAGGCGATGGGGCTGGGGGACCGGATCGTGGTGATGAGCCAGGGGAGGATCCGGCAGATCGGCACGCCGATGGAGATCTACGAGTGGCCCGCGGACACCTTCGTGGCGACCTTCGTCGGGTCCCCCCCGATGAACCTCCTCGACCAGGGTGACACCCTCCTGGGCTTCCGCCCGGAAACGTTCCTTCCCGCCGACGCCGTGGAAGGGTCGGAAGGGATTGTCACCTATCCCTTCGAGGTGACGTATCTCGAGTATCTGGGGGCCGAGCGGCTCGTATACGGGAACGTGGGAGAGAAATCGCACGCGCGCCACGTCGTCTCCCGCCTTCCGGGGTCTCTCACCCTGCCGTTGGAGGCGGGAAAGGCGTACCCTTTCGCGGTCGCCTTGAGGGACCTGCGCCACTTCGACAAGAAGAGCGGGCGCTTCAAGGAAAGGGGGCCGTCTTGAGCGGGCCGCCGGTTTCGAACCCGGCGGCGGACAGTGCGCGCGCGGGGATCCTGGACCGGGAAGGCGCCCTCGCGAAGCTGATGATCGCCCCGGCGATCCTCTTCATCGTGGCGATGATCGGCGTACCCTTCGTCCTGGCGGTCCTGTACTCCTTGAGCGACGCCACCACCGGGGATCCCTCGATCCGGATCGTCGGACTGCGGAACTTCGCCGCGGCAATGGAGGATCCCGTCTTCCGGCTTTCCCTGTGGAACACCGTCTTCTTCACGCTGGCCTCCCAGTGCATCGTCGTGCTCCTGTCCCGGGTCCTGGCCACCGCCCTGCTCAAGCCGTTCCGGGGGAAATGGCTCGTCCGTTTCCTCATCATGCTCCCGTGGACCGCGCCGATCTCCCTCGGGGTGATCGGCTGGCTCTGGATGCTCGACTCGATCTTCAGCCCCATCGACTGGGTCCTGCGCTACGTCGGACTGCTCGGCGTCCCGGACGCCCTCCTGGGAGGGGGGACGAACCTCTACTACCTGGGGATTCCCGAGCTGGCGATCTCCTCGATCATCCTCGTGGACGTGTGGCGCATCCTTCCCCTTGCGACGGTAATCCAGCTGGCGGGGTTGAGCTCCATCCCCAAGGACCTGTTGGAAGCCGCCGAGGTGGACGGGGCCACCCCGTGGCGCCGGACCCTGATGATCACGATCCCGCTCACCCTTCCCATCACGAGCATCGCCTTCCTCTTCGGTGTCGTATTCACCTTCACGGACCTGGTCGTCGTCTACGTCCTGACCCGCGGCGGGCCGGTGCACACCACGCAGGTGCTCTCTTCCTGGACGTTCTTCAAGGGGATCGAGGGTGGGGACCTGGCCCAGGGGGCGGCCATCTCCCTGTTCATGTTCCCCGTGCTCGCGGCGGTCGCGATCCTCATTCTACGGATGGCGCGACGGACGGAGGTGGTCTGATGCCGAACGTGCGAAAACTCGCTGGCCGCGGAGGGCTCTACGCGCTGCTGGGGGCCTTCGCTTTCTTCGGGGCGTTCCCGTTCTACTGGATGGTGATCGCCACGTTCAAGACGGACCACGACCTCTTCAGCCCGTTGAACAATCCCTTCCTCTTCAACGAGCCCCCCACGCTGGACCACCTCAAGAATCTGCTCTTCGAAACGCACTTCCACACCTACCTGACGAACACGCTCTGGGTCGGTCTCGCCGTCGTGGTCATCACCCTAATGGTCGCCGTCCCCGCGGCGTACTCGCTGGCTCGATGGGCGCGGGGATGGGGCGAGATGCTCGGAATCGGGATCTTCCTCACATATCTCGTTCCACCCACGATCCTGTTCATCCCCCTGTCCCGGTTCACCTCCTTCATGGGTCTCCAGGAGTCGCTCTGGTCCCTGATCCTCGTCTACCCGACCTTCACGATCCCCTTCTGCACCTGGCTGCTCATGGGGTTCTTCAAGACGATCCCGAAAGATATCGAGGAGCAGGCGATGATCGACGGATTGAGCCGGTTCGGGGCGATGTCGAAGGTCGTCCTGCCGCTTTCGATCTCGGGGATCCTGACGGTCGTGGTGTTCGCATTCACCCTCTCGATGCACGAGTTCATCTACGCCCTGACCTTCATCTCCGTGTCGATGAAGAAGACGGTGTCGATCGGGGTGCCGACGGAACTGGTGCGCGGCGACGTCTTCCAGTGGGGGTCGCTCATGGCGGGGGCGCTGATCGCCAGTCTCCCGGTTGCGGTGGTCTACACGTTCTTCCTGGACCGGTTCGTCGCCGGCTTCACGATGGGCGCGGTGAAGTAACATCACGATCCGATCCGCAGGAACGATGCAGACGGGGGCCTCCGTTCCCGGTGGTACCATGGGCCGATGGGCGCAGATACGCTACCGGTAAACCGCTGCAACCACCCGCCGTGGGTGATCGCGTCTCCCCGCTTCAACCGGCACCCCCTGCCCCTCGAGCTCCAGGGGGTCCTGCGAGCCCACCGATCCTTTTTCTCCCGCCTTGAAAGCCTCGCCGACCCCGCGGAGCGGGAGCGGTGCTTCCGGGACTACATCGACCTGGTCTTCCAAGCCGGAAAATGGCGGCGGGAAACGACCCCCCTCGGCCGCCGGTCGCTCCGGAACAGCTACCTCCGGTTCCTCCGCGGATGGATGCTCGACGCGAGTTCGGCGGAGGGGGCCGTGCTGAAAGGGTGGGTGGAGAGCCGCTTCGGCCTCCGCCCGGTCTTCCATGCGGGCCTGATCGAGGAGACCGATTCGAGGGAGTACCTCCTCTACCTCGCCGAGCGGATGCGGGAGAGCGCCCGGACGAACGCCGTGGAGGCGCAGTTCGACCTGCTCTACGAGTTCGTCCAGTACGAACTGCGGCGGCGTCATCCGGGGATCCCTTCCTTCACCTTGTACCGGGGGGTCCGCAACCTCGCGGATTACCGGGTCCTCGAGAACCCCGGCGGGAGCCGGGCCGTGGTCCGGTTGAACAACCTCAACTCCTTCTCGTCCCGGCTCGAGCATGCGTGGCAGTTCGGAGGAAACGTCTTCGAGGCCGACGTCCCCGCCGCCAAGATCTTCTTCCGCGCGGACCTCCTCCGGGGCGTCCTTCCCAGTGGCGAGGAGGAGGCGATGGTGATCGGCGGGGATTTCGAATTGATCGTGAGGAGCTATTGAGCCCGCGGGAGAAGGACCCGCCGGGCGCGGCCGGGATCGTGAACCGGGCGCGGGCCGCCCTCCTGGGCGGAGCCGTGGGGGACGCGCTGGGCGCCACGACCGAGTTCATGAAGCCGTCGCAGATCCGGGACCGGTTCGGCGTCCACAAGGAGATCGTCGGCGGCGGCTGGCTGAAACTCCCCCCCGGCCAGGTCACCGACGACACCGAGATGACGCTGTGCGTCGCCCGCGGAATCGCGGAGCCCGGCCGATGGGACCTCGCGGCGATCGCGGACCGGTTCGCCCGCTGGCTTTCCGGCGGTCCCGTCGACGTGGGGGCCACCTGCCGGCGCGGGATCGAACGGTACATCAAGCATGGGCGGCTCGAGTCGTCGCCGAACGAAATGGCGGCGGGAAACGGGGCGGCGATGCGCGTCGCCCCCGTCGCGCTCTACACACTTGGAGACGAGGAACTCCTCTCCCGCCTCGCCGTGGAACAGGGCCGCATCACCCACCACCACCCGCTGTCCGACGCGGCGTGCGTCGCGGTGGGAAGACTGATCCAGCGGGGGCTCCTCGGAACGCCCGTCCGGGGACTGCGCGCCGCGGCGGAGGAACTGGCCCGGCGGCACCCGGTGTTCCGCTTCGAGGGGTACGAAGGCGAGTCGTCCGCCTACGTGCCGGACACGCTGCGGACGGTTCTCGACGCCTTCTTCTCCACGAAAAGCTTCGAGGAGTGCGTCGTGAAGACGGTAAACCGGGGAGGCGACGCGGACACCACGGGGGCGATCGCCGGAGGGATTGCCGGCGCCCGATACGGTCTCGCCGCGATCCCACGGAGGTGGCTCCGGGCGCTCGACGGGACCTTGCGGGAGGAGCTGTCCGGGCTCGCGGAGGAGCTCGTCCGGAAGTCGCCGCTGTTCATCGGAACGACCGACCCGATACAATGAGAAAAGAGATCACGACGACGGGAGCCTCCATGGAACTGGAACCGGATCTGATGGCGCAACTGAAACGGGTGCTCTCCTCCCTCGAGACGCTGCTCCCCCGCCCCGTGCCGCGGATCGACTGGGCGGAGTGCGTCGCCGCGAACTGGCGGAAGCGCTACTTCTCGGGGTACCTCGAGCCGATCGAGGACGTCGAGACCCTTCGCCTCGAGGACCTCCTCGGCATCGAGGAGCAGAAAAGGACGGTGGAGGAGAATACCCGTCAATTCCTCGCCGGCTTTCCGGCGAACAACATCCTGCTGTGGGGTTCGCGCGGCACCGGCAAGTCGTCGCTGGTGCGGGCGCTCCTCCACACGTACGCGCCGGAGGGCCTGCGGATCGTCCAGGTGGACAAGGACGACCTCGTCCACCTGCCCTCCATCGTGGACGAAGTGAAGGGGCTGCCGTACAAGTTCCTCCTCTTCTCCGACGACCTCTCCTTCGAAACGGGGGAGTCGAGCTACAAGATGCTGAAGAGCGCCCTCGACGGCTCGGTGTACGCGCCGCCGGAGAACGTCCTGATCTACGTGACGTCCAACCGGCGGCACCTGGTCCCCGAGTACGAGAGCGACAACCGCGGCGCGATGATGGCGGACGGGGAGATCCACCACGGGGAGGCCGTGGAGGAGAAGATCTCCCTCTCGGGAAGGTTCGGCATCTGGGTCGCATTCCACCCTTTTTCCCAGGACCTGTACCTCGAGGTGGTCCGCCGGTGGGTGGAGAAGATGTGCGGGAAACACGGCGCCCGCCTCCCGTGGACGAAGGAGGCGCAGGACGAGGCGATTCTCTGGTCCCAGCGGAAGGGGGACCGGAGCGGCCGCATCGCCTTCCAGTTCGCCGGCCACTGGGTGGGGAAGGAACTGCTGCGGAGGGAACCGGTCGTCCAGGCACCGGGATAGAATGGATGTAGAACCGAGGGTGGGGAGGTGTTGTGCCCGTACCGAAGGACATCCTCCGGATTTCCGATACGGTCTGGGAGATCCCCGTCTCCCACAAGGCCGGGATGCGCGTCCCGGCCCGCATCTTCGCCACCGATACGCTCCTCTCGGCGTTCGACGACGGCGTCTTCGAACAGATCACGAACGTCGCCACCCTCCCCGGCATCGCGGGCTACGCCTGCTGCATGCCCGACGGCCACTGGGGGTACGGCTTCCCCATCGGCGGTCTCGCCGCGATGGATCCCGATCACGGGGTGATCTCCCCCGGCGGGATCGGCTTCGACATCAACTGCGGAATGCGCCTGTGCCTCACGAACCTTACGTACGGGGAGGTCCAGCCGCGCCTGCGGGAGCTCGTGGACCGGATCGCCGGGCGTGTCCCGGCCGGCGTTGGCGCCGAGGGGTCGATCCGGCTCTCCCGGGACGAGTTCCGGGAAGTGGTGGAGCAGGGCTCCCGGTGGGCGGTGAAGCGGGGGTACGGATGGAAGGAGGATCTCGACCGCACCGAGGAGGGGGGATGCCTCGCCGGGGCCGACGCCTCCCGCGTGAGCGACAAGGCGGTCGACCGGGGGCACCGGCAGATCGGCACCCTGGGATCCGGGAACCATTACCTGGAGATCCAGGTGGCCAGGGCCGAAAACGTCTTCGACCCGGAGACGGCGAAAACGTTCGGCATCGTCCTGCCGGACCAGATCGTCGTCATGTTCCACTGCGGCAGCCGCGGGTTCGGCCACCAGGTGGCGACCGACTACCTCCGGATCTTCCTCGGGGTGATGCAGGGGAAGTACGGCATCCGGGTCCCCGACCGGGAACTGGCTTGCGCCCCCTTCCACTCCCCGGAGGGGCAGGACTACTTCGCCGCGATGAAGTGCGCCGTCAACATGTCCTTCGCCAACCGGCAGGTGATCCAGCACCGGATCCGGGAGGTGTTCTCCGAGGTGTTCGGTAAGGACCCGAAGGACCTCGGGATGCGGCAGGTCTACGACGTGTCGCACAACACGGCGAAGCTCGAGCGGCACGTCTTCGAGGGGAAACCGCGGGAACTGCTCGTCCACCGGAAGGGGGCGACCCGGGCGTTCGGACCGGGGATGCCGGGGCTCCCCGATGTCTACAGGGAAACGGGCCAACCGGTGATCCTCGGCGGGAGCATGGAGACCGGGTCGTACCTGCTGGCGGGGGTCCGGACCGCCGATCGCACGTTTTTCACGACCGCGCACGGGAGCGGGCGCGCGATGAGCCGGACCGCGGCGAGGAAACGGTACCGCGGGCGCCAGCTCCAGGAGCAGATGGAGGAGCACGGGATCTACGTCCGGACGGCCAGCTGGTCCGGACTCGCCGAGGAGGCGGGCCCCGCCTACAAGAACGTCGACGACGTGGTCGAGGCGACGGAGCGCGCGGGCCTCAGCCGGCGGGTCGTCCGCCTGCTCCCCGTCGGCAACGTGAAGGGATGACCTCGCCGTACCGGTACCTCGAAGGCATCGCCACGGCGGACGTGGCGTTCGAGGCGTGGGGCGCAACGAGGGAGGAGACGTTTCTCGCCGCCGCGGACGCCACGCTCAACACGATGGTGGAGGACATCGGGACGGTCGCTCCAAGGGAGCATCGTGAGATCTCCATCGCCGCCGACGCCCTCGACCTCCTCCTCTTCGAGCTCCTGCAGGAGCTCGTCTACCACAAGGACGCGGGCAGGCTCCTCCTCCGGGTGCGGGATCTCCGGATCGAGGAGGCCGGGGCGGGGT
>JACZKY010026333.1_pt1 | contig 19740 bp, 17 predicted proteins | sample 8237611 | NCBI WGS metagenome assembly JACZKY01 (sample SAMN16148055, study PRJNA663545) | marine sediment metagenome | biome: sediments and biomass from bioreactor inoculated with such sediments; feature: coastal sediments; material: methane- and iron-fed bioreactor; isolation source: Bothnian...
GAAGGTCGATGAGGTGCGTGCGCTAGCCGACGCGGCCAAGGACGGCGTCCCGGCGGGACCGTTGTTCGAGGAGGCGCGGGCCGCGCTTGCCGGGAGGCGCGCGTCGCCCCGGACGCGCGATCCGGAGGTGCGGAAGAGGACCGCCGCCGTGGACGGGGCGATGCTGCGCCGGGCGTCGCCGTTCGGGGAGCGGATCGCCCGGCAGAGGGCGCGCTTCGGCCTGCCGCCGCTTCCCACGACCACGATCGGCTCGTTCCCCCAGACCGCGGAGATCCGGGGCGCCCGGTCGAAGCGGAAGCAGGGGCTGATGTCGAACGAGGAATACGACCGGTTCCTGCGGGACGAGACGCGGAGGTGCGTCGAGCTGCAGGAGCGCCTCGGCCTGGATGTCCTGGTCCACGGGGAATTCGAGCGCAACGACATGGTCGAGTTTTTCGGGGAGCGGCTCGAGGGCTTCGCGTTCACGGAGAACGGCTGGGTGCAGAGCTACGGCTCCCGCTGCGTGAAGCCGCCCGTGCTGTTCGGCGACGTCGCGCGGCCGCGCGCCATGACGGTGGAATGGTCGCGATTCGCCCAGTCGCTGACGCGGAGGCCCATGAAGGGGATCCTCACCGGGCCGGTCACGATCCTGCAATGGTCGTTCGTCCGGGACGACCAGCCGCGCGGGGAGACCTGCCTGCAGATCGCCCTTGCGCTTCGCGACGAGGTGGCCGACCTGGAGGCCGCCGGGATCGGCATGATCCAGGTGGACGAGCCGGCCATCCGCGAGGGGCTCCCCCTGCGCCGCGGGGACCGGGCGGAATACCTGCGCTGGGCGGTGGACGCGTTCCGCCTCGCCACGGCCGGGGTGCGCGACGAGACCCAGGTCCATACGCACCTGTGCTATTCCGAGTTCGGGGACATCCTCGAGGCCATCGTCGAAATGGACGCGGACGTCCTGTCGATCGAGTCGTCCCGCTCCGGGATGCTGCTGCTGTCCGATTTCAGCCGGTGCCGTTACCCGAACGATATCGGTCCCGGCGTGTACGACATCCATTCGCCGCGCGTGCCCTCCGTCGAGGAAATGGAGGCGCTGCTCGCGCGGGCGGCCGAAGCGCTTCCGCCCGATCGCCTCTGGGTGAACCCCGACTGCGGCCTGAAGACGCGCGGCTGGCCGGAGGTCGAAGCGGCCCTCGCCAACATGGTGGAGGCGGCGCGTCGGGCCCGGCTGCGCCTCGGTCCCGGGCGGCCTTGAACCGGGGTCCGGGGCGCGCCCGCTTGCCGGAAACCCCCGGTTCCGGTACTATCCCCATCCAGCGGCAATCGTCGGATCGGGCGGCGACATCCGCGGGGGGGCGATGCGTGGATCCGAAGTGGTACCTGGTCAAGACGAAAGCCCTGAACGAAACCCGGGTGTTCACCCGTCTCACCGGCGCCGGCTATGAGGTCATCTTCCCCAAGTTCCGGAAGAAGTCCCGTCGCCATAAGGACGTCATCGACGTCCGGCCTCTCTTCCCCACGTACCTCTTCGTCCGTTTCCGCGGGGACGAGCTGAAGACCATCAAGTACACCCACGGCGTCGCCCGCGTCATCTGCTTCGGCCTGGAGCCCCAGGAAGTGGGGGAGGAGATCATCGCCGCGATCCGGGAGCGGATGGGCGACGAAGGGTTCGTCAAGCTCGAGCCCAGGAAGATCGAGCTGTCCCCCGGCCAGAAGGTCAAGATCGGCGAGGGGCCCTTCGCGGGGTTCGACGCCATCTTCCTCGAGGAGCTGCCCGACCGCGAGCGCGTGGTGCTGCTCCTCGACGCCGTTTCCAGCTACAAGCTGACGATCGGGAAGCAAGACCTCGAACCCTGACGTCCCTCCGTCCGGAACATCCCAAAAAAGCGGAAGAATGTTTCGCGAGGTTGGTATGATCATGGGTATCTGTGCGCCCGGTAAATGCTTCCCGTTTCGCGCCGAGGGGATTTATCCGGCTCCCCGCATGGGCGGTAGCCTGCTAAACTGGCCAGCATAAATCCGTGAAGAGGACCAATCTCTTGCGAATTCGTAGGAATATTCCGGTACTGCGGTTCCTGGTCCGGCATCTCTGTCCCCAATCTGCGGAAGTTCTCATGAACGTCCCGGTTCTGCTCCTGCTCTTCCTCCTCGCGCTGACGGCCGCGCCCGTTTTCGCGGCGGAGCCGTTCGGAGACGGGTCGACCCAGACGATTCCTCCAGGAATCACTCCCGAGCAGGCGGCGGCGGCGAGGCAGATCGTCGGGTCCGATCCCGAGGCCATGAAAGCGCTGGATGCGGCGCTCCGCCGGCAGGCCGAGGAGGCCGGGGCGGAAGCCGAGAAGAGGGATCCCGCAACGAGGAAGCCCGACGCCGAGGCGGCCGCGAAGGCCGCTCGGGTCCAGGCCGAGCCGCGCTACGACTGGATCAAGTCCACCTACGTCGGCGGGCTCTTCGGCAGGCGCCTCACCGTCCGGGAGAAGGAAACCGTCGTCCATTTCGGCCATGATCTGTTCGATCCCTTCTCCGGCGCCCGGTCGCCGCTCGAGAACATGCCGGTTTCCCCCGGTTACGTCATCGGCCCCGGCGACGAGATCGTGGTGAGGATGTGGGGGCGCGTCGAGGGCACGCAGCGCATGGTGGTCGACCGCGACGGCAAGATCTTCTTCCCGAAGTTCGGCTCCCTCCACGTGGCCGGCAAGACGTTCGAGGAGACGAAGGCGTTCCTGAAATCGAAGGTCTCGACCATCGCCGAGGTCAGCTCCGACGTCGGCATGGGGCAGATGAAGGGGATCCGCGTGTCCGTGATGGGCGAGGTCCGTTCCCCCGGCTGGTACAACGTCAGCTCCCTCCATACGGCGATCCAGGCGCTGGCCGCGGCCGGCCGGATCAAGGACATCGGGTCGCTCCGCCGCATCCGGATCGTGCGTGGCGGGAACGCGGTGCAGGAGATCGACCTGTACGACTTCCTTCTGAAAGGGGACTCCCGCGCGGACATCCGCCTGTCCCAGGGCGACGTCGTCTTCGTCCCGGTGGTGGGAAAGCTGGCGGCCGTCGCGGGCGAGGTCCGCCGCCCCGCCATCTACGAGCTCAAAGGGGAGAAGTCGCTCCTCGAGCTGATCCGCCTGGCGGGGGGGTTCACCCCCGCGGCCTACAAGCGGCGCGTCCAGGTGGAGCGGCTGGAGGGGAACACGGCGCGCGTGGTGCTCGACACCGACGCCGACGAGCTGGAGAAAAGCAAGGCGGGCTTCGACCTGGCCGACGGCGACGTGGTCCGCGTCTTCCCGATCGTCCTGGCCGATGAAAACGCGGTCAAGGTCGAGGGGAACGTGCGGCGCCCCGGCAAGTACGAGCTGAAAAAAGGGATGACGGTGGGGTCGCTCTTTCCGGACGAGAAGGAGTTCCTGCCCGAGACCTATTTCGACTACGCGCTGATCACCCGCCGGGTCCCCCCCGACCTCCGCAAGGTAGTCGTGCCGGTGAACCTGCGGGAGATCGTCCTGGAGCGGAAACCCGGTGCGGACGTGGCGCTGCAGCCCCGCGACACGCTGAAGGTGTTCCACCGCAGGGACTTCAAGGATTTGCCGATGGCGTCCATCTCCGGAGAGGTGCGGCTGACGCGGAAGGCGCTCCTGGACAAACTGGGGCTCGACAACGAGGCCCTGGCCGGACGAATGGCCGCGGAAGACGTGCGGATGGGGCCCGAAGGCGCCGATCCCGGAAGGGAAGAGGACCTTCGCAAGGCCGGCCTTCCCGGCGCCGGCCCCGGGAAAGCCGCCCTGCGGCCGACGGATGCCGACCGGATCGATTTCCGGGAGAGGGAGCTCCGCGGGAAGGAGCTCCAGGGGGCGGAAGCCCGCGTCAGGGACCCCCGCGATGCGGAAAGGCGCGATGCGCCGACCCGCGAAACGGAAATCCGGGAAGCGGAAGCCCGCGGGGTGGACCCCCGCGACGTGGACGCCCCCCGGGCGGAGTCCCCCTTCCAGCGGGAAGCGCTCGCCTTCGAGATCCACGGCGGCGCCCGCGTGGCCGACCTCGTGAAGATGGCGGGGGGCCTGACCCGCCTGGCATACCTCGAGCGCGCCGAGATCCTGCGCGTCGACGACGACCGCACCTACCGGACGATCTACTTCCACCTGGGCAAGGCGATGGCCGGCGACCCGGAGGAGAACAAGCTCCTGGAGAACGAGGACCAGGTCCGGATCCACTCGATCCGGGAGAAGGCGTTCCGGAGGACGGTGGCCGTTTCCGGGGAGGTGAACGAGCCGGGCGACTTCGTTCTCACGGAAGGGATGAAGCTGTCGGACCTGCTGTTCAAGGCGGGCGGCTTCCGGGAGAGCGCCTACACGAGGGAGGCCGAGCTGATCCGTCGTGAGGTCTCCCCCCAGGGGGACCTCGTGAAAACGCAGACGATCGTCGTCCACCCCGACCGGGCGCTTTCGGGAGACACGGCGGCCGACGTGCCGCTGACGGCGGACGACTTCCTCTACGTCCGGCAGATCCCCGACTGGGGCGAGAAGATCCACGTGGTCCTGGCGGGCGAATTCCGGTTCCCTGGGACCTACGCGGTGCACAAGGGGGAGCGCTTAAGCTCCGTCATCGGACGGGCGGGCGGATACACCGAGGGCGCGTACACGAAGGCGGGCATGTTCACCCGCGTCTCCACGCGGAAGACCCAGCAGGAAGCGATCGACAAGATGGTCGAAGAGCTGGAGATCTCGATCGCGGAGAAGGGGCAGGAGATCCAGGCCGCCCTCGACCGGGAGGACATCGAGTCGAACCGGCAGCTGGTCGAGGCGCGCAGGACCCTCGTTTCCCAGCTCAGAAAGGTGAAGGCCCAGGGCCGGGTGATCGTTCGGCTCAAGGACCCGGCGGAGATGAAGGGGAGCGGCGAGGACATCTACCTCGAGGACGGCGACCGGCTGTTCGTGCCCCCGAAGATGAACGTGGTGAACGTCGTGGGCCGCGTCTACAACCCGACCGGCGTCGTCTACGACCCTGCGAACGACACCGTGGAGAATTATCTGGAGACCGTCGGCGGCCCCATGGAGAACGCCGACAAGGACAACATCTTCGTGCTGAAGGCCAACGGCTCGGTGGTGAGCCGTAGCAATTCCGGCAGCGGGCTCTTCTCCGGCGGCTTCATGTCTTCCAAGGTCGAGCCGGGCGATTCCATCATCGTGCCGCAGAAGCTGATCGAGGCGCGGGCGATGAAGGACTTCAAGGACATCGTCCAGATCCTGTACCAGATCGCCGTGTCGGTGGGAGTGCTGGTGGTGGCGTTTTGAGCGCGGAAGGAGCGCGTACGCAAACCCCGATAGGTCTCGGAGGGGATGAAATCACCGTGGGGGAACTCTGGTCGATCCTGCGCGGGCAGTGGTGGAAGATCGCACTGCTGTCGCTGGCGGCGGGCGTTGCGACGTTCATCGCGATGCTGGCGATGCCGAACGTCTACAGGGCGACGGCCGTCATTACACCCGCCGTCGAGGAAAAACGGCAGAACCCCGCCCTCGGGGTCCTTGCCACCATCGGCGTGGACATCGGCAGCCCGACAAAGGTGGAGGACCTCGAGACGCTGTTCCGGAGCAACGACCTCTCCGTGCGGGTGTTCAGGAAGTACAATCTCTGGCCCGTCGTGTTCCGGGACAGGTTCGATACGGCGACGGGGAAGATGAAGCCCTGCTGGACGGACCGGCTGTTCGGAGGAGGGAAGGGCGCCGGGTCGCCATCGGACTGGGACGCAATCCGCGCCGCGAAAGACCGGCTGATCGTTTCCATCAACAAGCGGAACGGCACGGTTTCCGTATCCTTCGATTCCCCCTCTCCGGAAGGGTCCGCAAGCATCGTTGGGCATTACCTCGACGAAGGGAAAAGCCACCTGCAGGAAGAGGCGCTGGACCGTGCGGGAAAGAACAAGAAGTTCATCGAGGAGCAGATCGGGAAGACTCTCGATGCCTTGACGCGCGACCGCCTCTATTCGTTGTACGGCCAGGAGGTCGAACGGGAGATGATGGGCCGGAACCGGGAGCAGTTCGGGTTCCGGGTCGTCGACACCCCGCGGGCGCCGGACAGGAAGCACAAACCGTCCAGGGTTTTCGCCGCGATCTTGGCTACCGGGGTGATGTTTGCTGCAGGGTGCGTCTATTTTTCCCTTCGTGGGAACAGGAAACGGGACGCGGAGAGGGTTTGAGGAACAATAGATTTACCGGTGCGCTGCTTTCACCGCATATTTGATTTTCCCCTCCTTGGACCAGTCGAGTTTCCGGAAAACCTACTCCTTCAATATGATTACTGAAAGCAATGGGAATCCCTCGCTCCTTATGCGCCTCTCCAAAGGACTGGGCGCACAGGGCTATGCGCAGGCAGTGCAGATATTCATCCGTCTGGCGGAGGTGCCGTTGCTTTTGGCTTTTTGGGGGCCGAGGCTATACGGCGAATGGCTCATGCTGTCTTCTATCCCGTCCTATCTGGTCCTCTTTGATGGCGGTTTCTCCGCCACGGCCTGCCGTGAGATGAGCATACGCTGCGGAGCGGGCGATCGCAAAGGTGCGCTGTCGGTATTTCAAAGCACATGGTTACTGCTCTTCATCATATCGCTCGGTATCGTATTGATCGCCTTCTTCTCGATACGCATCGCTCCGCTTCACGAATGGCTCGGATTGAAGGTAATGAGTCCCACAGCGGTCAAGCTGGCATCGTTCCTGTTGGTAATCCACATACTGGTCGTGTTCCATTCGGATCTTGTCTACGGGGGTTTTTGCTGTGAAGGGTATTACGCGGAGGGCATAACCCTGGCGGCAACGACCCAATTGATGGAGTTCGGGTTCCTGGCCGCTGCGGTTTTCATGGGTGGTGGGCCGGCGGGGGCAGCTCTCGGTTTCGCAGGGGGGCGGATCGCGGGATTTGCCTTGATGCGCCTGGGTCTTTATCGGGTCAATCCCTGGTTACGCTATGGTTGGGGTGCAGCCTCGATCGGGGAGTTGAAGCGCATGGCCCCGGCGGCTTTCGGCACGATATTCTACTCGGTCGGCAACGCGTTCAATTTCCAGGGAGTGCGCTTGGCGGTGGGCCTGGCGCTCGGCCCGACAGCGGTCACCGTGTTTTCCACGATTCGCACGCTTACAAGGTTTTCCATACAGCCTGGCGGAATAATCAACCGCCTGATCGAGCCCGAAATGGCTTCTGCGCACGGAGGGGGCCATCGCGAGGTTTTCCGGCGCCTTTATACCCGCTCTTGCCAGGTCGCCATCTGGTTTAGCGTCGTTGTCAGTATCGCTTTGGGGGTGAGCGGGAAGTGGGTGCTCGACTTTTGGACGAAAGGCATGGTCCCCATGGACTGGCCTCTTTACCTAATGCTGCTTATCAGCGCCGTGATAAACGCGGCGTGGTACACGGCATGGATGGCCGCGTATGCGACGAATCGCCATGTGAAACTAGCGATCGTTCATTTCCTGGTTTATGGCATTTCGGCAATTCTGCTAACGTATGTGATTGCACATAAAGCTGGTATGGCAGGTGTCGGTTTAGTGTTATTGCTTGTCGAGTTGATAATGGCGCCATATGTGATAGTAAAGACATTGAACCTGGTCGGTGAAACTTCGGCTTATTTCCTTGGGCAAATTGCGAGGCCTCCGCTATTTTTGTTCGATAAAATTAGGAAATTTGCGTGAAGCTGAAAGTTTGGATGTGTTTCAAAGGACAGAAAATCCGGTAAGGCTGTAAATGAAAATCGACAAACACAATGGGTTTAACGGTTCTGCGGATGTTATTGGCGACAATGACCTGCGGGAGAAAATTCTCCAGCGTATAAAAGAAATTAGAATTTTAGATATTGCCGTATTTATCGTCCCAGCGACGCAATTTATCGAAATGAAAATAATCGGGCGATTGTTCGCGCCAGATATTTTGTTGGCGTGCATGTTGCCCATATTATTGCTTTCCCGTCGCGAGTTGCTTCGTGAGCGAATGCCGATTGCCTTCATCGTGTTCGCAATATTTTGGTTGTCGGGTCAGATAGTTACGGATATCGTTCGAGAAACTGTATTTCAAGATTATATGAGAGGTTGGTCGAAGATAGTTTTTACGTTAATGAATTTTTGTTCGCTTTACTTATTGATATTTTGCAATAAACGTCGAATTTTTTTTTATGCCATTGGATTGGCTTTAGGTGTGGCAATAAAATACTTCGTAAACCCTGGAGCATATGCAGAGGGATTGCCATGGAAGTTTGGGTATGGCGATTCGGTAACATGGCTTCTTGTATTTGTTGCCTCAATGGCTGTTAGCACTGGCAAGTACGGATCCTACCTTGCGAGTATAATTCTTGCTGTTGCTGGCGTCTTGAACTTTCTCTTGGGATATCGAAGTCTTGGAGGGATCTGCCTGGCCTCATCCTGCTACGTGTTGTTCCAAGTCTTTTGGGGAAAGAGAATTTCATACGCTTATTCGTCGCAACGGCGCGCAGTCGTTACCGCTATAGCGCTGATGGTGTTCGGGGCGGGTATTGTTAAGATGTATAGTTATTCGGCGAGTTCCGGATTGCTTGGAGAAGACGCCGAACAGAGATACGAAGCTCAATATACAGGGAAATACGGAGTGTTGCTCGGAGGTCGGGGCGAACTGTTCGTATCCAGTCGAGCTATTATGGACTCGCCGATTCTCGGGCATGGATCTTGGGCGAAGAATTTTGATTATTCCTACTTATTTAACGAACTCAGGCTCCAGTACGGATATGCCACGGGGGACGAAAACGAGGAAGGATTGATCCCCACGCATTCCTTTTTGCTCGGTGCCTGGGTCGAAGCCGGAATCCTCGGCGCGTTATTTTGGGTCTGGGTAGGGAGCCTTCCTGTGCGCGTCCTCCTTGGGAGGCATGGAAAAGTGGATGTTTTGACACCGTTGATAGTTTTTATCGCTTTTTACTTTATATGGGACATCCTCTTTTCCCCTTACGGTGCTGACCGTAAGTTTGTGACGCCATATTTCATTGTGTGCTTAATGACTTATCTGATACTTTATAATAATAAAGTACAAATACAATAGTGCGTAAATTTTCAATAGTCACATTGTCATTCAACCAGGCCCGCTTTCTTGAGCAGGCAATTCTGTCAGTCATAACGCAGGATTACTCGAATATCGAGTATATTTTAGTGGATCCAGGGTCGACTGATGGCAGCAGAAAAATAATTGAAAGTTATCGTGACAAGATCGCGAAAATAATTTATGACCCAGATATTGGTCCTGCTGACGGTTTAAATAAAGGTTTTTCGCACGCGACAGGCGATATTTATGGTTATTTGAATGCAGACGATTATTACGAAAAAGGTGCTTTTACTGTAGTAGAAGATATATTCAATCATGTGCCTGAAATAGATGTGGTTACTGGTGCAATAAGAATTGTTGATGGAGTTGGCAACGCACGGAAGCGAAAACGAATCCCTGACGAATTTAATTTGGAAAATATTGCTGAAGGTATTTGTTGGATTGGCCAACAGGCTACCTTTTTTAAAAATACGTCCTTCGGAAATCCCGTGTGCTTTAATGTTGCCAATAATACATGCTGGGATGCAGAATTCCTTGTGGATTTAGGTTTGAATAACATGAATTTCGGTAGAATCATGAAGGTTTTGGGGTGTTTTAGGATTCATGACGATTCCATCACAGGATCAAATGATAATATTTCAGCTTATCATGATGATTTGATGCGAATAAGAAGTAAAATTTACACTAAAGTTCCAAAGTCCCGTTCTGGTTTAACAAATGCAACCTTGCGTGCTTTATATAAATTAAATGTGAAACGTCATATTATGAATTATTGTATTAAATAGTGCATAATTCCATGAATCTGACCATTCTGTGGAGCAGTTTGGCAAGTTATTCTGTTTCGTTTTTTAAGGAACTCGCAAGGCAAGGATGCAATATACAACTTGTATTTCAACCGATAGATTCCGGAGCCCCATACAATCATTTTGATCTTTCTTTCTGCAATATTGCATTGGAGGATTCTGCAAGTATCAAGCATGATTTATATTCCATGGTGCGAAATTTCAAACCTGATTGTATATTGATGTCATCTTGGTGTTTTCCGCATTTTATGAAAATAGCTAAATCAATGCGTAAAGAAAACGTGTATGTTGTTTCCGCAATGGACAATCAATGGCACGGTAATATTAAACAATATATTGGTATTATGACTTCCAGGTTTTTTTTAAAGCCAAGCATAGATACGTTTTTAGTTTCAGGAGATCGCCAAGCTTATTTTGCGCGAAAATTAGGATATGAACATGTTTTATATGGGTTGTATGCTGCAGATATACGCCAATTTGCTAGCAACGTTTCTATAAATCAAAGATCAAAAAACTTTCTTTTCGTTGGGAGGCTCACACAGGAAAAAGGAATTGATGATCTTGTTAAAGCATATATTGCATATCGTGATTTGGTTGATGATCCATGGGGCTTGATTGTGGTTGGTACCGGTCCCCTTGGGAAATCATTTCAAGGAATAAAAGGTATATCGTTACAGGGATTCGTACAGCCTGGACGACTTCCAGCTCTTATGAATGATGCCCGTTGTTTTATACTGCCCAGTCGGTGGGAACCGTGGGGTGTCGCAATTCACGAAGCTGCCGCGGCGGGGCTACCAGTTATCGCAACATATGCCTGTGGTGCGTCTTCAATGGTTGTACGCGATGGACTAAATGGTTTTATTGTATCGCCAAATCACAAACATATAGCCAACGCCATGGTGCGTATTACAAAAACATCAGGATGTAATATAGATAAAATGTCAAATATAAGTACTGTATTAGCTGGATTGTGGAGTCCCGACATGCTGGCACATTATTTTATTGATAGCATTAAGAATGCGATTAATGGTGTTAGGGTCTAATTATTATAAAATAATAAAGGCAAATATATCGTGCATTATAATTAATGACTAAGAAAATGCCAGCCTCTAAATTGGAATGGAAGAAATGGGGTGATTACGACCCTCTTTGGGGAGTTGCGTCATGGAGTGGGAGGAGCAGGGATGGTTCAAATCCTTGGAATGACCATGATTTCTATAGTTTGGGTGAATCGGACTGGGAAGATTTTTTAGTTTATTGGGAACGGTATGGACTCGAAAAAGATTCAGTGCTGGAAATTGGCTGTGGGGCTGGAAGAGTAACCTTGCCTTTAGGGAAATGCTTCAATATCGTGCATGCTGTCGATGTTTCCGAAGGCATGCTGGCTTACGCAAAGGAACGCGTTAAATCCCCTACAATCCATTATTACCTATCCGATGGGTTAGCGGTTCCATTGCCGAACACCTCTGTAAGTGCAGTATTCTCATGTCACGTTTTCCAACATTTTGATTCTAACGTTCATGCTACTGAATATTTTAATGAGATATATAGAGTTCTGAAACCAGGCGGGTCGATGATGGTACATCTACCAATATGTATATGGCCAATTGGGATGGGAAAGGTGATTCCGTTTATATATAAAATAAGGAAATTAATTGGATACATTAAAGCTAGCATAAACAGATTATTAATTAAATATATTAATATCAAGCCAACAATGCGCGGAACAAGTTATTCTTTGGGTTATATTTACGATACATTAAAATATATTGGATACAAGAATATTGAAGTAAGTGTTGTTGTTACAAAAAGCAACATGGGTATACATCCTTTTGTTTTCGCTAAAAAGTAGTTCACTTTGAAAATACTCCATGTAATTGCAAATCTTGCCCCCCGTTACGGTGGTCCTCCAAAGGCATGCCTTGAATTGGCTAGAGCGCAGGTATGCTTGAGAAACGACGTCAGTATTTTCACGACGAACCAAGACGTTTCCGGCACTTTGCCCGTACCGACAGATCGCACTGTTCAATTGGATGGTGTCGGCGTCGATTATTTCCCGATTCAGTTCCCTCGTTTTTTGGGTACATCCCTGCCGCTGGCCCGTGCTTTGAGGGAGAAAATTCCCGACGTTGATATTGTCCATATTCATACACCGTATTTATTTCATACTGCTGTATCTGCTCGCTACTGTAGAAAATTTGGAGTTCCTTATCTATTAATGACTCACGGTTCGTTGAAGCCTTATATATATAATCGTCATCGGTTAAGAAAATTTATAGTTGAACATCTATATCAAAATGAAGCTACACGCTTGGCGTCAGGCATTCATTTTACAACTACAGAAGAAAAGATGGTTTCAGAGAAGCATACATTCGGAGTAAAGGGGTTTGTTGTTCCTATTGGATTAAACGTTGATGAGTATGCAAATAATCCCTCCGGTGAAAACATTTTCTCTCGCTTCCCGGAACTGAAAGGGAAGAAAATAATTCTTTTTCTTGGAAGGATCAATTTCGTAAAAGGCCTGGATATCCTTGTGAAATCTTTCTCCATCGTGGCCAGGGTGCGGAAGGATGTTCACCTTCTCATCGCCGGTCCAGACGACGATGATTACGGGAAAAATGTTGCGATCTGGTTGAAGGAGGAGGGGGTTCTTGCGAGGACCACCTTCGCCGGCATGTTGCACGATGAGGAAAAACTGGAAGCTTTCTTCAATTCTTTCATGTTCGTCCTTCCGTCATATTCCGAGAGTTTCGGCATCTCGGTCCTTGAAGCCATGGCGTGCGGGCTTCCGGTTATCGTTTCGGACAAGGTGAATCTCTGGCCGGAGATTGTGGAGGCGAAAGCAGGCGAAGTCGCCCCGTGCGATGCGGAAGCGTTTTCCCGTAAAATCATCCGCATCCTGGATGATGCCGAATATGCGAAACAGATGGGAGAAAACGGGAAGACTCTTGTAAAGACTAAGTATTCATGGAGAGAAATCGCGGTAAAAATGATTTCCGCGTATTCGTCGATCATCCAGCGATACAATGCCTCCCGATAATTATCGAAACAACAGGTCTATTGGACAGAAATACCATTGGGTGGACGAGCGGCCGACGGACGCCCACAGATGGATAGTTCCAATGATAATGGAGCTATTGCCCAAAAACAAAGGCCGCTTGAATGTTCTCGATATCGGATGCGGCAATGGTTTCATTGCTGCGTCCATCAACAAAGACGGATTCGATGTCATCGGAATCGATACTTCGGAGGAGGGCATACGGATTGCGCAGAAAGCACATCCCGATATTCGGTTCAAGGTGGCGTCCGCATACGATGATTTGCTGGCAGTAGCCGACGATGTGGATGTAATCGTTGCGGCGGATCTGATCGAGCATCTCTATTCTCCAAGGCTGTTTATTGAAAATGCTTTCGCTGTGCTGAAACCCGGCGGGATGTTGATCGTTGCCACGCCATACCATGGGTATGCAAAAAACCTTGCCTTGAGTCTATTCAATAAATGGGATTTCCATCACACGGCGAATTGGGAGGGGGGACACATCAAGTTTTTTTCTGAAAAGACATTGAGCGAATTGCTCATTGGAATCGGATTTACCGATCTCTCGTTCCACAATGCCGGTCGGGTTCCCTGGTTGTGGAAATCCATGATTTGCCGATGCATTAAGCCGGCTGTGCAGGAATCATGAATCCATCCCGCTCCTCCATACCTGTTTCCGTCATTGTCCCGACCAGGAACGAGGAACGGAACTTGGAAACATGCCTGTCCTGTCTCGCGAATTTCGATGAGGTGATCGTCTTCGATTCCTTCAGCACCGACCGGACGGTGGAGATCGCGGACAAATTCGGTGCCACTTTGGTCCGGCGGGAATTCGACAATTTCTCCGAGCACAAGAACTGGGCGCTCACCAACATTCCCTTCCAAAATGAGTGGATCCTGATCGTCGATGCCGACGAACGGGTGGAAAGCGGTCTTGCGGAAGAGATCCGCCAGGTTGTATCGAAGAACGATCCGGTGATGGATGGCTACTATATCGCCCGGAAGAACATGTTGGGCGGGGTCTGGATTCGTCACGGCGGTTGGTACCCGGACTATCAGTTGCGATTGTTCCGCCGAGGGAAGACGCGTTACGAGTCGCGAATCGTGCATGAGCACGTTTTGCTCGACGGCAACGCAGGGTACCTCTCGGGCCACTTGCTTCACCAGGACAACAAGGGGATCGAGCGGTACTTCGATCGCCACAATACCTATTCGAGCATGGAGGCGGTGGAGGCATACCGCGCGCTGAAAACTCTTGGAAGTTCATCCGGCCAGATCAGGCCTTCCGTCCTTTCGAAGGGGCCGGAGCGCCGGCGTCATCTCAAATTGCTTGCGTATCGTTACCTTCCTTTCCGTTCGCTCTTCAAGTTCTTTTGGATGTACGTGTTCCGGGGCGGATTCCTGGACGGGCGGATCGGGTTCCGGTTCTGCCTTCTGCATACCTTCTACGAATACCAGATCAGCCTGAAGCTGGAAGAGCTCGCCGACCCGGATTCGCAGCTTCGAAAGAAGTACCGGAATTATATTGACGGCTGACGTCCTCCTGCCGAACCCTCCCTCCAGATGTCTCGACTGCGGCGGCGACCTCGCCGTCGTCGAATCCGGCCTGTTCGACACGCGCTTCGGCATCCCGGGCGTCTGGTCCGTCGCGGTCTGCGGCACATGCGGCCTGGAGCAGTTGGCGGCCCCGCCGCCGCAGGCGGAGCTCGATAGGCTTTACGGATCCCATTACAACTTCGGCGGGGAACGGGGCACGGCGTACACGTCCCTGAGGGACCGCTTCCATGCCTCGTTCCTCTATCGCCTCTGGATGGCGGTCGACGGCGACATCTCGTTCCACAACGTCCGGGGGGAGGGGCGCCTGCTGGACATCGGCTGCAACGAGGGGCGTGGCCTGCTGTTCTATCGCCGCAACGGCTGGGCGGCGGAAGGGCTGGAGCCGAATGCGGGCGCGGCGGAGGTCGCGAAATCCCTGGGATGCACGGTGCACGTCAAGCCGGTCGAGGAGTTCGTGCCCGAAAAGACGTATGACGTCGTCGTCCTGTCGAACGTCCTCGAGCACTCCCCGGATCCCCGGGGGATGCTGCGGCATGCGCGCCGCATGCTGAATCCCGGCGGGCGGGTCTGGCTGTGCGCTCCGAACGGCGCAAGCGTGCTGCGAAGCGTCTTCGGCCGGTACTGGGCCAACTGGCACGTGCCGTTCCACATCGTCTATTTCACTCCACGGACGCTCACGCGGTTGCTGGGGGAGGCGGGGTTCGCCGACGCGGTCGTCCGGCAGGAGACGCCCGCCTTGTGGGCGGCCCAATCGCTTGTCGCCTCCGCGTTCGCGCGCCCCGGGCGGACGACCTGGCAGCTGCGCAACCCCGTGCTGATCGCCACCCTCATGTTGGGCATCCGGGCGTTCCTCTTCCCGCTGCTTTGGCTGGCCAACCGGACCGGAAGAGGGGACTGCCTCGTGGTCTCGGCGACGCGAAGCTGATGCGCGTCCTGATCTACGGGATGAATTACTTCCCGGAACCGATCGGCATCGGCAAGTACACTGCGGAGATGGCCGAGTGGCTGGGGGAGCGAGGACACATGGTCCGGGTTGTGGCGTCGCCGCCGTACTATCCCGGCTGGAAGATCGGGAACGGCTATCGGTGCTGGGCCTGGCGCCGGGAAACGATCCGCGGGATTGATGTGTTCCGCTGTCCGCTGTGGGTGCCGGCGAGGCCGGGGGACGCGGTCCGGCTGCTCCAGCTGCTCTCGTTCGCCGTCTCCAGCTTCCCGGTCATGTTGGCGCAGTTCTTCTGGCGCCCGGATGTCGTGATCATGATCGCGCCGCCGCTGTTCTGCGCGCCGGGCGCGCTGCTGGCCGCGCGCCTGTCGAACGCCCGGGCATGGCTGCACGTCCAGGATTTCGAGGTGGAGGCGTTCTTCGGGCTGGGTTCCGCTCCCGGCGGTTTTCTAAAGAAATTGGCAACGGCGATCGAGGGGTGGCTGATGCGCCGGTTCGACCGCGTCTCGAGCATCTCGACGGGGATGGTCGCCCGGATCGCAAGGTTCGGGGTTCCGGTCTCCCGGACGGTGCTGTTTCCCAACTGGGTTGACACGGAAGCCGTCCGGCCGGATGTCCGCGGGCGCGATTTCCGGGGGGAATGGAGCCTGGCTCCCGGAAGCAGGATCATCCTGTACGCCGGCAGCATGGGGAGGAAACAGGGGCTCGAAACGGTGCTGGAGACCGCCGCGTCCGTGGGGAAGGATCACCCGGAGATCGTTTTCTTGATGGTGGGCGAGGGTCCCGCGAAGGGCGACCTCGTGGAAAAGGCCCGCGCGTCGGGGTTGCGGAACCTGGTGTTCAAGCCGCCGCAGCCGCCCGATGATTTCCCGGCGTTGCTGGCGTCGGCGGACGTCCATCTTGTGGTCCAGAAAAGAGGGATCGCCGAGGCGGTGATGCCCTCCAAGCTGACCGGCATCCTCGCGGCGGGGGGCACGGCGGTCATCACGGCGGACGGGGATACAGAACTGGGCCGCCTGGTGGCGGAGCACCCGGGAATCGCGGTCCTCGTTCCCCCGGAGGATTCTGGTCTGCTCCGGAAGGCGCTGCTGGAGGCGCTGTCGGCGCCGGGAGCGGGTGCGGGGAAAAACCGTTTGGCGAGGGAATACGCGATAAGGTATCTTTCCAAAGATGGCGTGCTGTTTCAGGTTGAAGGCATGCTCCCTAATTGGATAGAATTCTAAGTTCGGAGGTTCGTGACCCGGATGAATGCACAGCAGGCGATAAAGCGCCTGATCGATGTTTCCCTTGCCGGGTTGATCCTGGTTGCCGCGTTGCCGGTGATGGCGCTGGCCGCGGCGCTGGTCCTGATCCTGGAAGGCAGGCCGGTGTTCTACGTTTCCCGGCGGTGCGTTTCCGTCGGCCGCACCGTCCCCGTTTACAAGTTCCGCACCATGGTGCGCGACGCGACGTCCGATCGGTACCGGCTCAATGAGAGGTTCATGCGGGACGGGTATCTCGACGTTCCCCCCTCCTGCGAGGTCTACACGCCGATCGGCCGCATCCTGGAACGGCTGCAGATCGTTGAGCTGCCGCAGCTTGCGAACGTCCTGTTCCACGGCATGAGCCTCATCGGGAACCGCCCTCTTCCGGTCGAGAACCTGCTGCTGCTGCAGAAACGCAATGGCTGGAAGAGCCGGTTCGACAGCCCCGCGGGGATCACCGGGATCGCCCAGGTCGTCGGCCGCAGGGAGCTCACCCCGGGCCAGAGACTCGACCTGGAGTGCGCCTACTCGAGGCGGTACCGGGAAGGCGCCATCGCGTGGTGCGACTTGAGGATATTCTTCTGCACGCTGTACGTGATCGCGTTTTCGAAAGGCATCCCGATCGAGGAAGCGTACCGGCTGGTGGGCGCCGAACCGAAAGTGCCCGAAATTCAGTCTATCGCTCAGCCTATCGCCCAGCCATGAACGTCATGGTGCTCGGGGCGTCCTCTGCGGTCGGCGCAGGGGTGGCCGAAGCCTTTTCCCCGGGCAACCGTCTGCTCCTGACCGGCAGGGAGGAATCCCGGCTGGGGCTCGTCGCCGACCGCTGCAGGGCCTGCGGGGCATCCCGTGTCGACGTGATCGCGTGGGACCTTCGCCGGGGATCGGGGGAGCTGAAGAACGCGGCCCGGGAATTACGCCCGGACCTGATCATCAATGCGGCGTCGGCGGCCAGCCGCCTGCGCGACCCCCTGGTGCCGGCAGGTGAACTGGAAGGGGTCGTCGCCGTCGATCTCCTCGCTCCTCTCGACCTGGTGCGGTCCGTCCTCGCGGACCGGGGCTCACGGCCCCGCCCGGTCGGAATCGTCTTCATTTCCTCGTTCCTTGCGGCCGTGGAGAGCCCGGACCGGGCGATCTACGGCGCGCTGAAAAGAATCCACGAGAAGGCCCTTGAAGGCATGGCGGCGGAGCTGCCGGACCTGCGGCTGCTGATCGTCCGGGTGTCGAAAAGGATCCCGGTCGCGGGGGACGGCCCGGAAGCCCGGAAGCTCGGGGCGGCGGTCCAGAGAGGGTATTTATCGGGAAAATGCATCATGTACCACGGTGTTACCGGCCGCCTGGCGGCCGCGCTGTACCGTATCCAGCCAGCCCTGTTCGAACTGGCGGTGAAGGCGAGTCGCCGCGTGCGGGACAGGGGAAGGAAAGTCGGGTAACCGTAAAGGTTCCGATGCGCTATATTGTTCTGTCATGTCGGAGAATAAATTGTCATTATCGGGAAATTCCCATCGGAATTCCGTCTCTGGATAGGCGGTAGCCTGCGCGCGGGACGTCTCCTTCTTGGTTTCGCCGTGATCCTGCTGTTTTCCGGGACCGCCTCCCCCCTCGCCCGCGCAGCGGACCTGCATCTCGCCGAAGAGCGGGAAATCTACATTGCGCTGGACAAGCTGAACGCGTTCGGCGTGCTGCCCGGGTTCCTGGCGAATACCCGGCCTTATAACATGCAAGCGGTCCGGGCGGCGGTTCAAAACAGGCCGTGGGCCGGGATGGACGTACCCGAAGGGGTCGCGGATCTGGGTCGGTGGGTTGCCTACCAATCGGCGCCGCTCGCCATGGCCCGCGGACAGGTATCACTTTCCCATTCCACCGACCGCATGTTCGAGCGGAATAACAGGGGTATTCCAACTCCCGAAGGTTCTTCGGCGGAATTCTCCGCCCTCGGTCGGTACGAGCCATTCCCCTGGCTGTCCGTCGACGGTACGGGAGTAGCCTGGTTTGGCAAGAACGACGACTAGGGATCCCGCGTCGGAGGGTATTCCGTCGAAATCGGTCATAAATACCTCTCCCTTCAGGGAGGGAAGATCACGACCTGGTACGGCCCAGGACGACTGGGGGCACTGATCTTCACCAATAACGCGCAGTCGTACCCGGGCGTGCGGCTTCACAATCCTGTCCCGATCCCGATCCCCGGATTCTTCTCTTTTTTAGGCAACATGCAGTACGATCTGTTCTTCGCCCGGATGGACGGCAGCCAATCTTTTCATCGCGGCGTCCGCGGCGGGTTTCTTCTGGTTCAACTGGTCACCGGCGAGAATCTTCATGGGAGACGGGGGAAGTTCGTTCCTGGGGGCGTTTTACGGTATGCAGTGCGTAGTCGCGCAGCTGGCGACGCCGGTTCCCTTTCCGGTTCTCGTGCTGCCCCTGGCGAATTTCATCCTGGACACGACGTACACCCTGTTTCGAAGGATGTTTCGCGGAGAGAAGTGGTCCCTGGCCCACAGAAGCCATGTGTATCAGAGAATGACGAATCTCGGGATTTCACACAGGGATGTAACCGTCGTAGAATTGATCGCGGTTGCCGCGGTCTGTCTCGCCGCCGCATGCATTCCCGTCGGTATTCAGATGAGGATTTTCATCACGTCGGTTGTTTTCATCGGGCTCGCCGGTGCGAGCTATTATTTCCTTAGAAAAGAGGAAGGAAAATGCGCAGATTCATCCTGCTCGTCCTGATCGTCCTGCTCTCCGCCCCCGCCTTCGCCGCGGATCCCCCCAAAACCGAGGAACAGAAAACCCTCTACGCACTCGGCCATCTCGTGCACCGCACGATCGCGGTCTTCAATCTGACCCCCGCCGAGCTGGAATTCGTGAAGCAGGGGCTGACGGACGCCGGTGCCGGCAAGGCGTCGCCCGTGGACCTGGAGGTCTACGGCAAGAAGGCCCAGGAAATGGCCAGGGTGAAGCGCAAGGCCGAGGGCGAGAAGTCGGCTTCCGCCAACAAGTCGTTCGAGGAGAAGGCCGCCAAGGAGAAAGGCGCCGTGAAGACGGCTTCCGGCCTGGTCTATCTGTCGCTGAAGGATGGCACGGGGAAACAGCCGGGCCCGACGGACACGGTGAAGGTGCACTACCGCGGGACGCTGCCCG
>JACZKY010066325.1_pt1 | contig 19687 bp, 20 predicted proteins | sample 8237611 | NCBI WGS metagenome assembly JACZKY01 (sample SAMN16148055, study PRJNA663545) | marine sediment metagenome | biome: sediments and biomass from bioreactor inoculated with such sediments; feature: coastal sediments; material: methane- and iron-fed bioreactor; isolation source: Bothnian...
GTGCTGTACGACAAAGACGGCGACGCCCATTACGACACGATTTCCGCCTTCATTAAATCCGTCCGCGGCTCAGACCCCGACGCAGCTTTGTACTGGCTGGCAAAAATGATCTACGCTGGCGAAGACCCCAAATTCATCATCCGCCGATTGATCATCCTGGCTGGCGAAGACATTGGCCTTGCCGACCCAATGGGGCTCGTCGTTGCTTCTTCCGCGGCGCAGGCGTTTGAATTCATCGGTCTACCCGAGGGAATTTATCCCATCGTTGAAGCAACACTTTATCTTGCGACCGCGCCAAAGTCCAACACAGCGGGGGCATATTTCAAAGCGATGAAGAAGATCGAAGAGGAGGGACAAGTCTCTGTGCCGCGCCATCTCATGGACGGTAATCGCGATGCGGCCGCAATGGGGCACGGCAAGGATTACGTTTATCCGCACGATAGTGAGGGACATTTTGCTGCGCAACAATATCTGCCCAAGCGTTTGCTTGGTACATATTTTTATTCGCCGTCTCAGGAAGGCTACGAATCACAAGTCAATGCAAGGCTGGAAATGTGGCGCGATGCTCAACGGAAAGCACTGAATATCGAACGCAGGGAAGATGTCCCTGATCTAAGTGAAGAACAAATTCAGGATATGAAGAGGAAAATAAAATAATGCCTTTATTACTGCTGATCCGTCACGGTGAAAACGATTATGTCAAAACAGGAAAAATGGCAGGACGTCTGCCGGGAGTTCATCTTAATGAACGGGGACAGAAGCAGGCTCAGGCGCTGGGAGAGGCGCTGAAGGATGTCCCCATTACAGCGGTTTATTCAAGTCCGCTGGAACGGGCAATGGAAACAGCCACGCCTATCGCGAATGCACGCAATTTAAAAATCATTCAAAATCCAGATTTGATGGATACGAATGTTGGCAAGTGGCAGGGGAAATCACTGGCGGTGCTACGGTTGACAAAAGCGTGGAAGATCGTGCAAAGCGCGCCGTCCCGCTTTCAGTTCCCCGAAGGCGAGTCGTTTCTTGACCTGCAAAGACGTATCGCCAACGTGCTTGAAGGGGTTGTAAAAAAACACAACAAGCCAAAGGATATCGTTGCAGTTGTTTTTCATGCGGACCCGATCAAACTTGCTGTTTCACATTTCCTGGGGCTGCCGCTTGACCACTTTCAAAAGCTTGGATGTGACACAGGCTCACTAACCGCTTTGCATGCAGGTGAAATGGGCGCACATTTGATCAAACTTAATCATCGTCCTCCCTTCGATTTTCTGCCGCAGGTAAAGAAAAAATAATTTCGCCCCATCAAGAAGCAAGAAAAAAAACTTTTCAGACGCAACGTGTGATCTGGGAGTTTGTTTAATGACACTTGAGGTCTATTGGTATGGTGAATTTACCGCAAGGCACTGTCACTTTTTCCTCCTTTGAAACGAATCCAAAGCTATGCGGGTTTAATTCATAGATTCCGTTTCATGGCCACTCCCATCTCCCGCATTCGAACGCTTCTCAACATCCGCGATGATGAAAGCCGCATGGCATCTCTCGTCGTCGGCGTGATGATGCTTACCTCTGCGGGATTCACCCTGGGAAGCAAAGGTGTCGAAACCTTATTTTATACGCGCTACGGCGTGCAATATCTGCCTTACATGTTTCTCCTTTCGGGGGTCTTTTCACTGCTTATCACACTGGGGATTACTGCCTTGCTTGGGCGCGTCCGCCGCGAAACCTTATACATCACCATTCCTGTTGGCATTGCAATCGCTACTGTGATTGGGTGGCTGGCGCTTTTCAGCACATGGAATCTGATCTATCCTCTTCTATGGCTTGGCAAGGAAGCCATCAACTCACTCATCACCCTGGCGGTGTGGGGCATCGCAAGCACCGTTTGTGACACACGTCAATCGAAACGACTCTTTCCGTTGTTCAGTGCAGGTCGTATTCTTGGCGCAGTCATCGGCGGGTTTGGCACAGGCATTCTCGTCAACCAGATCGGCACACAAAATCTTCTATTGGTTTGGGCCGGGTTACTCCTTCCCGCCTTCGTGTTGACGCGCACACTCCTGCGCGGGCGCATCGCTGCTGAACAACCTAAAAAAGCTCACCGCAAACAAAAACAAACATCTTTCATTCAGGAAATTCAAAAAGGGTTTCAATTCGTGCGCGGTTCCTCCCTGATGAAATGGATTTCTATCTCCGCCATTCTTTTCTCCATTTTATACCGCTGCATCGACCTGCCATTTGCCAAAGCCGCCGCAGCACAATACCTGGGAGATGAAAAATCGCTGGCGGGTTTTCTGGGCATCTTCGAAGGGCTCACAACAGCCGTGGCCTTTCTCGCTTCCACATTCGTTGCCAATCGTCTATATATCCGCTTCGGCATCATGAACGCCATTCTTGCTCTGCCCGTCATTTATTTCATTGGCTTCGGAAGCATTTCTTTTTTCAACACCTTTTCAATTATCATCGTTTTTCGATTTATCCAGATGATATGGCTTTCAGGCATCGCTGACTCAGCGTATCAGGCCATGTTCAATGCAGTTCCATCCACTCGGCGCGATCAGGTCCGCGCTTTCATTGGCGGCGTCCCCGAGCAGGCAGGAACTTTTATTGCCGGTCTTGTTACCATAATTTTCATTTCCCAGCAACTTGCATTCGTTGGCCTTCTTTCCGCTGCGGTAACCATATTCATGATCTGGCGCGCAAAACATGCGTACAATGTTGCTCTCGTTGATGCTTTGCGCAGAGGCCGCCCCACCATTTTTGGCAAGGACAGCCCTCCCGAAGCTGCCACAATCCATGCCGCGCTCAATGGTCTGAAAGACCCCGACCCAATCGTACGGCGTATTTCCTGTCAAATCTTAAGTGAAGCTCCGCCTCCATCTTCTATTAACGCTTTTGTGGACGCCCTACAGGACGAAAACATGGAAGTCCGACTCGGCGCACTTAAGGGACTGACTCGCTTGCGGGCACCCTCTGCCCTCCTGGAAGTTGCAACGCTTCTTTCGGACCCTCAGCCTGCTGTCCGCGCCCAGGCAGTGGATTCCCTGCAGGCACTAACTCCCTATCCCCGCGGCCTGAACAACTTGCTGACAAAGATGCTCAACGATAGCGACGTTCAAGTACGGGTGCGGACATTCGTCGCATTGTTGTCCATTGACCCATCTCATCCATCCAGAGAGATGCTTCGCCAATTATCCATGATCGGAACTACAGATCAACGCATCATAGCATTGAATGCACTCGCTGAAGTCGGCGACCCGAACGCGCTTATTCTCTTCTCAACTGAATTGGAAGATGAATATGCGCCCATTGCAGTGAGGTGTTCTGCTGCTTCAGCTCTGGCATCATGTGGGAAAGCAGCAATTCCTGAGCTGAAGAAATGGCTTTCCACAGAACATCTATCGCTCAGGTCAAGCGTTGCTCATGCCTTGGGCAGGATCGGGGAAGAGTCCCTGCCAGAGGTGTTGACTGCTTTGGATGAATTTGCTTCAGAGGAGGGAGCGCTTCTTGCTTTGGAGCAACTCCCAGCATGGAAAGAAGCGGAGCGTTTGAAAAAATACGTTAAAAACAAAGTCGAGTCTTCGCTCCGTTTTGAAAACCTGCGACATGCACTCCAAACAACAAATAATGAAAGAATCCAATTGTTGTCTGATTCTCTTCAAAACCGGGCCAAGCGTGATGGGATATTAGCGCTGAAAACATTAGCCTTGCTCGGGGACAGTGAAACGCTCACAGTTGCAATTGACAACTTGCAAAGTCAGAGTATGGCACAACGCGCCAACGCACTTGAAACTCTTGAATCTATTCGCAATGTTTCACTCATCCGCCCGCTGTTTCAGGTTTGGGAACCTGCCAGCCAGTCGCAATCATCCTTGAGCCTGCAAGAAGCCATCACAGAATTGACAAACGAAAAAGACGAATGGCTGCGCACTTGTGCTATCTTTTCAAAGGAAGAACCAATGGAAACTTTAAACGCTCTTTCGATCATGGAACGTATCCTGTTACTGCGTCGTGTGCCCTTGCTGGCAGACCTTTCGCCAACAGACCTGCAGCGCGTGGCTGCCATCGCCAGCGAACGAGAATTTTCAGATGGTGAAGCGTTATGCGAACAGGGCGAGACTGGCAATGAAATGTATGTGGTCGTTTCTGGAGAAGTGAGTGTGGTAGTGGAAAGCGAGGGACAACCCGAAAAGGAAATTGCACGACGTATAATCGGCGATGTTGTCGGCGAGATGTCGCTCATCAGCGGCGATGCACGAACAGCTTCCGTGATCGCTCTTGGCGATGTGCGCACCCTCTGCCTTGACCGATTAAATTTTGAAAGCCTGCTGCGCGAGCGTCCCGAAGTCAGCCTCGCGGTTATGAAAGAATTATGTAAACGACTAAACCAGCTATCAAGATAAACTAAAGAATCAGGTCACGTTTTAAGCGTGGCCTGATTCTTTTACTTCCACAACTTTGCCAATTCGTTCAACGATCTGTAATATGGCTCGATGCTTGGAATGTAATGTGCCTCATTCTTTGCATGTGGACCGACACCTGATTGTCCCCACACAACTGCCTGACCGCCTGGAGCAAACCTTGCGCTGGTGCCCGGCAGCTTGCGACCGATCCGCGCTTCCTGCCCCGCCCCAGCTTGTTTGACTGCTTCGATCAGCGCTTTCAACGCCGGGTTATTCGGATCGCAAGCCACACCGTTTTCCATAACGGAGAAACTCGATTCCAAACCATTTTCCGCGCAATAGGTTTCAACAGTAGATTTCAAGCCAACAACATCATCCTGAGGGATGGGACGAATCTCGACACCCAAAATTCCCTCCCCAGCAGTGACGTTATACACGCCCGGCGCCCCAACAGAAATGAACGGGAACTTTGCCTGTGATTGCCAGCCATCCGCAGCCTTGAGCGTGAGATGCTTTGAAAAGATTTCGTTCAACGCAGAACGTGCCGCGATCAACTTCTCGCTCAAATCGCCAGTACCGGCCACGCCCGAATGAGCCTTTGTCCCGCGTGCGATTACATCAAAACGCATCACACCGCGATTTTCCACACAAATTTCACCAAAAAGCTCATTGCCTTTTTCGCCTGTGCGTTCCCCGGCCACAAACAGAGATGGGACGAGATTCAATTCTTTCAATACGTGCGGCGTGCCCCACGCTTCTGCCTCGCCGTTTTCTTCGTTGCCAACGAGAAGCAAAGCAATATTTGGATAAGGCGCGCCTGACTTCACTGCATCTTTCATCCACACCAAATAGGTGGCGACAACTGTTTTCATATCCGCTGCGCCACGGCCGTACAGATAATCGCCTTCGATGCGCGGGATGAATTGAGAGTCGTCTGGCTCAGGCTCGACCACATCGAAATGACCTGTCAACAAAATGGGATTCTCTTTTGTCGCGCCAGGAAAAACGGCGTATATGGCCGGGTACTTGCCGTCAAAGTATTTGACCTCCAGACCTGCGTTACGCAAATAATCATCGATCAATGCCGCAGCACGATGGACTTCGTCCAGTCGTTCATCCGGGCAAGCCGTGACGGACGGAATGCGAATCAACTGTTGGGCAAGGTCAACGATTTCAGACGTTTTATCAGGATAGGAAACTTCCACGACCGCCTGCATGCGCGGGCGGAATTGAATCGGCGCGTTTTGCTGGGCAGCATGCCGCACGCCGTCGCGTCCGCGCTGCAGGAATTCAGCAATCTTGGCAGAATCATCGCCGAGCATGCCAAACTCGGAGGCAATGCGTTCCACATCGCTTTTGACCTGCGCCTCGCGTTCAAAATGTAACTCTTTCAAAACATCCAATGGAACTTCGTTGCCGTCGCCCAACTCGCCTTGCAAGCGGGCGCGAATCTTTTCTGCCGTATTCCTTGCGCCTTCAGACATTTCCACAAGCGGGATCAAGTCATTCCACAAGTTCAAGGACTCGGCCAGCGGCTTGACTTCAGCCAGAGTCCATTTGAGGAAATCACGCATGGCGATGGGCTTGGCGGTGAACGGATTCTCGATCTCGGCACGCAGGCTGAATTTTGCGGCCAAGACTTCGTTGGTACGGGCGCGAGCGATATCTTCACGGTCGTAACGGAAGGCACGCGCAAATTGCGGGTCGGAATAGATACGCAAAAGCAAAAGATGCTTGAGAGTCAAATTTGCAATATCAATATCGAGGCTGTGCCCCCCATCATCTACGCGGACTTCGACACGTCCCATGGGCAGGTTGATGCGCGCCATCAGATTCTGCTTTTCGATTTGCAGAGCCATCTCCTCGGGAGGAGTCGCCTGACCCACAGCGAACAGGCCGCGGGTATAAAGATGCGTCAACTCATCGCTTGTGGTGGAGATCAATCGTTCGACAGGCTCGGCAAATGAACGCGCACGGACGGGAGTCCAGTTGTTATTTCCAAAACGCACGCCGCGGCGCACAAGATCGTAGGATATCTGCAAATAATCATCATACGAACGATAGAGGTCGGGAAGATCAAGTTCGCGCGGATTCGGGAATGTAAGATTGCGTATCGAATCGTGTTCGGTGAGGATGACGGCAGCGCGTCCATCCTTAACTTGAGCCTGCATCGGCGTGGACGCAGCAGTGGCAATGAATAGACTCGCGAACGCACGCAAGAGACGGGTGGCCGTGATGTAAAACTCGGACTTGTATTCATCAAGGTGCTGGTCGCCGCGCTCGCTCGCTGAAAGATGCACGAAATCCCATGCGAAGAGCGGCTCGGGCAGGGAAAGGTTGGAGTGAATGCCCGCGGTGGCAAGCGTATCACCGTACAGGTCAATACACTTTTCAAGATAGCGGCGCTTGGCAATGCTCCAATTCCCAGGCAGGGAGTCATGGCTAATATCAGTAAGGAATAAAAGATTGCCGTGCCAATGATGCAGACGTTCCCCGAAATTCATGCCTGCGCGATGGAGCGCATTGATGAGTGAGGCTTCCATGAGACGCGCTTCGTAGATCGTGCCGCGCGGAGTGTAATACGGGCGCGTAGCCCACTCGATCATCCAATGAAAGACTTCAAGCTGACTGAATTGAGTCTGCCAGGGCGGGATGCATTCGGCACGCAGGTAATCGACAAAGGATTGTTGGCTGGGACCCGCGCCCACTGTGAGCAAGGGGCGCAGTTCTTCGTCGAGCAAATTCCATTCCTGTTCGAAGCCGTTGAGTCCGCCTTGCGGTTTTTCTTTTGAAGCCTGTTCAAGTGCGAGGTGATATTTTTCTGGGAATCTTTGTGAAGGCATGGATTATTCCTAAAATTTATATTCGTGACAATCAAAAAGTGGAAAGTAGAAAATGGTTTTACCAACCTTCTACTTTCCAGCGTCCATTTATTTCTTCAAACTCTCCAGCCCCTCAACCAGTCTTTTAAACGCGCCTTCTGTTCGCTCCACAGGCGTAGCATACGAGAAACGAATCCAGTCTGCGCCGAAAGGAGAGAAAAACGCGCCAGGGACAATGGCAATGCCGTGATTTTCTGCGAGGTATTGTCCAAGCGGTTCACTGTCTGTCCAGCCTTTTGCTCGGACAAAGTCCGCTACATTCATAAAGGCGTAATAGCCTTTGCCGATGATGTGCCGCATTCCGCTTTCAGCTAGTAATTTCTTCAATGCCACGCGGCTGGCATTGGTCGGCTTGATGATGGTCTTTGCGGCTTCAAGATATCCCATTTCATAAGCAGCCATCGCAACAGCCAGAGAATAGAACGGCGGGATGACTCCATGCGATCCACGGGCGACAATAAACTTGATGACATTTTCGTCCGCAATCAAATGACAGTTGCGGATGTTGGAACCGCCTAATGATTTTGTAATTCCATCGAGGAACATCAGGCGCTTGCGTTCTTCAGGAGTAAAAAACTTGAGGAAGGAATTCAAATCCATCGGCAATTCGTCGGTGACGTAGTGATACATCCAATCAAAGAGTACAAAGGCAACGCCCGCTTCCAATGCGGCTTTGGCGAGAGAGACCTGTTTTTCAACGGCAATGGTCAAGCCCGTGGGATTGTCAGGATTGGTAATCACAATGCCTGCAATCTTGCGTCCTTTGGATTCAGCGAACTTCACGCTTTCACGAATTGCATCCTCCGAATATGCCCAACCTTGCGCCGGGTCGCCCGGTGTCCACAAAACGTTTGCGCCAACGCCGTACGGACCCCAGTTATATGAAATCCATGGGACGCGGGAGACCATGATAATGTCGCCCTGCCGGCCATGACCAAGTGCCATCATGGCTTGATAGGCCTTAACCAACGCATCACGTCCGCCCGTGGTACCCATCACATTAGCTGGACCCCAGCCTGAAGAAGCGTCTAATTTCCAATACTGTTCGATGACAGCTTTGCGATAGGCGTCGGTACCGAAAGGCATATCGTAAGCAGTCCCATGCTCGATCTGGAGTTGAGCCGCGCGTTCCAAAATCGCCCGCGGAGTTCCAGGCAGCGACGCGCCGCCATCCCCCTGCGAAGCATCAAATGTTTTTGCCCCAGGATTCTTTTCCACATATACTTTCAACGACTTGTTGATCAGGAACATGCGCGATGGCGGAATGTCCGCCATTTGCTTGAGATGGTCACTGACGGGAATGAGGTTTTTCTCTTCAACAGCAAAGACGGGTGTGGTGTTGGAAATTGACATGACAACTACTCCTTATGGAATTAAGAAAAACGCCCCGAGCCTCGGGGCGTTTGGTTTTCCTATCTAGGATGAATGGACTTGTTCGTGTTCTCCAGATAAATACCAACGCCCCGCCACTACATGAGTGCGAGTAGTATGATTGGTATTATTAGTATCAAGAACGATCTGGTTGAACATTGCGCGCAAGGATACCACTGCGAAGTATATGCGTCAAGAAGTATGTATGGCGCACCCGTCCGGGTTTACTGGAAATTCATTCCGTGCCCGCCAACCGCTGTTAACTCCACGCCGTCCGGCGCACATGCCAGCAAAGGTCTTGCCTGTGAGATCAAACTGCGGACCTGTTCGTCGCTCAAAGACGCGTCATGAGCCTCTTTTCCATCCCACAATTCATACACCCATATATGTGTTTCATTCGCAAGGTCTTCGTTGACCAGGTACAAATGACATTGGGGAATTTTACCAACAAGCACTGCGGCCCGCTTTAAAATTTCAACGAGCTCGCCTCGTTTCCCATTTTGAGCAACAAGTTTTCCGGCCATTGCATACATACTCTCTCCATCAACAACAATATGATTCAATCCAAACAAAGTCAATAGTTGTCGTACTGCAACTTCACAGCACGACAACTATTCATCAAATTGCGCAAGGCAAGCCGCTAAAGCCAACCAGTCTGGGTCTCATTGTCAATACGCGACGAAGTTCACCGTGTACTTCCATGTCCAATCTCACAACAGTGTACAGCGAGCAGTCAAACTCATCCTGTAATTGGTCTTCAACCATATCACCAAGTTGAGCAGGTGTCATTGGGCCTTGATCATCCAAACTTGCAAGGATTGCATTGCGGATAAGGTCATACATGGCTTTTTCAACAAGAATCCCACGCTTGGTTGGGTCGGGGTTGATGGTCAGCACAAAATCTTCCGAATCCATAAAACACCTACTTGTTTTGGGGATTCATACTCGTATACAGCGCAAGCACATTCCCAGTTGGATCTTGAAAAATACCCATCCAGCCAAAGCCCGGGATCTCCGATTTTTTGTGCAGAACTTTCCCGCCTAATCTTTCCACATTTTTCAAGTCCGCATCGATATCATCACTATCAATGTACACCAGCACCTGTCCAGCGGGATTTTCCTCAGATACCTTCGGAAATCCGCCGCCTGTCCCATCCGCCGCTTCCCACATCGTGTAATTCATCTCTGGGACAGGCTGAAGTTTCCAGCCGAACAGATCGGAATAGAACTTACCAGCGGCTTCCACATTCGTAGCAGGAATTTCTACATGAACAACATTTCTTTTTGACATGGCACTCTCCTTTAATGAAACGAATAAGATGGTTTATTTTAGAACATTTTTTCTAAAATTACAAGCGCCAGATATGGATAAAATTTTCGTATCACCACCAGATATACTTCGCCCGCCTCTTCCATGCTCAAACCTGCCCTATCACCTGCGACTTCAGCTACGCATTGGCATTTAAAATGAAAACCCCGCAGTATTTGCGGAGTTTCCATATAAGTGCGCCTATGAACCAAACTTTGCCAGAATTCGGAGAAATATTTCCTTGTCTTCAGGCATGATCTCAACAATCTGAAATCCAACTCGGAACAAATTCGGCTGAATATCATCAATCTTGCACCACTTGGAACGCGCAATGAAAACGATGTACGGCAAATCCCCAAGATCAGGCGTCAATTCAAGGCGCAGATAATAATCCGTATTGATCGGTAATGGACCCACCGTTTCCAGTCTCAACCCAACGGGACTCACCTCCACCATATGCCCAAGAATTTCTTCCGTATCGTCATTCAGAACACGCATGTAAAAGGAAAAATTTTTACGTGGTACAGTCCGCTTTTCAGCCATGTCACCTCTACTTGGCATGCCCAGAAAGTGCGCATGCAATTTTCCCTAATTATACATAGATAACAGATAAACTCTCTTGCCGATTCATATCATTCATATTTCAAAGCCAGCACCGGGATCATTGTGGCGGCGCGCAATGCCGGGTACAAACCGGAAATCATACCGATAAAGATCGAAAACAACAAAACAAATATGGGGAGCCATAAAGGCGTATAGACCGCCACGCTGGGCGGCATACCGCCTTGCTCCGCAGCCTGCTGCGCAAGATACACAACGGCAACCACGTTGATCGCCTGCCCTGCAAGCCAACCTGTTAATACGCCGCCCAAGCCGCCGATAAAACCGATGCCCGCAGCTTCCCCCCAAAAAAAATGGTCAACACATCACGGTTGGTTGCCCCAACTGCTTTCATCAAACCGTTGCCAATCACCCCGAGAAAAGCAGAAACACTCAAAATCAACATGGGCGTTGACCAGCCTGGACGCGCTTCCTCCGCCAGCAGAGCAAATGTCCGCTGCGGTTGCAGGAGAACCTCAACAATTCGAGCAAAATTAAACCTGCCAGAAGATTGCAATGAGATGTTTTCTGTCATATTTTTACCAGTGTAGGGATATAAAAAATTCTAACATGCTTCCCATTTTCACGCTCACCTCATTAAACGAAAAACTGGCTGGGATTGTTCCAGCCAGTTTCATTCAATCTAATTTACAGATCAAACAAATCGCGTTTTCGTTTGAAACCATCTTCCACAGGAGGATATGCGCGCATATAGTCTTCCTTCTCTCCGATCATTTTCGTTACAAAGCCCATCAATCCACGCCGCATCTGTCCGCCGCCCTGTGAAGCATGGCATTCGCTTGCTTTGGTTTTCGCGTCTGAAACCGAGCGAGTGTTCAACCGCACATGCACAGGGAAAGTCACCTCAGCCAATTCCTTGATATTGATATCGCCATTGCGTCCGAATTTTGTGGGGTCCTTCCCAAAAAGAGGCATCAGGAAAACTGCAGCCCGCAAGAGTCCCTTTGGAAAAACCTGAAAGTACAGAGCCTGCGGCTTGAAAGGGTCACCAGCTTCGGGGTAGAAAGAGGCGTTATCTGCATTGGCAAAGGCGAAGACAGTCGCCTTGTGAATGTGAATATGGTCGGGATGTTTATATCCACCGATCGGGTCAAAGGTCAACACAATATCGGGCTTGATCTCACGGATATATTTCACCACGCGTCCCGCCACCTCTTCAATGGGAGTGTTGATCTGCGCTTTGGGATGATTATTATCCTCCATGCCAGGCATGCCCGAATCGCGATAATCCAAAAAGATGACCTCTTTCAGGCCCAGGTGCTTCGCCGCGCGCATCAATTCATCGGTGCGCATCTCGGCGGTATCTTTAAAACCTTTTAAATGCTTGGCATCCACAGTGCCAGCCTCGCCGCGCGTGGCGCAAATATAATATGTCTCATAGCCGCGCTTTGAATACAGGGCAATCGTACCGCCCAAGCCAAAAGACTCGTCATCGGGATGTGCAAGAACAACCAGTATTTTTTTTGTCATCGTTTCCTCTTTGAGATAGACGCAGAACCAGCGCACAAGTTTACCCCAATGTGATAAAATTATTTTGCTAATCAAAGGAGCGCAGCGAATGACGGACACTCTGTAGTCAACCAAACTTATTAGGACATCCCCCTTCTGTTTTGATTCATCGACCGAGGCATGTCCTCGGTTTTCTTTTTAACTACAGGACTACTCATTATGCTTAGCATTCACAACCTCAACAAAAATTACGGCATCCAGCCGATTCTTCAAAATATAAATTTCAACATCAGCGCAGGCGAACGCATCGGCCTGATTGGTGCAAACGGCTCAGGCAAGACCACCCTCATGAAAATTCTCGCAGTTCTTGAGCTTCCCGATTCTGGGAATGTCGTTTCGACGCGCCTGAATCTACGCGTTGGATACCTCGCCCAGGGGACAGAATTCTCCCCTGAAGAGACGCTTCGCACCGCGCTCACACCTGATTCAACAACCCAGGCAGATCCCGCCGCTGAAATAGAGTCGCTTGCTCTGGCATTGACTCAAGACCCAAACAACGAGATGCTTCACCAACAGTACGACGAAGCGCTGCGCCAGATCTCAGCAGCCAGCGTTCAGCCGGTGGAAGTCCTCGCTCCGCTTGGTCTTGCCGATTTTCCACTCGACACCCCCATCGCCCATCTCAGCGGCGGACAAAAGACCCGTCTCATGCTTGCGCGCGTTCTGCTTGAAGACCCTCACCTTCTACTGCTGGATGAACCCACCAACCATCTCGATATTGAAATGCTCGAATGGCTGGAAGACTGGCTCAATCATTTTCGCGGCGCGGCACTCATCGTCTCGCACGACCGTGCGTTTTTGGACAACACTGTCAACTCCATCCTTGAACTGGATTCAGCAACTCATCTCATCCGCAAATTCGATGGCAACTACAGCGACTACCTTGACCAAAAAATGCTTGAATATGACAAGCAGCTCCAGGAATATCAAGACCAGCAAGATGAGATCGCCCAACTGCGCCGCGCCGCCAAACATATCCGCAGCATGACCATTATGAAAAAAGGCGGCAAATCAGACAGTGGAGATAAATTTGCCAAAGGCTTCTTCGGCAATCGCGCCACTAAAAACGTGGTTGGCCGCGCAAAAAACATCGAAGCCCGCATCGACTCGCTTCTCACCGAGGAAAAAATCGAAAGACCGCGCGGAAGCTGGAAAATGAAATTAGATTTTGCCCAGCCCGACCATCAATCTAAAGATGTGCTGGTCACCGAATCGCTGTCTATTGGCTACACGCTAGGCAATCCGTTGCTGGAAGACATCAACCTCTTCATCCGGGCAGGTCAGCGCATTGTGTTGACAGGCCCGAACGGTGCCGGGAAAACATCTTTCATCCGAACCATCGTTAGCAAGATTCCGCCGCTCGCGGGTTCCTTCCGTTTGGGCGGCGCAACCAAACTCGGCTACATGGCACAGGAGCAGGAATTGCTCAATCCAAATCTAAATGCAGTTCAAAGCATTCAAAGTATTTGCACAATGAGCGAAACGGACACGCGCAACTTCCTGCATTATTTTCTTTTCAAGGGAGATGATGCGCTGCGTCTTTCACGCGACCTGTCCTTTGGCGAACGCGCCCGTTTACAACTCGCCATTCTTGTCGCACAAGGATGCACCTTCCTGATTCTGGATGAGCCCATTAATCACCTTGACATTCCCTCACGCGAACGCTTCGAGGAGGCGCTGGAAAACTTCAACGGGACAATCCTCGCTGTCGTCCATGATAGAAATTTCATCGAACGTTTTGCTTCCGATGTGTGGATCGCGAAAAATGGAAAGATTCTCAGATAGCTCCCACATATCAACACGGATAAATTCATTCAATTCACAAAACAACTGATAAAAGGAGAATCCACATGATCACCTACCGCGAATACCAAGACCCAGACTGGCAAGCCATTTGCCAGATCCACGACCGCGCACGGCCAGATGAACTGATTGGCTCGTGTGACCCGCGCGGATTCGTTCCCATTGAACGAGACAAGGAAGTGGAAGAGTTGAAGCGGCACAAAAAATTCGTCGCCTGTCAAGGTGACAAGGTAGTTGGCTTCGTCGGTATAGACGAGGATTATTTAGCCTGGCTCTATGTCGATCCAGATCACTACGGTAAAGGCATCGGACGCGAATTGCTCCGCATCGGCATCCGTGAGATCGGTGAAGGCGCATGGACAATCGTGCTTGATGGAAACAAAAAAGCCATCGCCCTGTATGAGAGCGAAGGCTTCCAAGAAATCAGCCGTTTTGAAGGCGATAACAACGGATATCCATGTACTTGCTTGAAACTGAAACGAGTAAAATAAATCCATTACAGCCAAAGGAGATTAAATGAAATTTGAGACGATAGCCATCCACGCAGGACAGGAACCCGACCCCAACAATGGCGCCGTAATGACGCCCGTCTATCTTACCTCCACATATATGCAGGATGGGATTGGCAGGCCGCGGCAGGGATATGAATATTCGCGCACGCTCAACCCCACTCGCAAGGCACTGCAAGATTGTCTCGCCGAATTGGAAAGTGGGCAATGGGGCCTGGCTTTCGCCTCCGGCATGGCGGCAACAGATACTGTCTTGCGAATGCTTGGACAGGGTGATCATGTGGTCGCCGGCAACGATGTGTACGGCGGGACATTTCGTCTTTTTGACAAAGTACTGCGCCGCTTCGGTCTGGATTTTACATTTGCCGACACAACCGACCCAGAGAATCTAGCTGAAGCATTAACCCCATCCACGCGAATTGTGTGGCTGGAGACTCCCACGAATCCTTTATTGGCCGTTAGCGATATCCGTGCCGTAGCACAAATCGTAAAGAGTCATCCAAACAAGCCTCTGTTGGTCGTGGACAATACCTTCGCCACGCCGTATCTTCAACGCCCGTTGGAGTTAGGTGCAGACCTGGTTGTCCACTCGATGACGAAATATCTTGGCGGACATTCGGACGTTGTCGGCGGCGCAATCATCGGCAAGGACAAAGAGCTCGGCGCGCAACTGGCTTATCTACAAAATGCCATCGGCGGGATTCAGGGACCAATGGATTCATTCCTCGTGCTGCGGGGCATCAAGACTCTGCCGATCCGCATGGACAGGCATGCACAGAACGCGGAGAAGATCGTGGCGTTTTTGGAGAAGCAGAAACGTGTCAAACGGTTGATCTATCCATTTCACGAGAGTCATCCGCAGGTCCAAATAGCGAAGCGACAAATGAAAAATGGCGGCGGGATGATCTCGTTCATCATGAAAGATGGAAAGGATGCAGCCATCAAGGTTGCGGAATCTACGAAACTATTTACGCTGGCAGAATCGCTTGGCGGCGTCGAATCACTGATCGAAGTCCCTGCCGCGATGACACATCTTTCCACTCAAGGCTCCAAACTGGAGGTCGATCCCGGACTGGTACGGCTTTCAGTCGGGATTGAAAACGTGGATGATCTAATTGCAGATCTTGAACAAGCTTTGAAATAAAAGAAGCCTCCCGTTTCGGGAGGCTTCTTTTATTTTTTCACTCGGATCGTAGATACTTCGCTGGCGGCGCTGACAGCCACCAGTGTTACATCATCATCCTGCTTGGAGCCGTCCTGATATTTTATTAGAGTCTCCAGCAGGTTGTCGCAGACTTGCTGGGCATTGAAGTTTGCAAATCCGCTTAATGTTTTTTTGATGCGCTCCAAACCAAAGGCTTCGCCTTTGGGGTTGCGGCAATCTGTCATGCCGTCGGTATATAAAAGCAGGGTATCGCCAGGCAGCAGTTCGATGGTGCGCTCATCCAGTGTGATGTCATCCCAAAGTCCCAGAGCCATGCCGGAGCTGTGAGGGATGCGGTCCACGCTTCCATCAAGATGCATTAGCAAAGGCGGTTCATGTCCTGCGCGAGCAAAGGAAAATTCACGGGTCTTGAGATCCAATATCCCATACAGCACAGTGACGAATTGCGTGGATTTTTGCAGGCGGGTGATGTGAGAATTGACAAGGCGCAGCGCATCGCCGGCCGTCAAACCAATATCCGCTTCCGCCATGATGAGAGCGTGGGAACGCGCCATGAACAAAGCAGATGGAACTCCTTTGTCAGCCACGTCGCCGATCAAGACGCCAATGCGGCCATCTTTGAGAACAAAGACATCGTAGAAATCGCCTCCGACCTGACGGGCGGGAAGAATGCGTGCGCCGAAACCAAAGTCGTCAAAATCGGGGAGCACATCGGGCAGAATGCTCAATTGAATATCAGCGGCAACTTGCAGTTCGCGCTCGAGGCGTTCTTTTTCGATCAATTGCGCCTGAGCATCCTTCAATTCATCGTAGGCAATTTGCAGTTGACGGTTCTTTTCAGTCAGATCGCGAAATGTGGCTGTATTGGTTGCGTCCAAGCGCTGACTCAACACACGCACCATGGATATGGCGAGTTCGGGATGTTTTTTTGTAATATCCATAAACTGAGAGCGGCTGAGGGAAAGCAGGGTGGATTTACCTCTCGCACGCACGCTGGCTGTACGATGACCGCCGGGCATGAGCAGGCTCATTTCCCCGAGATATTCGCCTTCATACAGAACATTGAGCAAAAGTTCCTGCGGCGTATCTTCCGCCATCAACACTTCCAGAACGCCGCTCAACACCACGAAAAAATGTTCACCGGGATCGCCTTCACGAAACAGGATTTGGCGGTCATCCAGCTCTATCGTATCCAGGCTGGAGATGATCTGATCCAATTCCTGGACAGGCAGGGCGGCGAACAATGGGATTTTAGATAAAAGATTGATGCTCATATTGTTAAATTATTTTTTACTCAAATCCATAACTTCTTTACCGGCGAGCTTATCTTGAATTCTACTTGCCACAAGGTCAAGATGACTCGGATGATTTACATAGTCATGGTCATCTGTCTGGATGGTCAGAACAGGACAAAGGTCAAACGAACCGAGCCATTCATCATAAAAAGAATCGAGCAGGGAGAGATATTCGGGTGTAATGCCGGTTTCCATATTTCGCGCTCGCCTGCGGATACGGTCCATCAAGACCGGCACCGGCGCCTTTAAATAGATCAGCAGGTCGGGGCGCGGCAAGCCATTCACCACCACTTCAAACAACCTGCGATAAGCAAGGTAGTCACGCTCGCCTAAATTTCCCATGTGATGAAGCGCACGCGCAAAGATATGAGCATCTTCATAGATGCTGCGGTCTAGAATTGCCGAGCGTGCATCCCGAGCCGCTTCAAGATATTGGTCTGCGCGGTGCCCCAAAAAGAATATCTGCAAATGAAAGGACCATGCGTGCATATCCCCATAAAAATCCGAAAGGTACGGGTTGTCCGCCACCGACTCGTATCCAGTCCACCAGCCGAGGCGGGAGCCGATGCGCTCGGTCAAAGTTGTCTTGCCTGCGCCGATATTTCCAGCCACCAGAACCAAATGTTTTGCCATAATTGGTTTGTATTTTATCACGCAAGGAGATTGCAGGTATAATTTGTAAAGGAGACTCCATCAATGAAAATTCGCGACGCAGCCGGCTGGACCATCTTCATTTTCGGTATTCTTGCTTTCCTCCTTGGGCTTATTGGCTTGATCCGCCCTGAAATCGTTTTGTCCGCTCTTGGTTTTGAAATAATCGAACGCGCCCAACGCACCCCAAGTGATTACACCATAGTATTTATCACAGCATCATCCATGGCGTCGTTCAACATCGGTATCTACTACGTGCTGGCGGCCCTGAATGACGTTAAAATCTTTTACCGCTGGACCGTTCCATTCCGCACCCTGACCTTCCTCGTCTTCACAACTCTTGTAATTAGCGGAATTGCCCCGCTAAAGTTTATCGGCGTAGGTATTTGGGAGTTTACAGGCGCAATCGCCACAGGCATTGCACTTTACCTGGATGGCAAAAAGAAATAGATGGAGGTCATCATGAAATCCAAATGGATCGAACACAACGGGAAACAGGTTTTGTATCAGGATTTTTCCAATTTTTTCTTTAACGAAAAATCGGTTGTTGAAGAATTACAGGAAGTTCAAGACATCGTTCTCAGCCAGCCTGAAAACTCCGTTCTAGTACTCTCAAATTTTTCAAACACAGAGATCACGGCAAACCTCATGCCGATATTAAATGAGTCCTCCAGCAAAACAAAGTCCCACGTTCGCAAAACCGCCGTGCTCGGCATCACCGGCGTCAAACGAACGCTGGGAGACCTGCTCTCCAGAATCACCGGCCAGCCACTGATGTATTTCAACAACGAATTCGAAGCAAAGGAATGGCTGACCAAGGAATAACTCAATTCCAACTTCAAAGGGGAAAGAAAATAGTTGTATACTTAACCAATGAAAACAAGAATTGCATCCATACTTTTGATTGGAATTTTTATTTTCCTGCTGTTCTCATGCGGGATAAATTCCGAAAATCAGGCAGACCCTGGGGATGTTAACGTTGTCCGCACGGAAGCAGTCGCCACTTTCGCCTCCTCCCTGACCGAAACACTGGTTGCTGTTCCTTCGGCAACCCCTACCCCGGCAGTTGAACCAACCGCCACTCTCCCGCTGGTTACTGTCACACTTGAAACACCGCCTACCGCGAATTCCTGTTACAACTTGCTTTACATCAAAGACGTCACAATTCCCGACGGCACACAAATGAAACCCGGCGAAGTTTTCACCAAAACGTGGCTCGTACAAAATATTGGCGGCTGTGCCTGGAGAGCAGGTTTCACATTCCAGCACGTAGGCGGCGACTCGATGCGCGGCAGCCCAGTCACATTGACGGAAGCGATTCAAACAGGCTCAAAACGCGAGATCTCTGTGCAACTGGTTGTCCCAAGCGGACAAAACGGATTAATCCAAAGCTCATGGCGAATGGCAGATGAAAATGGAATATTTTTTGGCGACACCTTGTCGGTCAACATTACAGTTGGAACCGTTACAACGCCAATCGCTACAAACACACCTTGATCAAAAAAACAGAGTAAAACAAAAGGATGAGCGCATGCTCATCCTTTTGTTTTACCAGAAAGCTTTTAGCAGAAAACCAGACTATTTTCCAGCAAAAGCCCGCCCGAGATAATATCCTACTCCAGTCAAAAAAATAGACGGGGAGACACTCAGCAAAAAGATGCCAATCCAGCCAACCAGGCGGCCAAACGCGATCCCGAACATGGCAAATGGCAGGCTGAGTAAAAATGCGATCAACGCAGCCCGGGAAACAGACGGGGACGCACTGTTCCGCAAAAAGTAGATCAGGACGGCGCCTGTCAACATCCCTGCCAGAAAGATCACCACATAATCTATAAGTGAAATATCCGAATTTAAACCGCCAGCGCCAAAGGCGCTCATGAGAAGGCTCAAAACAATGAACAAAAGCCCCGCTGCAAGCGACCAGGTAAAAGAAACTTTATTATTCATAAGCTCCACTCCCTCAAGATATGCTCTTGATGTTTAAATTCCAGCGTTGCTCAAAATAGCCATGATCTCCGAAAGCGCCATGGTCAACTTGGGATGTTCAATGTTGAAATGGTCAATCGTATCCTGCAGGCGCTGGAGGACCGAGTCTTCCGCCGGGATGCTGGATTCTTTCAAGAGACTGCTTATATCTGCTGTGATATTTTCCAGAAGTTCGCGTCCTTTAACATC
>JACZKY010075857.1_pt1 | contig 19685 bp, 14 predicted proteins | sample 8237611 | NCBI WGS metagenome assembly JACZKY01 (sample SAMN16148055, study PRJNA663545) | marine sediment metagenome | biome: sediments and biomass from bioreactor inoculated with such sediments; feature: coastal sediments; material: methane- and iron-fed bioreactor; isolation source: Bothnian...
CATTTTAACAATAGCATCGCTTATTTTAGGATTCGGATTAATGATCGACAACTCAATTGTTGTTATCGATTATCTTGATAAGCATGCTAGAGATGATGGTCTCAAGCGATTAGCCGTACACACTAAAAACATTTTCTTTCCTGTTTTTGCTTCTACATTAACAACTATTGCTGTGTTTATTCCTCTTGTATTTTTAACTGGTGACCTAAAATTATACTTTGAACAATTTGCTTTAGCAATTATAATTACATTATTAAGTTCTCTGGTAGTTTCTTTTACTATTGTACCTATGCTGTTTACTAAGTTCTGTTTTAATCAAAATAGAAAAGTGAAAATTAACTCCAGGTTATTAGGCCAAATAAATAACCCGTTGGCATATCAGGAAGAATTAATACCTAATGTAAAACCATCAGAATCGGTCTATACCTTTATTTTACGACAAATATTCAAATGGAAAAAAACAAGTATTGTTTTTTTAGTTTTAACGATTGGGTTACCTGTATGGCTTCTGCCTGCAAGAATAGAAATCCCGGTTTTATCAACCATTTATAATGCAATTTTTGATTCGGAATTATTTAACGATACAAAAAAATATTTTAATTATGCACTAGGCGGCAGCCTAAATTTATTCTTCAATCATATTCAAAAAGGGGAAGTGTTTGCGTATGGTGATACAGATTATTTGATCGTGAGTTTAAGATTACCAAATGGAAATCGTCTGGATCGTATAAATAGACTAACTCAAGATTTCGAGAGAGAAGTCTTAGCTTACAAACAAAGTATAGAGAATATCACATCTAATGTTTTTAATGAAGAAAATGCAATTATTAGAGTAAACTTTACAAAGGAACAGACAGGCTCTGCATTCCCTTATATTTTAAAAAATTATCTTACTGCTTATGCGGTTAGATTAGGCGGTCTGGAAGTATCAGTTTACGGATATGGACCAGGTTTCTTTAGTGGGGGTGGCAATTCTACTTCATCTTTCATTGTTGAGGCATCAGGATTTAATTTTAATAAATTAAAAGAACTCGCGAACCAATTTAAGGATATAGCCAAACGTAATCCGCGTGTAGACAATATCGATATTGATAAGTCTTATTATCGTTTTAATGATGAAGATTCATATGAAATTTCCGCAAAAGTTAACAGGGAATCTTTAGCAAGAAATAACATTACAGTTACAACTTTGTTTGATGACATTGCAAATAGTACAATTGGCAATCTTGGATATAATAGATTTAGAATCGATAAAGAAGAGGTATTTTATGCCGTCAAATATTCTAATTACAAAAATATTCAACAGAAAGAATTAGAAAATTTGATCATCAATTCATCTGGAAAAGATTATCTTAAAGTTAAAGACATTGTTCAATTTGAAGAGAGCAAAGTGCTTTCTTCAATAAACAGAGAAAACCAACAATATGTCAGAAATATAAGTTTTGATTATAAAGGTCCATATCAATACGGCAATGAGTTTGTTAAATCTTCAATTGCACAAATAAATTTACCCGCAGGTTATTCTATAAAGCAACGTGAATTTTCATTTCTATTTGGTGAGGATGAAGAAATAGAAGTGTGGAATATTTTGGTAATTTCATTACTCCTTATATTTATGATTACATCGGGCTTGTTTGAATCTATAAAAAAGCCTTTTCTTGTAATACTAGCAGTTCCATTTGCATTAATTGGAACTATAATTCTTTTTTATCTTGGGGATTATAACCTTGATCGTGGGGCTTATGCAGGGCTGCTTTTGCTTATAGGTCTTTCTGTGAATAACTCAATTATTCTAATAGATTACTTATCAAGGAATTATCAGAGTAATGGATTTAATGAAATAATTCAACTTAGCTATAACCGGGTGCGACCCATTTTTACTACTACATTCACAACAGTTGCTGCGATGATTCCATTGCTGTTAACTTCAGAACAAAGTTTTTGGAAGAGCCTTAGTTTGAGTGTTATTGGTGGGCTGATATTTTCATCTTTATTTGTTGTGGTTTTTATTCCAATAATTTTCTGGCTAACGGATAAAAAGAAACTTCAAACTAAACCAAATTGATCCTGCCATATTCGAGAGTCCCTATTTATTCATTTCCATTAATTAGACTAATTAAAAAGACTGGACTTAATCTCTTTTCTCGTAAAGTTTAACCACTGTAGTTGGAGACTTTGATGGGGATTGTGCCCAAAGTGTGGAAAAGATTTGAAAGGGTATGATCTTCTTGTATCATATACCTACTCTGCCTAAAGCTACAGTAAATGTAGCCATTATTTAAACTTTATCTTATTTAAATGCTTCCAGAAAATTTACGATTGAAAATGCGAGAACTAATGCAGTAAAAACATCTGCAGAATCAATCCTACAAATAAATGAACTTAGAGATCTAGGGCACCGCTTTGATAAGTTAATCACAGCAAATGAAAATTCTGTTCACATTGAATGAAATTTGTATCAAACCAAAATATAAGTAGTTAGTCGTTCTATAACTTACACGTCATAATACTTACCTCTCCAATGATTGTTCTTTTGAATTTTTTTCCTTTTTATTAATGAAAAGAATAGTCCATTGATCAAGATTTAATATTTGTTTTAAATAGTTGATGTCTCATTTAAATATACGTACTTGTACGGATATAGTATTTAAATTCAGTATAAGTACTTATTTACTTTGCTCGTGAAGTTTTTAATTTTAATGGTGAAAATTTCATTTATCATTCTAGGGGAATCTAGATGAGTTATTTTGTTTTAGCTGCTGTTTGGTTCGTTAGTTTTCACCCCTTCCTGCTTCCATCATTGGGAGTACATTTCTTTGCCTATTCATTCACAAAAAAAAATAATAATATGAAAATGACAATTCTAACATCCTTATTGTTGTTGATCACCGTGGTTTCTTGTAATACTACAGACCCCAAACTTGAACCAGATTTTAAGCTTGAACTTAAAGATGTAAGTTGCACCGAAGCCTGGCTACAACTAACAACAACCAACATACAACTACCAGCAACAATAAATCTTTTGAAGAATAATTCCGTGACTCGGACATTTAGTCTGAGCACTCAAGACTCACTACTATATATTGACTCTTTAATGCCCAGCCAAATATATTCTTTCCAAGTATCCAGCATCCAGAATCCAGTAACAAGCAACAAAGTAAGTGCTACTACACTTGATACAACTTCGCATAACTTTTCCTGGCAAACATTTGAGTTTGGGATACAGACAAACATTAGCAGGTTATTCGATGTTGCAATTATAAGCGAAAATGATATTTGGGCAGTTGGTGAGATTTATATGAATGACTCGCTAGGTAATCCTGATCCTTCTTCTTATAACGTCGTTCATTGGAATGGACAAAGCTGGGAGCCTAAAAGAATTTATTACTATGGTACATGTAGTGCAGTAACTTACCCACCCCTTACAGCAATTTGGGCTTTTGATGCAAATAACATTGTTGTTACTAATGGCGGCAGCATAGGATGGTTTAATGGTAGCACTATTAATTTGGATTGCAGAGTAAACCTCTTACTTACAAGTGCGATCAACAAAATCTGGGGCAGCAGCAGTAATGATTTATATGTGGTTGGTGGTGCTGGTAATATAGTCCACTATAATGGCAACGGTTGGAGAAAGCTTGAAAGTGGAACTAATTTATTTTTGGCTGATATTGCAGTAAACAATAGCAATGAATTATTTACTTGCGGATTAAATATGTCAACTGTAGATGGCATTATTGTTAAGACTGAAAATGGTACAAGCTTTAGTACGGTTGTTGAATCTGATAACATTTCCCAGTCTCAATTGTTCAAGCCAAAATTATATGGTACAATTTCATCTATATGTTTTGACCAATTAAACACTTTATACGCTGCAGGAAATATAGTATATCAGTACAAGTTTGGAAGGTGGGATTATCTGAGGTCTTTACCTGAAAATTATATCGGGGGAAATCCAAGTGCTTTTTACCGTGGTTATGTTTATAAAATAAGAGCAACAGCTTCAAATGATATATGGATTGCTGGCGATAGAAATACACTAAAGCACTTTAATGGATCAACCTGGCAACAAATCGGTTTGCCGTATGATCCGCAGATTGATTTAGTATGGAGAGGAATGGAGACTAAAAATAATACTACAGTTATCGTAGGAAGCCACAACAGTAATGCAATAATAATGATGATAAAAAAATAAATTTAATACCCCCCGATGCTGGCGGCATCGGGGTTAGATTGCAAACAAATACTTCTCCGGTCAGAGAATAAAGACGATTGTGCCTTTATTTTGCTTGCATTCAAATATATAAACATCCGCCACAAAAAACACACTAAAGCGGAGGCTTTATGAAAACCATAATTCATCTTTTTCTAACCTTCTTGTTTTTACTTCCAATTGTAAATGCTCAGGAAGAACATCCTTATTCATCAAGAGAAAGCATTTTCCAAAATTGGATAAAGCGTGATGGACAATCTGCATATTCGTGGGGAAACGAAACCCATAAAGTTGGAGCTCTTGTTCAAACATATTGGTATGAAATAAGAAACTTTAACAGCTGGCAATGGACATATAGCGATATTCCATTAGAAGCTACAGTTACAAGTGTTACCGTAAAATTCAGAGTAAGAAAAGGAAATTATAATGATACTTTTACTTTCTCGTTACATAACATCCCATATTTACTTAACACACCAAGTATTGATTTTTACAATGAAAGTAATTCCAATCAAATTTATCTATCATCGGCACTTACTCCTGACGCAAATAAATACGTGTATTTTAATCAAACCTTTACTTCTCAATCATCCGTTGAGAATGGTTGGGGAGTCTGGGATGCAATTAACTCAGCAGTTCAGTCTGGGCAAAATTTTGTGACACTTGGCATAAGAGAAAGAACAAGCCTCCAGTTACCGTACTGGTCAATATCTGCTTATGACGGCACATATACTTCACCTTATGTTATTGATTTGATCATTAATTTTACAACACCAGATAATTATTATACATTCAAAAATAAAATCCAGTCAAATGAATACTATGGCTCACTTATACTAAATGATGATATTGAAGATCCAATTCCCTCAGGCAGCGCACCCGTATTCTTGTCTTGGGGCACCCCAAATAAAATTCGTACAGCTGAATTGCCATTTCTTACAAACTGGAACGGAACTGGTACAACACAAAAACATAATTACTGGGACCTGCAAAGCGATACTGCGTTTGTACTGCTTAATGAATTCAATGCAATAAGTACCTCCCCTTCTATACTAAAAGCAACCTTTCTTCCAACATCTACTGCTATGGTTAAAAACCAACATACTGAATTTAGTAATGCAACTTTGGGGAATATTGGTATGATTGATCCGTGGTTTTATTATGAGGATGAAGGTGGCCAGTGGACCCAGGATGGTGAGCCTAATTTTTACCCTTCTCCTTTTGATATGCAGAACAACTCCACTGATTCATATGGTGGCGTTTTCTTAAATCAAGATTATAATATTCCTGGAAAACCTTACTACTCCGTAAAAGTAGATGCAATTCAGGATATACCATTATTCGCCACCGGTGTACCAACAGGTAATGGCAGAACTCATAAATTCTATTTCCAGAATTGGTATGGTACAAATGTAACCTTCCAAAACTCTAACGCTTTAGAAACACCTGTTGTCTTCACTTCTGATGGTGCCGTTGCACAGGCAAAACTAAAGGGCACACAATTAACTACTAATCCAAATGGGTATAACAGTAACTGTCAGCGTAAATACGTAAAAACAGATGACGGATACCTGCATCTTGTTTATGAATCAATGGGCTCCGTATGGTATGAAGTTAGTCCAAATAACGGGGCAACCTGGTATATTCAAAATAACGGAAAGCCAATTTCCATCACCGGCAAACAACCAGCCATAGATTACGGTGGTTATTATGACCCAAACCTCCAGGAAACTTTTAGTGAAATCGTTATTACGTGGCAGGAGTCTTACGGCTATTCCTCTTCAAAAATTAAAGTTGCTTACTTTGACCGATCCTCAGATGGACCTATCGGCAGAATGAACTGGCTAGATACAAAAGAAGTTGCAACAGTAAGCGGCAGTTACGGCACGGCAAATTGTTATCCTGTTATTTGTTTGGCTTACGGTAACTTCAAAATCGTTTATAAAAATGGCGCATCCGGTTCATTGCTTTCCAGCAGCGGCTGGGTGAATAGTTACGGCATCTACTCCATTACCACCCCTGTTACTTTAACTGGAACAGACAGTTACTCAGTAAATCCATCAATAGCAGTAAATAAAACTGGAACAACTACCGTCCGTTTGGTTTGGGAACAGATACAAGATGAATATTCTTCTTCAATTAAATATGCTGTGCTGGTTGGTTCACAAATATCCGGCAGTACAACAACAATTTCTACAAGTAGCGGTTCACCGCTTAACTTCTCTCCTTCAATCAGTATAGCAAATAATGCCCCGGTAGTTAGCTGGACAGGTGCAAGAAATCCTGGTGATGGAATAGATAAAAGAAAAGCTATAACAACAAGAGGTACAAATTGGGGAAGTTTTCAAATTGCAGGCACAGATATAAATTTTGTTAATAATAATTCAGCGCTGGGTACAGATGAAAGAACCGTTATTAGCTGGAGCGAGGGAACTACAAATCCAGTCACTAAATGGATGCGAAGAGAAGGAATCTACTATTCAACTCCTCGCACATTAAGCAATTCAGGATTCCAATCACAGTTGTGTTCCGGTACTAATTTTCAAACAATGTCTGCAATGGTATTTAAGGATAACAGGGTACCTCACAGCAGTAATCCTCATTACTTCCTAAAATCTACAACTGATTTTAGCACACTTGAAGAAGAAGGTGGAGGAGGTTTAAACAAAATATCTGTTGAAGATACCATTGTTACCTTTGGAAGACGCGGTGTAGCCTCAATTAATGATATAGAATTTGTATTTGAGATTGGTGATATACTTGTTGGTGATAGTATAATTAGGTTTTTAGATATTCCTGATACCATCTCTTATTCATCTACAAATGAACTTAATGAGCATACAAGAACAAGTAACTTTACACTTACGCCATCAACAAATTTATATTTTTCAAATATTTATTATGTTGTTACAAAGTCTGATCCTGACACAGCTTTAACAAATACAGATGCTGTTAATTTTAAAGCAGAACTTGTTAATGCATCAACAAATCAAGTTGTTGGCACATTTGATAATATTACTTACAATAAAAACAATCTTGAAAAGTATGCAAGCATAGATTATGAAGTTGATTGCTCAGGTATAACTTCAGGTGAATACTTTTTAAGGTTAGTTACAAGTGTGAATACTGATGCTGCTTATGGACTAGCTAACATAGTCAGCGATAACACCACACTAGCAAAGAAAAACTTTAACAAAGTAAACTTTATGGGCAGTGAGATTCCTATTACTTACGAACTGTCCAATAACTTCCCCAATCCATTCAACCCTAGTACAACAATTCGTTACCAAATTCCACAAGACGGAATTGTAACGCTTAAGATTTACGATATACTGGGTTCAGAAGTTGCAACTTTGGTTAATGAAGAAAAGCTAGCTGGAAAATATGAAGTAAACTTTAATGCAAGTTCATTAGCAAGTGGTGTATACATCTACAAAATACAGGCTGGATCTTTTATAAATTCTAAGAAGATGATTTTACTAAAGTAAATATTTGTTTATTTTTAAGACGTGGTTAGCAGAAAGTTCTCCCCCAAGCTTTTTGTTAACACAAGACCCTGCAGCTTCGGTTGCAGGGTTTCTTTTTATCCAGCATTAATGCATAGCACTGAAGCCAATTCAAAAAGCATAGTGAATATGAAATGATAGATTTGACATTAACTGCAGTGGAATATAAGTGAATTAAACTTTTTCCACACAAATAAGTTTATTACGAAATTTTGATTTTTCATTTTATTCTATTTTTACCTTACCGGTTATAATATAAATTAAATTCTACTTTATCTTCTTCGCATCTGCTTCCCTTCCGCCTTGATTCAAAATTACTTTGGTTACCTTGCCCGAATGGTCTTTGACAAATTCAAATTCAGCATCAGTAACTTTCGTAAAAAAAATATTTTCAGTTTCGGCAAAAATTTCAAATTTATCCTGTTCTGGGGCTTGTACGAAAATTCTGTCTTTCTCAATAGTGACCCAGAAATTCATTTCATTTATAATTTCATATTCACCCACATAAGTTTCCAATATTTTTCCGTTCACTTTTATTCCGTTTGAGTCCGGGATGGGTTTATTGGTTTTATTCCAAGCCTCGTTTCCGTTCAGTTTTTTGGTTGATAATTTTTCAATTGTACCCTTTTTATTTCTATAAAATTCTATCGTTTGCATTGCATCATCCTCAAAGAAAAACATATTTTCTTGATACGCTTTTAGATTAGACTTCGGACCTCTGCCAATTTGAGAAAACAACTTATTTCCTGACACAGTGATGATTCGTTGCTGACCATTTTGATTCTCATAGACACCAGTATATTCTTTTAAATTGGTATTTTCGTTAGATATTTCTTTGTATTCATAAGGTCTTCCAGTTGTAAGGGCTGCCAATCTTGCAGCAATATCTTTGGGATAAATGCAATCACAATTTGAAAAAACGGCAACAAAAACATCTTCTTTGGGCAAATAGATTTCCATCGCTCCAAAACCTTCGATACCACCGCCATGCCAGATAGAAGGGCTTTCATAAATGTAACCTAATTTCCAACCATAGCCGTAATCCGTTTCTTTTCCATCTGTCAATTTATATCTTGTAAAAGCTTTATCAAGGGTTTCTTTTTTTACAAATTTATAAGAATGAACGGCTTGATGCCATTTATAAAAATCCTCTACAGTAGTTTGTATTGCACCTGCAGAGTAAATAATGGTTGCATTCAAATGTCTGGAATTTTCAAAACCATTATCACCTTGACTGTATGCACCCACTCTGTTTTTAATGATTCTCTTGTTATTAGCGAAAAGTGAATTGGTCATACCAAGCGGCTTGAAAAAAATTTCTTCAAGGTATTCTGAATAGGGTTTTCCCGTAATTTTTTCGATGATATAACCCAATAAAAAATAGCCTGAATTACTGTATTCCCATTTTGTACCCGGGTCAAAACGCATTGGCAGGTTCTTGAAAAAGTCAATTACTTCGTTTGGTGTGCAATCTGTTGTTAGCTTTTTTTCCGGGTCTTCCATGCCTGAAAAATTATGAATACCTGATGTATGCGTCAGTAAATGCTCAATCGTGATTATATTTCCCTGCGTAGGATAATCGGGAATAAACTTTGTGATTTCATCCTGCAAATCTAATTTACCTTGTTCCATCAATTGTAATATTGCCACCGCAGTAAATTGTTTACCAATAGAGGCAATCCAGAAAACATTATCCACTTGCATGGGTGTGCTTAATTCCAAATTAGCCATGCCAAATGCTTTCTTATAAATAATCTGACCATTGCGGGAAACCAGAACCGTTACACCCGGTTCATCAGTTTTGAATTGCTCCGAAAGTATTTTATCAAAGTAGATGACAAGTTGCTCATCATCTTTTTGTTGAGCATAAATAACATTGAATAAAAGACCAAAGAAGAGAATTAGAATCTGTACTAGGATTAATGCTTGTTTTTTCATTTAATGTCCGTTATTTAATAAAAATTAGTTTTAGTTATTCGAATAAGTCTGAATAGGATGGATTGGCGATACTACATTTATTATTCATCGCCGTCAATAAATGTCCCGTTAAAAAGACAACTTGTCCGGTAAAAAGAAGTAGACAATTACAACAAACGAAAATAAAAACAACGCTAAGTTTAGAGGTCGATATTTAATGGTTATAATGAGTTCTTTTTTTTCATTCTGATTAAAGTGGCAGAATGCCAGTAAGTTTACAATCATTGCAAGTAAAGGGAGTCCTATAAAAATAACAGGAATTAAATAAGTAAGGAACGCATTCCTGTCAATAGCTTTGAAGAAACCTGTGATGGTATCAAGAAGGGGTGAGGAAACTACTAGTTCATATTTTAGGATTGTAGTAATTGCAACTATCACCGGCAGAACTAGTAGCCATAATCCAGCCCTTGATGATTTTTTAAAACTTAACAAAGGTATTTTCAATTCCTGCTGGTGCTTTACATTTTCAATAACAGGCACGTCTATACCACTTAGCATTTTATCGACATCATCTTTTTTCATTTTTTTCTCCAAGTAATATTTTCTTTTAAATTATTAGTCCCCCGAGAGAGGAGCGATTTAATCGTTCCTTCCTTTTTGTTAAGAATGATTGCAATCTCCTTTATTGATTTCTGCTCAAAAAATCTTAATGAAATTACTTCCTGGTATTTTATGTCCAGCTTTTTAATTAGATCATTTATCCTTATAAATTCCTGGTGCTTTTCAAGCTCCTCCTCTAACAAAATTCTTTCGGTTTCTGCATTTGAATAGTCTGTTATATCGATTCCATACTCCTCATGGACCCTACTTAACGACTCAGGCATATACTTTCTGCTGTTAAAGTATTTGTTAAGTTCATTTGTGGCGATTCTGTAAAGCCAGTACAGGATTGAGATATTACGATACTTAAATTTTCCTATACCGGTATATGCTTTAAGGAACGTCTCAGCCGCAATATCTTTTGCTGCATCATAGTCCATAGTTCTTCTATAGACATACCCGAAAATTTTCTTATAAAATGCCTCATATATCTCCCCGAATTTATGAGGGTCATTTTCAACTTCCTTAAGCAGCTTCTCTTCATTCAAAATAAAATGTTCTTTTTTTTATAAGAGTATAATAAGAAATGTGGAACAACGTTGCGTTTTTAGTATAATAATACGTAAGAAGATTTGGATAATAACATTCTAGCTTTTTTCAGTTAAAATCAATGTTTGTAATCTCTAGACAACTGTCAGTTCACCAAAACTTTTATATCCGGGTAGCCCATAAGTTTAAGAATATAATAGTTAACAGCAGCTTCACCAGGATCGTCAGAAAAGCAAACAAGCTCTGCGTATCTTGGCACACCAGATTTTATTAAGATGATCCATATTTCATTTGCTGCTTTGGGTGTGCCGTCTGCATCCAAAAGATCAGTGTAGGGTACATGAACAACGTTGTTGTCCAAGACTTTGGCAGGAATATTCTTGCCAGAAGCAATAAATATTTTTGGATAAACTCCTTTGGTATTCTTTGTGTCTGAAATTATCACCTCCTTAAGGAAATTTTTTGGATATGTTGTAGGAAGTATAGACAAGTCCATCGGAGATTTTTTTGGACCGACAACGGTTGTATCCTTTGTCAACGCTAAACCAAGTCGTGCCGATTTTCCTAGTGAGTCAATGAAGATAGATACTTTTTTCTGTCCAAGCTTCTCAAGCATTACGAATGCTAAAGCCGATTCTTTTGTTAAACCTGAGCCTGAAATGATAACCGCTTCGTGAGATGCATTAACGCCTGCCGGACCAAGTAGCTCAGACAGTTTTTCAGGATTAGAAATATTTTTTTTGAAAACATCTGCAGAAATGTTTAATGCAAAAGGTAAATGCCCTTCATTGAATGCGTCTTCTGTCCGCACATCCACAATACTGATTTGTGAGATTCCATACATCCTCATCATTCTGCCTCCCCAGCCTTGCAGCCATCCAGTTTCCCTCATTAAAGACGGATTGGTATAAGTCCAGAATGGAAGTTCTCTTTGGTCTGACGCCCATTCCAACTGCGAGCCTGGATATAGTTTAACCTTTGGATAGCCAAGAAGAAATTTAATTGCGAAGAACGGTACACTGGCAGCTATTCCGCCGCCACAATGAGAGTAAACTTGTTGTTCAGGTTTTATCCCAAAATAAGTAAGTATATTTTTTATTTCTTCTGCGGATTTAAATGTCTTATCTTGATTATAAAAATCAGAGACAGGTATCATGATAGCATTTGGTATATGACCGGGTCTGCCAAAGATATTAAGTCCTCCAAAATGCCAATTGGCATCAAGCGCATCAATTAAAACATTGTTGAGCTGGTCTCCGGATGCGTTGAGGAACTCCGGCAGTTCAACTCTTGTATCTTCGTTAAATTTTGTAATGGTAAAAGAACCTTTCTTCGGTGTAGGTGTTTGCTCATTCGTTACCGCAAACCCTGTTTCCTGCCACTTGGAAAGACCGCCATCAAGGATAAATAAATTCTTTTCTGGAAAGCCATAATAATTGAGAGAGAAAAAAAGTCTGGTTGCCATCATTGAGCCACCTTGATCGTACATTACAATTTTTTTATCTGGACTGATTCCCCAAGATTGATAGCGCTTTTCTATTTCATCAACAGGCATTTCTTTAATGCCATAGGAAAATATATCGTAGTTTAGTGCGCCGGGAATGTGATTTGCCATGTATATATGTGAGGGTGATGCATCAAGTAATATGACATCGGCATTTTTAAGATTTTTTTCCAGCCATTCTACACTTACAAGATTTCCATTAATTTCATCTTGAGCAATTGTTGGATGTATCAGAATCAGGATACCTAAAATGGTAAGAAGCAGGCAATTCCGTAATAACTTTGACAGATTCTGTAAGGCTCCAACTGTTAAGTCATTTTTGTTTGTGTTCATTTTTTCTCCTTAATAATTATGTTTTACTTTGACTGTGTAGAATCTTGAATCCCTAATAAGTCAAATGGTTCTTTACTAAAATTATTATTGAATAAAATTACGATGAGAAAGACGTACGCGATAAATCCTAGAGCAATAAGCAGTTGTACCTTGGATGTTTTTTGAATTTCTTGTTTTGATTTTGCATCACAAACTTCACCAGGGCAGTACTGAGCTTTCTCTTTATAAAATATTGAATAAAATTTACAGCCGAGACAAATACCGAACGCTGTTTCGAAGAATAAGAATACTAGGCAGATCAGACAGATAATACCTGTTATTGGACTGCGTGCATTTAATACCGCTATACTTATGAAAGTTATTGCTGCCAAAACTAAACCAATTATCCATGCAAATTTTTTTTGTTTGGCTCCAACATATTCAGGGACTTGATTCCTAACAATCAACCGCCCAATTATTAAAGAAGGAGAAAATTTGGGATTGACAACGACACGTATTAGAATATCCGTAAGGAATATTGTAATAGCGTACTTTAGAAGTAAAAAATCTCCTTTAAGAACAACTACCATAATTGAGATAAACATTATTAAAAATAATATCCCTGCTGCAGCTCTTACTTCGCGTTCATTTAAAACAGGAATGTCATATCCATCTACATCTTCTCCAAAGTTTATTATTTTATTCATTTGTTTACCTCTTTTCCCTAATACAGTTTTATGTTATTCATAATAGTATTTTTGATTTAAGTTTATTCTAAAATTTATTTTCTGGTGCAAGAATATGAAATCAATCAAATAACTTAAATAGAGGGTCAACATACTGCAGGTTATAGTAAACCAACGGCACAATTGTGTCAACAAATAGAGAGGCAAAGACTATGAAGTAGTTATAATGAAGGGAAAGACACCACAATATGTTTAGTCGTTCTCTTTATATTTGTGCATCACAAACTAAAATACGGAGAGTGTGAAAATGAACAAGCTAAGGATTTTCTGAGGCTTATAATAACAGGATGAAAATATCAATCGATAGAAACCGTTTTAAATTTTATTTATGGGTTGGCTTTGCCTATCTATGCCTATGGCTGTTTATAGATTTAGCAAATTATACTGGTCCGCTGCATGCAGAAATTATCAATAATATTTGGCGGTTCTTTTATGCTGTTACAGTCAATTTTATTTTTTTTGAGTTCACACTGCCATTTATAAAGCAGAAAAGGAAATATTTCTTTTACAATATTCTGTTATTCCTTGTAGTTTTATGGTTTCAGTTAATGTTATGTTCTTTTGGCTTGTATGCCTGGAGATATATCGGAATCCAGTTTCATATTTATACTGCTTTATTAACATTTCCAACAACATCGCACGCAATTTCTGCTCAAGCAGCATATGGCGTGATGTCAATTTTCTTTTTTGGCATCATCAAGCATATTTATGATTATAAAAAATTAAAAGAAACCGCACAGCAGCTTAAAATTGAAAAACAGGGAGCAGAACTGAACTATCTTAAATCTCAAACAAACCCGCATTTTTTATTCAACACGTTAAATAATATTTATTCATTGGCAAGAGATAAATCTGATCTTGCCCCGGAATCAATTTTAAGGCTGTCGAAAATATTACGATTTATGCTGTATGAAACCGGTGGTGAGTTTATATCTATTGAACAAGAGCTGACAATTATAAATGACTATATTGCTCTGGAAAAATTACGGTACGATGAATCTTTACACATTAATTTTAACTATGACATTGAAGATATGAAACAAGCCTTACCACCGCTGTTGCTGATCCCATTAATTGAGAATGCGTTTAAGCATGGCGTATCTGAAACAAGAAATCAGCCGTTTGTCGATATTCATCTATCTGTTAATAGACGGCAATTAGAGTTTTTTGTAAAAAATTCTACTGAAAAATTTCTTGATGAACAAAGCGTAAAAGAAAACATTGGTCTTTCTAACCTGAGACGCCAACTGGAATTGCTTTATAAGGATTTCAATCTATTTGTTCAACAAGGCGAATCTGTTTTTACAACTTCTTTAAAAATTAACCTTGCAAGCCATGTCTAAAATAAAATGTATTATAATAGAAGATGAGCCATTAGCAGTAAAAATTATAACGGATTATATTTTGCAAGTGCCATTCCTGGAATTACAAGCAACTTTTAAAGATGCTATTCTTGCAACTGACTATTTGCGGGATAATTCTATCGACCTTATTTTTTTAGATATTCATCTGCCCAAGTTAAAGGGTATGGCTTTTTTGAAAACTCTAAGTCAGCCACCTGCAATAATTATTACAACAGCTTATCATCAATACGCAGTTGAGGGGTTTGATCTGAACGTAACAGATTACTTGTTAAAGCCATTTGAGTTTGAACGATTTTTAATAGCAGTTAATAAGATTAATAGAGAAATCAAAGGACAACAAAAACCAATTGTAAAGGTAGAAACCAAGGATTTTATATTTCTTAATGTGCAAAAAAAGAAAGTGAAAATTTTATTTTCTGAGATTGTTTATATCGAAAGTCAAAGGGAATACATCAAGATCGTCACGACAAAAAAAGAATACATTTCAAAAATGAGTACAAATGAAATTGAGGCTCTTTTACCTTCAAATCTCTTCAAGCGAATTCACCGCTCTTTTATAGTTTCAATAGGTAAGATTGACTCATATACAGCTGAAACAGTTGAGGTGAATGGAGTAACTATACCTATCGGCAGGGGCTATAGAGAGATTATAGAGAAATTCTAGTATTTAACGTTTACGTTTTATAAGTGATGGGAGTTGGTGATTACGGAAAATTGATAAAATATTACACGATTCTAATCTCTTTAGAAGATCCTCAGGAGGGAAACTATCTTCCTCAATTATTTATGCTGTCTCAAAACATTCCAAATCCGTATAATTCTCAGACTACCATTTCATATTCGATACCAAATAGTTCATTCGTTCAAATTCAAATATTCACTATTCTAGGAAGTTCAAACAAGAAAGATGATTCTTCTCAAATAAATTAAGGGGAGGCAACTCACCTTTTAATTCAATAAAGTATTTCCAGGTGAAACAAACAGACGATCTATGAATTCATCGATCTTCCCATTTATTATTTGCCTCTCACAAACTGAATCACAATTTATTCAAAAAGCTAAAAAGTTTTGACTAACCACGCTTCTTCGGATTAAAGTAACAATTAAACTCTGATTTTGATTTTTTTTTGATTTAACATTATGAACTGTCAAAGTATCAACATATATGTTCAATATATTCGAACTGTGCGTCAACACCTCCGAGTTCACTTTCTGCACCAACGATTATTACTGCTTTTTCTTTTGATGAACCGTTACCTCCTCTATATTGAATCATTGATTGCTTCCCCTGGTTTTATTTCGTTAGCATAATTATAAGTAGTAGATCGTACTTCGTCAAACGGATTTTTTGGTTTTTTATATTTTGCCAGCAACTTGTTAAAAACTATATCTGCCTTCTTACTGTTATTATTTTCAAGCGGTTTAAATACTGATATTTTATTATTTAATTCAATCATTTTATTTCTCCATATTTTAGTTAAGCCCCTATAAGAGGCTTAACATATTGGTTTATTTTTTTAATTTTAATTCTGCAATTATATGTGGATGGACCCAGAAAGTAATGTCCTCCCAACCCGCTAGTCTTAAATATTTAAATCGATCTCGGTTATATATTATTGCTGCTATGACACAGCCTAATGGCATATCGATATTATCTTTAAAATCAATTAATTGTTTTATTTCACTTGCTCTTCGACCTTTTGCTAAAATGTATATGTCTGGTGTAAACTCTTTGTCTATCCTATCCAAACAGATAATTATTTTATCTAATGACATTTTTAACTCTTCCCGACTCTTCGGAAGTTCTTTATCATTATAGCCCCAGTGAAATCCATCAATACCTAGAGTTTCAATTTCCTCAATCATATTTATTAGTAATTCTTTATCATATTGGTTGTTCATTTTTATTTTCCTCCACCGGAAATATTAGATGCTTATAATAAGCTGCTGGAACTGTGCCAGCTAGGACGCCTTTGTATATGGCGCTTAGTTTGTTGACATTACGTTTCCAGTTGTACTTGTTGCTCATATACCTGAGGACGTAGGGGCTTACATATTCTTGCATTTCTTCTGATAGCAGTTCGGATGCTTTGTACATTCCGTGGCGCTGCCAATATTCTACTACCTTACCCTCGCCTAATTTTTTCAATAGTCTTTGCGTCATACTATAACTTGTGTCCCTCAGTTTTCTAATCCCCATTTTTTGTACCTCTTTTGTCTGTTTAATTAAACGTCTCTACCACGCTTTAATCATTACTCTTATATCTATTTGCATTAGACCTGTATTTCCTCTGCCATAGATTATTTCTGATTGCCATAGATTGCGTCATAGATTATTTTCATTTGTCTTTTATAATCCTTTGATTTTAGTTTAAATTCACACATTGCCACACTTGCCATAGATTGTCATAGATTATCCAACAAGGTTGGTAGAATATTTTTTTATAATATTTTTTGTTGTCTGACCTAAGTTTAAAATCTATGACAAAGTATGACATCTATGGCAATCTTCATTTTTGATTAATTTTAAAAGCTTTTTTTGTCGTTTTTGTTTTTAATCTATGCAGGAAAGTATGTAGATCTACATAGATTACTCCACCCTTTAATCCCATTCATAGTACCAGTTTTCGTCACCTGCTTTAGTAGATCTTTTTGATCTAATACCATATAATTTCAGACTTCTGCCAAACTGGACATTATTAACCTGCTGGTTCGTATAAATATGATTAAATACTTGTAGCGCGAGTTCTTTTTTAATTTTCTTCTTGAGATCATCTGCTGTTATATGCAATAAAGTTTCATTGAATACCTTATTCTTTTTTATTTCATCATCACTGTGAATAATATTTTCTTCAAACCATTCCAGATCTTCTTTCTTCAGATGTATTACAAATTCCTCAAACTTATTCAGCCCTACTGAAACCATTGCATTTTTTTCATCATTGTTAATACAGGTCTTTGCTTGAATAGGATCATACTTCCAGTTCATAAGGAATTGTGCAAACCTGGGAACTTCAGATTTTATTGAGTTTATATAAGCTTCAGGATCCTTCTTGAACCATTCAAAACTTAGTAGGTTGGGTCCTGTTGATACAACATTCAATCGTCGGTCTTTTTGCTCAATGAACAAAGGCACTTTTTCACTACTGAAGAATAGACAATTGACATAGTTGGTTATAAAATAATTTCTGATATTCTTTTCGTTTATCATTACATCCGGATCAGTTATAATTGCTTTAATTCTGGACTTTATATTATTTCTTGTACTGTTATCGTGAGCTACCTCATTGAATGCGACAAGTATTGTATTCTTTAACCAGGGATTAAAATCACTCTGCAAATCTGAATCTTCTACTTTCACGGTCTGTCTTCTTCCAAAGAGTTCCTTGAGCACATAATCAAGAAAAATACCTTTACCAGCACCTTGTTCTCCCTTAAGTACCCAGGCAGTAAGTTGCTTTTGTCTTGTCTGAAGAATACCCGCAAGCCAGTTTAGAAATCTTTTTCTCTCAAGGCATTTAGGAAAAAGATTCATTAACAATCTATAGATATGAGGGAAATCTTTCTTAGGAAAGAAGGCTTCCAGGTTTTTACTTAAAAGCATATACTCTGTGGGAACAAACAGATTTATTATTTCTTTTTCATAATCAATTCGTTCATTAGAACTAACATCAAAATCTGCTTTTAGCACAGGAAGAATATCCGGAAAAGTTTCTTCACCCGAGAGAAGTATATTTTCTAATATTCCTTCCTGAACACCCATATATACATCGCCTTCTTTTGTATCCAGGTATGAGTAGGAGCTTGTACTTCGTTCAATAAATGGTATATATCTTTTTTGTTTATTTATTATAGAATTCTTTACCTTCTTATATTTTTCAATTCTTGATTCCTTCTGTCTTTCTTTAACAAGTTTATTCACCAGAGATTTATCCAACTTAAACTTATCCATTATGATTTTTGTAAGAGCAGCAATATCCTCAGCATCAGGGGTTAGGGTAGTTAGGTAGAGTAATTGATCTCTGGTATTCTGTTTTGATAATTGATCATTATCATCGTACTTTAATAATATTCTATCAGCTAGCCACAAAATACCTTTAGTTACTTTCTTGTAAAGTACTTTAGTTGCATCGAGACCATTAGCTCTGAAATATTCATCAGGATCTTTATGAGGATCAAGTAATTTAGGATCTAATACAAATGGAATAATGTCTGATTCATTCAAGATTAACCTAACTGCTTCTTCAGTGTTTACAATTCCAGGTCCTTCCTGTTTACCGATCTTACCGGTCTTCTTATCTTCTTCTTTTTCTTTATCATTATCAAAGGAGATGATAACATTCTTAACCTTCGAGATACTTAAGCTCTTCAGATGTGAATCGCTAAGTAAACCCTGACCGACTGCTATTGCATTCTCAATTCCTGCTGCATAAAAATATCCTGCATCAGGGTAGCCTTCAAAGATGATTAATGTTTCCTGATCCTTACACTTGCACAAATTAAATATATCATCTTTATTCAAGCCTTTAGTAGCATCATATCTAACTTCATTTGGTTTACCATATTTATCAGTTTCGATTATAACTGTGCTGGGAGTTGCTCTTTTTATAAACCCTGTGATTTTTCCTTTTCTGTTTCTATATGGAATTGCTAACCTGTACTTATCACCAGTCTTTCCATATAGCGGCAGATCATTAATATCAGCTTCTTTGTCAGGATGCTTCTTTAGTAAATAATCTTTTATATCATTTGCAGGAGGGAAATAACAGAACTCTGATTTTTTAAGAACTTCAGAATCGTAATGTCTTGTGTTGACCAGATAATCTTTTACTTCTTTAGCTTCTTCAGTGAATAGTAACTCGTGCATCCATTCATATGCAGTTTCAAACAACTCTGCTCTGGAATTAAATAACCTTATCTTTTCCTGTTCTTCACCTGATATTTTATTATTATATGGATTATTGAAATCAACAG
>JACZKY010019914.1_pt1 | contig 19634 bp, 13 predicted proteins | sample 8237611 | NCBI WGS metagenome assembly JACZKY01 (sample SAMN16148055, study PRJNA663545) | marine sediment metagenome | biome: sediments and biomass from bioreactor inoculated with such sediments; feature: coastal sediments; material: methane- and iron-fed bioreactor; isolation source: Bothnian...
CACCTCCGGCACCACCGGGCACCCGAAGGGTTGCATGCACACGCACCGCAGCGTGATGTACAACACGCTGGCCGCGATGAACTGGTTCGGCACGCAGCAGGATGCAGTGTTCCTCGCCACGCTGCCGTTCTTCCACGTGACCGCGATGCAGGGCAGCATGAGCGGGCCGCTGTACGTCGGCGCCACCGTGGTGATCCTGCCGCGCTGGGATCGCACCGCGGTGGTCGAGATGATCGAGCGCCACCGCGTTACCAGCCTGCACATGATCGCCGCGATGGTGATGGATCTGCTGGCGACTCCCGACATCGAGCGCCACGACCTCTCGAGCGTGAGGCGCATCAGCGGTGGCGGCGCGGCGATGCCTGAGGCCGTGGCCCAGCGCATGCACGACCTCCTTGGCCTGGCGTATTACGAGGGCTACGGGATGTCGGAAACGATCGCGCCGACCCACCTCAACCCGCCGCAGAATCCCAAGAAACAGTGCCTAGGCATCCCGATGTTCGATGTCGACTCCCGGGTAGTAGATCCCGAGACCATGAAGGAACTGCCGCCCGACGAAGTGGGCGAAATCATCGTCAATGGCCCGCAGGTGATGACCGGCTACTGGAAAAATGAGGCCGCGACTGAAGCCAGTTTCGTCACGATCGATGGCAAGAGGTTCCTCCGCACCGGAGACCTCGGCACCATCGACGAAGATGGTTACTTCTTCATGGTCGACCGGCTCAAGCGGATGATCAACGCCTCCGGCTACAAGGTCTGGCCGGCGGAAGTCGAGTCGCTGCTCTACCATCACCCGGCGATCCAGGAGGCCTGCGTGATCGCCGCACTGGACGAGAAGCGCGGTGAGACCGTCAAGGCGATCGTCGTGCTGCGCGCCGGTCAGGCGGGGCAGGTGAGTGGCGAGGACGTCATCGCGTGGGCGCGTGAGAACATGGCCGCCTACAAGGTCCCCCGAATCATCGAGTTCGCCGAGAGCATCCCCAAGTCTGGCGCGGGCAAGGTGCTATGGCGGATGCTGCAGGATCGGGAAATGGAACGCGGCACAGCCAAAAGAAGTACGTCGGACGCCTGTGAATCATCGCAACGCGAGCAGAGGCATAGATGAATCATTCCCCACACTGTTCAATGGATCCATTTTGTCACGTGGACCATCGGTGTGTGAATCGATTCGGTCTCACTTCGAGTGGGATCGGTGTTATAAGGAAACATCACTACCTCCGCCATGAATTCGATCCCTATCGGCACGGCGTGATCAGATCAAACCGTGTCAATCTTCGGGGCAGTATTTGATATGTGGAGCGCGTACCGTGACTGAACGGAAAGCACATATCGATATTGCGAAAGGGATTTCAATAATTCTTGTCGCATTATTCCATTCAAAATTAAAGCTATTTGCGCCACATCTGATCGACTCTATGGGTCTGTTCAGAATGCCACTTTTCTTTCTCTTATCAGGAGTAGTCTTCAATACTTCACGCCCATTTCGGGAGCTGGTCGTAAGAAAGGCTGATTCTTTGCTAAAACCATATTTCTCAACACTTATCGCCCTTGCGGTTTTTGGTGCTCTATACGGAGAGGATAGCGATTTTGCGTGGAAAATCAAAGGGATGCTCTATGGAAATGGCGCGACGATTGAATGGTTGCCGATGTGGTTCTTAACCCATCTATTTGCAGTCTCTTGCTTTGTATGTATATTACTAAAGATTACGCGTGCCCATAATAGGATTTTGGCGTACAAGGTAATGGTAGTTAGCATTTTGATAGTTGTCGGCGCCATTTGTATTGATCTTTTTTCGAGCGTTCGAATTCAGCTATTTGGAAAAGATGTGATGCTACCCGGCTTGCCATTTAGCTTCGATCTAATTTTCTTAACCTCAGCTTTTTTTGTCGCCGGAATATTTCTCAGACAAATCATTGCGGATTTTCGGCCGAGTACGGTGATGTTTATAGGCGCGTTCATATCTCTTTTAGCAATTATTACGCTTACCGACGCTCGCTTAGGTTTGAATTCGAGGATTCTTGTCGCTCCGCCTGCAGTATTTGTAGGCGCAGTTTGCGGTATTTATGTTGTCTTGTCTATCTCGATCTATCTCAGACAAATAGATTACATTGGTGATGTTTTTATCTCTCTAGGGCAGGCTAGTTTGTATATTCTAATCTTCCATGCATTTGTTGGGGGTGTGGTCTACAATTATCTCTCTCCTGTCGTAGAAGAGGGTCAGATGTTGACCTTGGCGATAGTTTCATTCATATCTAGCGTCACTATGCCACTTGCGATCAAACAATTTGTTATTAGGAATAGATATTTGTCATTGATATATGAGCCTGTGGGACGAAGCCAAAGTGCATATCAAGTATCCTGACCTTTATGGAGAGTTGCGTCGATGATGAAAGCACTTGTCTGCCACGCCTTTGGCCCGATCGAGAACCTGCGCGTCGAGGACATTCCCGTGCCAGAGCCGGGGCCGGGACAGGTGAGGGTGCGGGTGCGCGCGGCCGCGCTCAATTTCCCGGATGCACTGATCGTCCAGGGCCTCTACCAGGTCAAGCCGGCATTCCCGTTTTCGCCGGGGGCCGAACTGTCGGGCGAGATTTCGGCGCTGGGCGAAGGGGTAAAACGCTTCGTAGTGGGCGACAGGGTGATCGCCGCCAGCGGCCACGGCGGGTTTGCTGAGGAATGCGTGGTCGACGCCAGCCGGCTGATGCCGTTGTTCCCCGGGATGAGCTTCGAGCAGGGCGCAGCGCTGGTGTTGACCTTCGCGACTTCGCTCCATGCCCTCAAGGACTGCGCTCACTTGAAGGCCGGTGAGACTGTACTGGTGCTGGGCGCGGCGGGCGGCGTCGGGCTTTCGGCCGTCGAGATCGCCAAGGCGATGGGGGCCCGGGTAATCGCCGCCGCGTCATCGCCCGAGAAGCTGGCGCTGGCGAAACAGGTTGGCGCTGACGAACTCATCGACTACTCGAAAGAAGACCTCAAGAAGCGCGTCGATGAACTGACCGACAAGAAGGGCGTCGAGGTGGTCTACGACCCCGTGGGCGGGCCATACAGCGAACCGGCGTTGCGCGCCACCGCGTGGCGTGGGCGTTTCCTGGTGATCGGTTTTGCGGCCGGCGAGATTCCCAAGCTGCCGCTCAATCTGGCACTGCTCAAGGAACGTTCGATCATCGGCGTCTACTGGGGCGACTCCACCGGGCGCCACCCGGCCGAGCATCTTGCCAACCTGCACGACCTAGCCACCTGGTTCGCTCAGGGAAAGATCAAGCCGGTAATCAGCGAGACGGTGGGGCTGGATGGGGCTGCCGACGCGATCAAGCGGATCGCTAATCGGCAGGTGAAGGGGAAGGTGGTGGTGGTGCCGGGTTAGGGCTGTAAGGCGGGGCCCTCATAGGTGTTGTTCTGCAGGGCAACTGATTCCGTGCCGTCTTTGACGAACAGGAATCGACCGTCGGCGAACGGGTTCACCAGCCGGCTGCCAGTGATCGTGAGTCGGTTGAGCGACCAATACAGGCCTTCCGCTCCATAGGATATAAGCGTGTGATTCGGGGAGTGCAGTCCCTTGACCGCTATGCTGTCGACGATGGTGACGTCGCCGCCGCTGGGCAGGTCGATTGCGTAGCTCGAGTTTCCGTAGTCGAGATCGGTGAACGTACTGCGCTCAATCACAGTGACTTTGGCACGCGACTTCAGCTGGTGCCCAATCACCGCTTCGTGGAAGTAACTATCGCGCACCGTTAGCGCAGCAATCTTGCCGACGTAGAGGTTGTGCGAGTAACCGTCGCCGAAGCCGTTGTGCCCGAACTCCGAGTTCTCTACGACCAATGTCGCTGATTCGTCATTGGAGGTGAGGATGCCGTCTTCGTTGTCGAAGAACTTGCAGTTTCGGACCGTCAGGCTGGGGCCTTCGGCGCGAATGCCGGCACCGTTCTGATCGGTGACCTTAGCGTCATGAAACTCGATGCCATCGACCACCATGTTTGCGCCCTGCACAACCCAGATCCCCTTGCCCTGAGCGCTTACCCCATCAGCGAAGAGGCGCACCGGGCCACCTGCGGCACGGACCGTCAGGTTGGGCGCAGTCCACACCGCCACGTCGCCACGGTAGTCGCCGGCAGCGATGTCGATGATGTCGCCATCACGCGCCACGAGAGCAGCATCACTTGGCTTGCTCAGTGGCAAGCCAGGACCCACTGAGAGCGTTGCAGGAAGCGTTGGCGGCTCGACTATGGGAGACGGGTCGACAATGGGAGCCGGATCGACAATGGGAGCCGGGTCGACGACCGGTGGGTTGGTCTTCTTACCGCCTTTGCCGGACTGCGAATTGCCCGGCGACGCGGGCTTTGCCATCTCCGCGATGCTGCCAAGCGCGTCGACACTGAGGTCTGCATTGCCGCACGCCGCGAGTCCACTGACAACAGCCGCTACGACCGCGAAAACTACGACGGGTCGGGTTAGTCGAACGATGGTAGTAGCTTTCATTGTGCCCCCGTTGATGCAAGCCGAAGACGGAAAGCTCGATCCTGATGACGGACCACAAGCAATCCATGCATAGCGTTGGCGTGAAATTTGTCACGTTTTCATCGCAACTGGACCATTGCGCGCCGAGGCCGCGGCTGAATGGAGCCTGGCCTCCGACGAACGGGGCGCGATGAAATTCTGACCGTCTTAGAAGGGGAGCTTCTGCACTAGGGGCGTGCCGCTGGACCTTCGTAGAGATTGTTTTCCAGTACAACCGGTTCGGCACCGGATCTCACGAAGATGAAGCGACCGCGCGCCTGGGGATTGACGAGCTTGCTGCCAGTGATTGTGAGCCGGTTCGTCGGCCAGTGCAGAGACTCTGCACCAAAGGAGATGAGCGTGGAGTTTTCGGCGAATGGTCCTTTCTCGATCACGCTGTCGATGATCGTTGCCTCGCCACCGTCGGGAAAGTCGAGTGCGTAGCTGGACCTGCCATTGGCGAGGTCACTGAAGCGGCTACGCTCGATCCGTGTCATTCGGGCGCGGGACTTCAACTGGTGACCAACAAGTGCCTCGTGGAAATAGCTGCCGCGCACCGTCAGCGAAGCGATCCGGCCGACGTAAAGGTTGTGTGAGTAACCATCTCCGTACCCATTGCGGCCGAATTCCGAGGCCTCGATCACCAATGTAGCGGTCGCTTTGTTCCCCGTCAGTATCCCGTTTTCGTTGTCGAAGAACTTGCAGTTGCGTACCGTGAGCGCATCTCCTTCGGCGCGAATGCCGGCTCCGTTGTGGTCCAGCACTCGTGCATCGTGGAACTCGACGCCCTCGATGATCGTATTGGAGCCCTGAACGACCCAGATCGCCTTTCCCTGCGAACTATTGCCGTCGGCGAAAAGGCGTACCTTCCCGCCGACCGCACGGATCGTCAGGTTTGACGCGCGCCACACAGCTACGTCACCACGGTAGTCGCCAGCGGTGATTGCCACCACGTCGCCGTCCTTGGTGTGGTGGGCAGCGTCACTTGGACTAGGGAATTCCAGACCCGGTCCGACCTTCAGCGTTGCGGCCTCAGTCGATGTTCCGCTCAATACGAGTGTCGCGGCGAGCGCCGCCCAGCAATTCCGCGCAATGGATATGCGAAGAGAACCAAACCAGGCGTCGAATTTGGAGCCAATAGTGTCTTGCCAGTACATTTGTGCAGTATGCCCTCCAGAATCACCACTCGGCTCGGGCACAATCCAGGAATGAGCGCAACGGGCAACGATCGTCCCCGCATTGTCGTCTTCTCGAGCCTCTTTCCGAGTGCCGAGGCGCCAACAGCCGGGGTATTCATCCGCGAGCGGATGTTCCGCGTGGCGAAGCATCTGCCGCTGGTCGTCGTCGCGCCTCAGGCCTGGTCCCCCGTTGACTGGGTCATCCGGCTGTTCCGCAAGGGTTTCAGGCGGCCGGCAGCGACGTACGAACTCATGAACGGAATACCTGTATATCGTCCTCGCGTTCTCAGCATTCCGGGCATTTTGAAGCGCTGGGACGGTTGGCTGATGGCGCGTGGGAGCAGGGCGCTCATGCGAAGCATCTGCTTTGAATTTAAACCAAATTTGATCGATGCCCATTTTCTGTACCCGGATGGTTACGCGGCGAGCTTGCTGGCGACCGAATTTGGCGTCCCCCTGACCATTACTCTGCGCGGCAGCAAGGACGAGTGGCTGATCGGCACAAATCGGGAACAGATGTTACGAGATGCCATGAATAGGGCAACTCATCTCTTTGCCGTCTCCGATAGTCTGAAAAATGACGTCGCAGTGGCGCTCGGCCAAGCACCAGAGAAAGTAACGGTTGTCGGCAACGGTGTCGATTTGTCGAAATACGAACCCGTAGATCAGGTGGAGGCGAGGGCACGTCTAGGCATCGATCGTGACGCGCAAGTGTTGATTGGCGTAGGTTACCGCATTGATAGAAAGGGATTCCACCGCGTCATTCCGCTTCTGCCAGCACTCAGAAAGCGTTTTCCAAAGCTGATATATCTGGTTGTCGGCGGGGCTGCCAACCAAGGTGATATGTTGCCCGAGCTAAAACGGCTTGCCGCCGAGCATGATGTCACCGACATTATCCGATTTTGTGGCAGCCAGCCGTCTGAAGATCTCAAATGGTTTTACGGGGCTGCTAATGTCTTCGCACTGGCTACCGCCCACGAAGGCTGGGCCAACGTATTCCTTGAGGCAATGGCCTGCGGATTGCCCGTGGTGACGACCCGAGTTGGTGGGAATGCCGAGGTGGTATGCCGACAGGGGCTGGGCACGCTGGTTGACTACTGGGATCCGCTAGCATTTGAGGCCGCGCTTGCGCAGGCGTTTGAAAAAGAATGGGATCGCGCGGCGATTATCGCGTACGCGGCTGCCAATAGCTGGGATCAGCGACTTGAGCTCTTGCTGCACGAACTTACTATCCTTGTTCGGAGCGAAGGGCCAGCGCCAACTCAGCCATCTGCGCCAAAAGGATAAACTCGCCGTCGAAGTTTGACCCATTTTCGGGCGGGTATGGTTGATGACCCCAGAAGTCGACAGTTTGTGGTTAGTCCGCCCGACTTGGGCATATGGAACGCAAGATACGAAATTGGTTGGGGAATCTATGACGGAACAAAAAGTAGCACTGATCGGCGCAGGAAACATTGCGCAAGCTCACGCCGCGGTGCTCAAGGAGATGCCCAGCGTGCGAATAGCGGGTGTATTCGACGTAAACCCGGATGCCGCTAACAAACTCGCGCGCCAAATTGGAGGGGCATCAGTCTATCCGTCAATCGAAGCGGCAGCCGCAGCAGACATTTCGGTAGCCCACGTAATGACGCCTCCCGACCTGCATCTGAGCGTGGCACTTCCTTTTATAGAGTCAGGGAAAACAGTATTGATCGAGAAGCCGGTCGGGACCAGTCTAGCCGAGTGTGAGCGTCTGAGGGCGGCGGCATTGCGAACTGGTGCGCGCATTGGGGTGAATCAGAATTTCGTATTTAACCCAGCCTACATCAAATTGAAGAACGCCATCGGAACGGGGCGACTCGGGAAGCCCAGATTTGTCAGCTACATATACGACGCGCCGCTGCGCCAACTCGCGGTTCGACAGTTCAGCCATTGGATGTTTCGACAGCCGCTGAATATCCTACTTGAACAGGCTGTTCATCCGCTCTCACAGATCGTCGATTTCGCTGGTGAAGTCCAGGAGATCGCAACACTTTCTGAGCCACCGCTAGAGGTGGCGCCCGGAGTAGCTCTTCATCGTTCGTGTCAAGTTTCGATGCGGTGCAAAGACCTTCCCGCAAGCTTGCGTTTCAACGTCGGTGCAAATTTCCCTGTGTGCCGTATGACGGTAGTGTGTGATGACGGCGTGGCGATTGCCGACATGTTCAGCGACCAGTTCCATACGCTAGAACGTACAGCATATATGGATCCCGTTGATCACTGGTTGTCGGCGCGTGCCAGCGGGAAGGCGGTGGCCTCTGAAGGATGGTCAGGCTTGTTGGACTATGGCCTGTCGACCACAGGACTTAGGCCAAGGTCTGACCCCTTCTACCTGAGCATGCGAGGGAGCATCGAGGCCTTTTATGATGATCTCGATGGGGATGTAGATCCTAAAATTGGAATTACGTTTGGCACACATCTCGTGTCGGTCTGCGAATTGATAGGTTCGTCGTTCAAGGAGATCCCGAAGCATGAAGATGTGAAGAAAGAGTATCCACGAGAATCTGAAGGCAAACCCTTGGTGACTGTCATCGGCGGCACTGGGTTCATCGGCGCGTACACGGTGGCCGCACTGCTGGCGGCAAACTATCTGGTTCGTGTAATGGCGCGAGGGACAGTCAACCTACCGGCAGTCTTCCGCGATTCCCGTGTGGAAATCTTTGCCGGAGATGTGCGAAAGCGCCTTGATGTTGAAACGGCCGTTAGTGGCGCAGCTTATGTAATCAACCTTGCTCATGGCGGTGGGGGAGCCAGTTTCGATGATATTCGTGTCGCAATGGTCGATAGTGCGCGCATGGTTGCGGAGGTATGTGGCGCATCGGCAGTGTGGCGCCTCGTCCACGTTGGTTCAATATCCGGTCTATTCCTTGGCGATCAGCGACAGATTATTACGGGAGAAACCCCTACTGATCCACATCCTGAAACCAGGAATGACTATGCGCGAGCGAAGGCGCTCGCAGACGATGCGGTCCTTCGAACCGCCGCGGAATCAGGGGTGCCAGCAGTAGTCTTGAGGCCTGGTCTCGTAATTGGTGAAGGAACATCTCCCCTACACGGGGGGCTAGGATTCTTCAATAATGACCAGTACTGCATTGGCTGGAACGACGGGCGGAACCCACTTCCTTGGGTCCTGGCGGACGACTGTGCATCGGCTATTGTCGCCGCCCTGACTGCGCCTAGGGCACCAGGACACTGCTATAACCTTGTCGGCGATGTTCGTCCTAGTGCGCGCGAGTACGTAACTGACCTCGCCGATATAGTTGGGCGTCCACTTCGATTCGTACCTTCGTCGCCTACTGGGCTTTGGTTGACTGAAATGTGCAAATGGGCAGTCAAGCGAATAGCGGGACGTAGTGTAGTAAGACCTTATCGCCGCGATATTCTATCGAGGGGCTTGGTGGCTCAGTTTGACTGTTCTGACGCGAAAAGTGACCTTAGTTGGAAGCCAGAGTCAAAGCCCACAGAATTCCATCGCAAGGCAATTGCCGTCTTTCGCGAGGATGAATAGTGGGTGGCAGGCGCGAAGTAATACTGCACGCTTTCTCCACCTTTGACTTAGGTGGGCCTCAGGCACGATTTGCCAGGTGCGTTGATTACTTTGGGGATCGGTTTCGCCACGTCGTCGTCGCCATGGACAGGTCCTACGGCGCTCTCGATTCAATCAGCAATCGCCAACTGGTTGAAGTGCTCGAGTTGCCGGTACGAAAGGGAGGCGCGCTCGCAAATGTGCCGCTCCTGACCTCTGCCTTGCGAAAACTCACCCCCACTCGTGTGGTTACCTATAATTGGGGCTCGATCGAATGGGCGTTTGCGGCCGGATGGCTACGGTTGCCGCACGTTCATGTCGAGGAGGGCTTTGGGGCGGAGGAGGTGGAGCGGCGCTTGCCGCGAAGGTCACTAACGCGGTTCGTCGCTCTGCGTTTCTCTCGCGCTCAGCTGATAACAGTGTCCTCGACCATGAGACGGATAGCGCTGCGCGAGTGGCGAATCCCCGAGAAGCGCTGCACCCTGATTCCCAACGGGGTGAATGTCGACGCATACGGTGACAGGACCCAACGGGTAACGCGTTCATGTTATGCACGCTCCGATGAGGAGGTCGTGGTCGGTACGGTCGCGAAACTGCGCCCGGAAAAGTCAGTTGATCGGCTGATCGAAGCCGTGGTTGCGGCTCGGCAGACGTGCCAGTTGCGGCTCGTGATCGTGGGTGATGGTCCCGAATTGGCGGCGTTGCAGCGGCTTGTGTCGCGCTTGGGGCTCAAGGAAGACTGTCTCTTCTTTGGCATGCGCAGCGATCTCCACAAGATCCTCCCTGAATTAGATATCTTCGCGTTGAGTTCGGACACCGAGCAGATGCCGATTGCAATGCTGGAAGCGATGGCTGCCGGACTGCCGGTTGCGGCTACCGATGTCGGAGATGTGTGGGCGATTCTTCCTGAATCCAGCGCAGAATTCATCGTCAGGAGAGATGCGGGTGATCTGGCGCAGGCCATCGCCAAGCTGGCAGGAGATCCAGAACGGCGCCTGAAGATCGGTCTTGATAACCGCGCCCGGATTGCTGATCATTATACCGACACAAGAATGTTCGAACAATGGGAGAAGGCGTACGCAGGTGAATTCCCGCTGCCTGCGCCTACGCAGCAAGAAACGCGACCTCCGGGACACGAGCGCTGATGAGCCGCGCCCTCTTCCTCCCCCACCGTTTCCCCTATCCACCGGACAAGGGCGACAAGATTCGCTCGTACCAGCTCTTGCGCTATCTGGCGCAGCGCGGTGAGGTCTTTCTCGGCACCTTCGCCGATGATCTGAATGATCTCAGGCATCTCGCCAAATTGCGGGAACTGTGCGCCGAAGTGTTCGTGCGTCCGCTGGCGGGCAAGGCCCGCCGGGTCTTGAGCCTGCGTGGGTTCTTCACCGGAGAGGCACTCTCGGTAGTGCATTATCGTGACGCAGCGCTGCAGCGCTGGGTTGATCGGGTGGTTCGCGAACATGCGATTGATCAGGTTGTGGTGTTCTCCTCGCAGATGGCGCAGTACGTCGAGGCGAAGAGATTCTCGTCGATGAAGCGCGTTGTGGATTTCTGTGACGTGGATTCCGACAAATGGCGCCAGTACGCTCAGGATAAACCCTGGCTTCAGGCGCAAATTTACGCTCGCGAGGCGAGCAAGTTGCTCGCGTACGAACGTCGCATTGCCGGGCTGTTCGACGCCTCGTTCTTTGTCAATCAGCAGGAGGCTGACTTGTTTCGCGGCTTCGCACCCGAGTCATCGACCAAGGTGCATCACTTCGATAATGGCGTCGACACAGAATATTTTGATCCCGCGGAACCACATCCAAGTCCCTTTGGGCAAGGCGGCCAGGTAGCTGTATTTACCGGAGCGATGGACTACTGGCCAAACGTCGACGCGGTGTGCTGGTTCGCGAGCGAAGTTCTACCACTGATTCAGGAGCGCGTTCCTGATCTGCGTTTCTTTATTGTTGGGAGCAGTCCGACTGCCGAGGTACGTGCGCTCGCAGCGATCTCTGGTGTGACTGTTACGGGGCGGGTGCCGGACGTGCGGCCGTTCCTTGCACATGCAGCGGTTGCGGTTGCGCCACTACGGGTGGCACGGGGCACGCAGAACAAGGTGCTGGAAGCACTGGCAATGGCGCGGCCAGTAGTGGGTACGCCGGATGCCGCTGCCGGCCTTGGTGATGATGTCCGGCTGACGCTTTCGGTCGCTGGTAGTCGAGATGAATTTGCCGCCGCTGTGGTCAAGGTCCTTGGTGATGTGTCGAATTCAGCTGGGCGCCGGGCCGTTGAGGCTAGTCACAGCTGGGCGAGCAACCTGCGGGTGCTCGACGCATACATCGAAGGCTGAACAGCACTTCCACAAGTCAGGCTGCGTCCTTCCGCCCTGCCTCAGTTAAGACAAGACGCCGTTCATCGGCACCTGATGGCCGCCCCGCTGCGGATCAGGGAATCCGCCCCAATCCCCCCCCAAAACGTGACAAATTTCACGCCAACACGGTGCCAGCAGTATAACGAGCGCCGCAAAGCAAAGGTTCTTTAGCACCAAGCCAGGGGCCTTGTAACTGGGGGTCCCATGAAATTTGTTATCGTTAGTGTCCGCGCAAGCTCTTCACGGGCATTGCAGATGTTATCAGCCGTCGCTCTAGTCGCTTCACTTGCTGCCTGTGGCGGGGGCGGCTTGAGTTCAGACCCCCTTGCGAACGTCATGGAGATGACGAAGCCGGCTTCGCCCGGCAATTCGCTCTACGCCAAGGGGCAGACGACGACTGACACTTTGGTTGCGACGACGGCCACAACCACTAGCGACCCAGTCTTGACGAGTTCGAGAACCTCGATGGACTCGACAACGACAACAGTGACCGATACTTCAACCGTCGTTGTCACCACGACGGCAACGCCAATCACGACGACAACGACGTCGACCGGCGCCCCAGCGAATATTATGACGATCGGGAACCCTACCACCGGGACATTGACTAACTACCCGCTGCAGTTCGGACGCGCATTTCGCAAGGGCGAGATCGCGCAGTGCCCACAGGTCTACTTCAAAGGTACAGCGCTCGAGACGCAGACTGATGTCAAGAACCGCAACGCGGATGGTTCACTCAAATTTGCCGTGGTCTCGGTGATGATTCCGTCCCTAGCTGCCGGCGAAAGTGCCAACCTTGAGCTGCGCCCTGCGGCCTGCGGCAGCAACACGCCACTGACGCAGGACCAGATGCTCGCCAATTTCAACTTCGACGCGCGCATCCTGCTCAACAGTGGCCAGGCAGGTAATGTCTCGGCACGGGACATGCTCGCGGCAAGCAAGTATCGCCTGTGGACCTCTGGTCCGATCGTCACGACCGCGATCATCGAAGATCACATCACAAAGAGCTACGACATGGGCACCGACGCCTACAAGGCGCTGCGGCCGCTCTTTCACGTCCAGTTCTGGCCTAAGACCGGCGCCTATCGCGTCCGTTACATCGTGGAGCAGTCGGATACCACCAAGCTTGAGAACCAGCAATACTCGGTTCGTTTGACCGCTGGCAGCGCAAGTCCGGTGACGCTCTACGAGAAGGCTGCGGTCGATCATATCTATGCGTCGCGCTGGACGAAAGATTTCTGGATGAACCTGGCGGTGCCGCAGCTGAATATCAAGTACAACGTGGCGTATTTGGCGTCAACGTACGCGATTCCGAACTATGACAGTAGGGTAACGCTTGCGGCGGCGAGTAAGGTCTCGCTCCTATCGTCTTGGGCAAGCGCGTCAAAGGATATCTACGATGCCGGCTTGTGGACAAAGTACATGCCGAACACGGGTGGCAGGCCAGAAATCGGGTTGTTCCCGTCATGGCATCTCTTTGCCCTGTACGATGGAGACGCCGCGCTGTGGCAACTTGTTCGCCAACAGTCGGATCTTGCGGCTGCGTGGCCAGGACAGTATCGTGTTGGGGATTCGCGCACATTCGATAGTGCTACCGGAACAGCGGCTCTCGGTCGGTTCGTGACGCGAGATACCCATCCGACCCAGTTCGGGCTTGGTGGCGATAGCTACATGAATAATAGCAACTTCGTTCACTCTGGTGATATGTTTAGTTTCGTCGGGGTCAGGGACAATCTTGCCTGGAAAATTGACAGTGCACACCAACCAGATCCTTGGTATCTCCTCTACCTGACGACTGGCGAGTCGTGGTACCTCGAGCAACTGCAGGCGTGGGCCTCGTGGGGACTCTTCTCTTCTAACCCAGGTTCGGAGTTGTATGGTTCTGGCCGCAGTCCCAGCGACACGGTTATTCGAGGGCAGGTTCGCGGGAACGCTTGGCTGCTCAGAACCCGTGCCAGAGCTGCGGCATTCTCCCCCGACGGCTCGCCAGAAAAGACATACTTTAGCCGCGCCACAGAGCAGGCTTTGCGTATGTGGGAAGGTAGGTATATTGGCGCTAGCGGCACCGACCCCATTCGGGCGTGGTGGGCTAACTATACCTACGCGAACAACCCGCTGCATTTCCTAGGAGATCGCCCCAAAATTAGCTTATCTGGTGTGGTTGACATGGGGCAAAATGTTGCCCCTTGGGAATACAGTTTCTTCCTGATGTCTTTGGGTCATGTGAAGGAGCTAGGATTCGGCGCTGGTGAAATGCTTTCTTGGTTGTCAGTGTTCCATACCCAAATAATTATTGACCCATTTTCGGATGGTCGCCACCTTGCTGACTATCATCTGCCGTCCGAGAAGACAGCCACATACAGCGGGGGTTTCTACCAGTCGTGGCGGGATTCATTCGATGACTGGGCTGGTTGGAATTCGAATTGGGAAAGCACCCTAACGGACCTCAGCCATGGATATGGGCCGATAGCAACAGCGGCGGTTTCTTTCATAGCTTCAGAACCGAACGGGCAACTAGCTTGGAGTTGGGCCCAGGCCAATGGATACGATCGCATCAACTGGTCAGCGAACCCGAAATGGGCAATTGTGCCGCGCTAAGGGAATGACGCTCTATTTCGCCGGCAACTTCGTGGTCTGGTTGACTACGCGGGTTTTTAGTCGCACCGACAACTTGAGAGAATGGCTCCTGTGATGTGCTTGGCTTTTCCGGACCATCTTCAACGTTACTTTTTGGCGCCTAAGGGCTTTGGCGAGCCGTCGAAATTCCCGCCAAGTGTGTGAACACGCTGGGCGGGATTCTGCTGAGAGTCATGTGAGGGCGACTCGCACTGTAATCGGCCCGCCACATTCCGATAACGTCTCGGGCATGGTCGATCGACTCGAGCCAATGCACATTCAAACATTCGTCCCGTAACGAACCGGTAAAGGGTTCGATGAAGGCGTTATCGCTCGGTTTCCCGGGTCGGCTGAAGTTGATTGTCGTACCGTGATGGTAAGCCCAAATATCCTTAAGACGGCCCGTAAACTCTGCGCCGTTGTCGGCGAACAGGTATTTCGGACGCCTACGTTGTGCCACCAGACGGTTCAGCGTTTCGACCACGTGTTCTCCGCGCAGGCGAACACCGACGTCAATCGCCAACGCTTCCCGCGTAAAGACATCGACCACGGTCAGTGCCCGGAAGCGCCTTCCGCGATTGAGTTGATCCGATACGAAATCGAGACTCCATACCTAATTGGGGCGTCGTGGAACACAGCGTGCTTCCCGTTGCGCTGCCATCTTGAGACGCTTCGGTGGGCGCTTACGCAAGGCAAGGCCATCTTCCCGATACGACCGATAGACAAGATTATTCCCGACCTTCCAGCCTTCACGATTCAACATGATCCGGATCCGCCGATAGCCGAACCGCACCCGGCTGCAAGCGATCTCCTTCATGCGTTGCCGCAACCCCAGACGAGGGTCGCGGGTGCTTCGATAGCGTTGCACCGAACGGTTCTGTCGAGCCAGCCTACAGGCCCGCCGCTCCCCGTATCCATGGTTACTTGCCAGATACGACACCACTTCACGTTTCACCGCGGGCCGGGAAACTTTTTTGACAGAACATCCTGCAAGATCGCCTTGTCCAGACTCAGCTCCGCGACCAACTTCTTCAACCGGCTGTTTTCATCCTGAAATTGCTTGAGTTCGCGAACCTAGTCGGATTGCAGGCCGCTGTAGTTCTTCTTCCAGCGGTAGAACGTCTGTTCGGAGATGCCGACCTGCCTGATGATGTCCGCGATCGGCATCCCCAGTTCCGCTCGCTTCAGCACTGCAAAGATCTGTTCGACTGAAGACCGTTTCCTCTTCACGACAAACCTCCACCTTGGCGAAAGTTTGATGAAAAACTGACTCTGCGTCTGGACAGGTTTCAGACGATCGTCACGTTTGGTCCAGTTTCACTAACGCAGATCACACTAGTAATGATATATTGGAACGTTTTACTGGGATTCGTTAACAACGGCTATATGAGTCGTGAATCTTTGTGCGAAATCAGCCGCGGCTAGTAGAGAAGATACGCATCGGATCCGACAGCAAAGATCGATATTAATTCAGAACCATGCCCCAGCCAACAATGAACGAATTGCAGACGCTTCTTAAGCGACTTGCTGTCCGGGATAAAGACTCTTGCAACCTAGGGCTACCGTTCCGCGGGCGCATCCGGCGATGGATCCGGGTGCTCAATTGGATAACTACTACCGTCATCTGCCCGCCGGACCGCCGGGAACGGTTGCTGCTCCGCGGCCCTGTCCTGATCGGCGGGCGTGGAGCGTTGGAGATAATTCAAAGCCCTGCTTATTTCCGTATGTTTGGAGCTAAGCATGGTTTGCAACCGTTCAAGGCATTGTCGGCGGCCAATCGGGTTGGCAACTTGCTGTCTGAGCTCGGATTAGACAGTGATGTTGCAGCCGATGTGATCGTGTCTGGTGCGAAATTAATTGTTTTTGGTCATCGAAACGGCCGTGCGGCAGTCGCCCATTGGTCGTCTCAACCGTACAGTGACAGGCTGCTCAACCTGCATGCCGAGAATCTGGCACTTCTTAATGATGGACCATTGCGTGCATTAGTACCCATTCCAATGCATTCAGGCACCGTGGGTGGCAGGCGAGTATTGGTTCAAACGCGGCTTGCCGGCCGCCGTTTCCGGCCGGAACTTGCGAGCGACGAAGCGATTCGACTCCATTTGTCTCGAGCCGTGGATGTCCTACGTCTCTTTTCAAGTGTGCGGGCCCCCCGCCCGGGCCCTCCAGAGGAAAGCTTGCTTCGAGATCACCTGCTTGGTCTACCAGATGCGCTGCCAATGTATGCGTCGGCGCTGAGACTAGCGCTGGGGCGACTCCGTGCATGGCTTGACCGCCGTGGCCTGGCGCCCGTGCCCGTGCATGGTGACTACGGTTTTCACAACATCCTTTTCGATAGTGCCGGTGCCGTCGTTGGCGTGGTCGACTGGGATCGATTTCGCCAGGACGGCCTTCCAGGTTACGACGCTCTACACTTATTGATGGCATGCATGAACGAAAGTGGCGAGTGTTCCTATCCCGAGTTCTTAACAAGCCTTTGGCGACGCGAGCAACGTTCAACTCGCTTTGGACAGCAGCTGGAGTACTGGCGAGCCATGAGTGGTTGGAGTGAGCAGGACACCACCTACATAGGCGTGTTGCTATGGCTGGACCTTGTGTTCCGCGGGTGCATTGAAACTCCGCCGCCAGACGCTTCGTGGATTGACCGCGTAGTGGGCGGCCCCGCAGGAGTACTAGCTACTGACATTTCCACTTGGGCTTCCTGAAAGTTATCGCTCTATCGCCACATCGAGTATCCCAGATCGAGTCAAATGACGACAAATCACATCTTGGGCCTTAACCCGTACCGCACCGGCTAGCTCGGCGCCGCATCGGACATAATGAAGCCTTGCTGCGCCAGGTGCATCTACAGCACCCGCAGCTGGGCCAGTGGAGGCGATCTGACTCATCCAGTTAGCGCAGAGCCGCTCCATCTCGGCCGGCCGAGCGGCCGACGGTGTCACCACATCGATCTCGGCGAGGAATCGATTTGGCAGAGACCGCGTCCGGGAAACGCACTCGAGTTCGGGAAAGCCTTTATGCCTTGGAAAAACTCGCGCGTCTGGATTGGATGTTCGATTGAATCAAACCAATTGTCGCAGTTGGATGTGCCGGTGAGATAAATTAGTGCCCCTCTGCAAATGTTAGTCTGGCACACAGCCCATCAAGAGATATTCAACCATGAATGATTGCAGGTCACGCTTCTCGTTATCGGATTTCCACCCATCACTACTAAACTACGAGTATTGCCGTAGCCGTGGTTGGTTCATGCATAACTTTGATCGTGATCTACATATATTCGTCTTGTGGGAAAAGTCTGGCCATCTGTGGGATGAGATAATTATTGACCTTACAACACGCTTTCAAATAGTTCACAGGACATCTGTCGTATGGTCAGTCGATGAAGTAGAGAACAATTTTCTTCGCTTGTACGGCATGCCCCCCATTAGAGATTCTGCCAAGCTGCAATCCTCAACTCGAAGCTCGCTTGTGGGAGGCGGCCCTTTTATGGTATTGGTTGTCGAAGATTTATCTCCTGTATATATCTATGATAGGACATTCTCCAAGAAGATAGAATTGGTAAATAGGAATATATCTCAAGCGAAGGCGTATTATCGTGAACTTGCTGGTGGGGGGATTAAGGTCCACTCAAGTAATTCGCTTGGCGAATTCTTTCGGGATGCAACGCTTTTGCTGGGCGCTGATTGTGTAGATAAATTGATAATGGGTCGATGTAACGATTTGGCGAATCAAGAGATTCTGCGTACTGACCTTGCGGGCGGAGGAGGCTGGTCCTCACTAAGAGATATCTTTAGACATCTATTCCGATCATCAGACTATGTAATACTGCGAAATTATGATGACCTCTGTGAGAGTGTTCCGAGTCTAGATACTGAGATAGACGTGCTGTGCAGAGATCCTGCTGATTTTGCGTCTATTGTTAATGGCCAGGTAGTCTCGGGGCAAGGAACTAAATTCTCGTGTGAAGCGTTAGTCGGCGAAAACAAGATCTACTTCGATGTGCGTTTCATTGGAGATGGATATTATGATGAGAGGTGGGCTGATCATATTCTTTGCACTGCACAACGGTATGAATACGGGATTATGATCCCTACATTTGCGAACCATTTCTTTTCTCTCCTCTATCATGCAAAATTGCACAAAAGGGAGGTGAGCGAGAGAGACCTGAGACGGCTCAACAAATTGGCGCCAGACTTGGGCCTGACTAATTATCAGGACGTTGATGTAACCTCTGATGAACATGCAGCAGGAATTCTTGCGGGATTCCTGCGTTCTCGAGGATATCGATGCTCGGCGCCACTTGATTCCCTTGTTGCATTCAATGGGCCATTCGCCATATTACTGCGCGGTGCGAGTCCGCTCTGGAGTAGAGAACGCGAACGAGATCGTCGGCAAGTAGATGCGATTTTAGCGCGGACCCCCCTACTTTGGCGCGTTCGGTCATTGATCCTTGGGCCTCTGACGGCCATATACCGCGCATTGAGGAAGTACGTCTATAGGAGTTTGTAGCGATTTGACCTGCCCTGAGATTTTCGGCTGATTTGTTGCTTAAGGGCAGCGCCTGGGTGATGTGCTTGGTTCTTTCTGACCATCGTCAGCGTTAGATTACGGCGCCTACGGATCTTGGTGATCCGTCGAATTGCCCGCCAGGCGTGCGAACACACTGGGTGGGATGCTGCTGAGAGCCATATGAGGCCGACTCTCGTTGTAGTCGGCTCGCCATTGTCCGATAACGTCTCGGGCGTGGTCGACCGACTCGAACCAATGCACATGCAGGCATTGGTCCCTCAAGGAACCGTTTAAAGTTTCGATGAAGGCGTTATTGGTCGGTTTTCCGGGTCGGCTGAAGTCGATGCTAGTGCCGTGGTGGTAAAAACCAACATATCCATCAGTCGCCCCGTGAACTCCGCGCCGTTGTCGGCGAACAGATACTTTGGCCGACCGCGCAGTGCCACCAAACGGTTCAGTGTTTCGACTACATGTTCTCAGCGCAGCAGAACACCGACGTCAATCGCCAACGCTTCCCGAGTAAAGACATCGACCACGGTCAGTGCCCGGAAGCGCCTTCCGCGATTGAGTGGACATGATCCCCGATATTAGTAGCGTTATGCTTTGGAGTCCGATTCCACGGAGAGGAGATCGGGCTGATGGAGAAGCGGTTTACGGAAGAACAGATCATTGGATTCTTGCGCGAGGCGGAGGCGGGGTTGTCGGTGGAGGATCTGTGCCGACGACACGGGTTCTCGGAGGCGAGCTACTACCTGTGGCGGTCCAAGTTCGGCGGGATGGCGGTGTCGGATGCCAAGCGGCTCAAGGAGCTTGAGACGGAGAATGGGCGGCTCAAGAAGCTGTTGGCCGAGAGCTTGCTTGAGGCGGAGATCAGCCGTGAGGCGCTGCGCCGAAAGTGGTGACCGTTCCAGCCAGGCGCGAGCTGGTGCGGTTTGCTCA
>JACZKY010011742.1_pt1 | contig 19622 bp, 19 predicted proteins | sample 8237611 | NCBI WGS metagenome assembly JACZKY01 (sample SAMN16148055, study PRJNA663545) | marine sediment metagenome | biome: sediments and biomass from bioreactor inoculated with such sediments; feature: coastal sediments; material: methane- and iron-fed bioreactor; isolation source: Bothnian...
GATGATGGCCGTCGCCGCCTATCTCCTGATGTCGCGCAACGTGCTGCGCATCGTCCTGGGCCTGCTCGTGCTGGGCAACGCGGCCAACCTGTCGATTTTCATCGCTGGCCGGCTAGACAGCCGCGTGCCGCCGCTGGTGCCCGCCGGCGAGACGGTGCTGGCGGGTGGGGCGAACCCGCTGCCGCAGGCGTTGATCCTGACGGCCATCGTCATTTCGTTCGCACTGGTCGCCTTTACGGTCGTCCTGTTCCAGAGCGCGCATCGCCGTCTGGGTACGCTCGATGCGGACGCCATGCGGGAAGCCGAACCAGAAGCGCAGACCAAGGCCAGGTCGTCAAGAACCCACAAGGCGGAGGAACCCGCCTGATGAGCCCACACATCCTGCTGACACTTCCGATACTTTTTCCGATTCTCGGCGTCGCGCTCTGCGCGCTCTTCTGGTCCAACAAGTCCGCACAGCGCATCGTCAGCCTGGTTGCAAGCGTCGGGCTTCTCGGCTCCGCATTGGCCCTCACAGCCGCAGTCTATGACGGCACGGTGCTTGCCACCAGTTTCGGCAATTGGGACGCGCCGTTCGGCATCGTCTTCGTCGCCGACATGTTCGCGGCGGCCATGGTGCTCATCACCGGTATCATGGCCGTCGCCGTGGGGATTTACGGCCTCACCGGCAATATCGAGCCTCGGGAAAACGCCTTTTATCACCTGCTCTATCAGGGCCTGCTGCTCGGCGTGACCGGCGCGTTCCTGACCGGCGACATCTTCAACCTCTATGTCTGGTTTGAGATCATGCTGATCTCGTCCTTCGGCATGCTGGCGCTCGGCGGCACGAAGGAGCAGCTCGACGCAGGCGTGAAGTACGTCACGCTCAACCTGATCGCGACGACGTTCTTCCTCATCACCGTCGGCTTCCTCTACGGCATGACCGGTACGCTCAACATGGCCGATCTCGCCCGCGTGCTGCCGACATTGGAGAACCAGGGGCTCGTGACCACGCTCGCCGTCATGTTCCTGATGGCCTTCGGTTCCAAAGCTGCGGTATTCCCGCTGTTCTACTGGCTTCCAGCCGCCTATCACACGGCCTCGGCTCCGGTGGTCGCGATCTTCGCGGCGCTGCTCACCAAGGTCGGCGTCTACGCGATCATCCGCACCTTCACGCTGCTGTTCGACGGCGACGCGGGCTATACGGGGCCGATCGTGGCGGCGATCGCGATCTTCACGATGGTCACGGGCGTTCTGGGGGCCGCCGCGCATTTCGACATCCGCCGCATCCTGTCGTTCCACATCATCAGCCAGATCGGCTACATGCTGTTCGGCATCGCGGTCGCGACGCCGCTCGCCGTCGGCGGCTCGATCCTCTACGTCATCCACCACATCATCGTGAAGGCGAACCTGTTCCTTATCGCGGGCGCGATCGAGCGCGCCGGAGGTTCGTTCCATCTGAAGAAGCTCGGCGGCCTCTATACGAGCCTGCCGCTGCTGGGCGTGCTCTTCCTCATCCCCGCGCTGTCGCTCGCCGGCCTGCCGCCACTGTCGGGCTTCTGGTCGAAGTTCACCGTCATCAAGGCGAGCCTCGATGCCGGCCATGTCGTCCTTGCCGCGACGGGCCTGCTGGTCGGGCTTTTGACGCTCTATTCGATGCTCAAGATATGGAACGAGGCGTTCTGGAAGGCCGCGCCCGCCGGCACGACGGAGACGGTCCGGGGCTGGCAGACGGATCGCAGGACGCGGCTTCTCATGCTCACGCCGATCGTGTCGCTCGCGGCCATCACGCTCACCATCGGGCTCTTCGCCGAGCCGTTCGTCGACTTCTCGCTGCGGGCAGGCGCGCAGCTTCTCGACAAGTCCGCCTACATCGACGCCGTCTTCGGCCAGCCCGGAAAACTCGCGGAGGCAAATCCATGAAAGCGCTGCTTGCCTGGCTGAACCTGACCGGCCTGTTCTTCTACGAGCTGGCAATGTCGGTAAAGGACGTCGTCGTTACCGTGCTCAACCCGCGCCGACCGATCCGCTCGGCTATCGTAGCCGTGCCGCTCGACGTGACGAGCGACGCCGGCATCACCCTGCTTGCCAACATGATCACGCTGACGCCGGGCACCACCAGTCTGCATGTCAGCGAAGACCGGACCACGCTCTACTGCCATGTGATGAACGTCTCCGACGAGAGCGTGGCCGGGATCAAGGACGGCTTCGAGCGCTCTGTGAAGGAGGTGCTGCCATGACATCCGAGACCGTACAGGCGACAGGGGCAGTCATCGCATCCGTGCTGTTGCTGGTGGCGATGGTCTGCGCTGGTATCCGCATTATCCGCGGCCCATCAGGGCCCGACCGCGTGGTGGCGCTCGATTTGCTGGGCATCCTCGGCGTGGCGGCCGCCGGCATGGCGGTGATCGTCTCCGGCTCGACCGCCTTCATCGATATCGCGCTCGGCGTGGCGCTGGTCGGCTTCCTCGCCGCGGTTGCCTTCGCCGGCTTCATCGAACGCGGCTCGATCAACGAGGAGGAAGAGGAACGATGACGGCCTTCCTTTCCGCCGTTTTCCTCGTCACCGGCGCGGCTCTTTGCCTATTCGCCTCACTCGGCGTGCTGCGCCTGCCGGACTTCTTCATGCGCATGCATGCCGCCACCAATGCCGGCGTTGCCGGCTGCGGGTTGCTGCTGATCGGGGTCGCCTTCGCCTATCCGTCGTCCGGCATGTGGATCAAGGTCGCCATCGCCATCGCCTTCCTGCTGCTCACCACGCCCATCGCCGGACATCTGCTCGCCCGCGCGGGCTATGTCGCGGGCGTGCCCCTGTGGGGCGGCACGCGCGAGGACCAGCTCAAGGGCGAACTGCCGCGCGGCGACTTTGATCATCCACCGACAGGTTCCCTTTGGAGAAAAGCCATGAACCCGACGATAGAGCGTGTGGTGCTGGGCCTTACCAACGGTCCGGGTGCGGAAGTCGCGATGAGACACGCGATCGAACTGGCGAAGGCTAGTCAAGCCGAGTTGGTCGGTATGGCGATCGTCGACACGAAGATGCTGGAGAATGTCGGCCCGGTACCGATCGGCGGCAACTACTATGCCGCACGGTTGCGCAATACGCTGATCACAAAAGCCCGGCACCGGCTGGCCGAGGCGGTGCAGTCCTTCGAGCGGGTCGCGAAACAAGCCGGCATCAGTTTCAGTGTTTCCGTCGAGGAGGGAGATCCAGCCCCCATCCTGCGCGAGCGACTCGGAAAAGGTGTCGCGCTGGTTCTGCCGCGCCGCAGCTGGTTCGACCACGGTCTTGCCGAAAGAAGGATCGACCCAGCGACCTGGCTCGCGCGCCATCGTATCGGTACCGTGGAGCATCGGGATGAAGACGATGCGCCATTGGTCGTTTTCGGTTGAGTTAGGATCATGACGCTGCGACTCTCGGGCGAGGACAATCGTCGGGAGAGAAGCAGCTTGCGAGCTCGAGCATACAGACTGCCCGTGACCGTGCGGCTGCCCCTCATCGCAGCCGCGATGATCTTCATCGCCGCCGTCGCATCGACGCAGACCGCCATCTTCTTCATGGGCCGGCAGGCCGACCGGCAGGTCGAGACGCTGGGACACGTCTATCTCGACGGGCTCTCGGCCGCCCTTCTGCCTCACGTCACCAGCAACGACACTGACCGTATCCGCGCGACGCTTCAACAGGCGCTCGAGTTTCACGAGGGGGTCGTAGATCGGCGACTGACCTTTCTTGACGAGCGCGACGGTCAGCGCATTGAGGCGTCGCGCCCAGGGATCAGTGAGGACGAGCAATTGCCCCAAGAGGTGCGTGCCAGCGCCACCGGCTTCAGCCGATCCGACGACGGCACGATATGGATATGGCGCCAGCTTGCGGATGGCGCTGCAACGCTCGGAACCGTCGTCGTCAACCTCGACATTTCTTCCTTCGACGCAGAAAGAGGCTCGATCAGGTGGCTTCTGCTCCTGTTCGATCTGGTCTTCAGCGGCATATGCGCAGTCATCGGCTTCTTCATGGTCCGCGGCATGCAGCGGCCGATGGCGATTGTCGCGCACCATCTCTACGACGCCGCGCTCGGCATGCTCAGGCCCATCGAACCGCACGAAATACCCGCAGACGACGTGCAGGCCGAACGCATGATCCTCGCCTTCAACGCGATGGCCAACGCAGCGAGCGAGCGTGAAAGTCTGCTCGCGCACCTTGCCGAGCAGCAGCGCGAGGCGGATCTTGGCCGACTGACTGCTACCGTTGCTCACGAGGTCAGGAACCCGCTCGGCGGCATGCGCACGGCCATCAGCACCCTGAAGCGTTTCGGCGACCGGGAAGATTCGCGTGGCGAGGCGGTCGAGTTCCTCGAACGCGGCGTCGCTGCTCTGGAGCACGTCGTCGACGCCACCCTGGAAAATTATCGCGCACGCCCTGAATGGCGGCCGTTGTCCAGGCAGGATTTCGAGGATCTGCGCCTGCTTGTCGAGGCCGATGGCCGGTCACGTGACGTGAGTTTTGTGCTCGATGTCGACATGCCGGAAACCGTCGCTGTCCCCGCGCTCGATGTGCGCCAGGTTCTCCTCAACCTGCTGCTGAACGCCGTCCGCGCTTCGTCCAAGGGAGGCAAGGTGGAACTGACTGCCAGAGTGTGGAACCGGGAACTCGTCGTCACCGTCAAGGACGAAGGCAGCGGTCTGGATCGGGGGCTCGCGCGTACGATCGAAAGCGGGGCCGTAGCGACAGAGGGGCCTGGCATCGGGGTTGCTGTCATCATTCGCCTTGTGGAGCGCCTGCAGGGGCGCGTCGCAATAGAATCGGCCCCCTATAGCGGCACGGTCATCACGCTCCATATTCCCCTGCAAGACAGGAGCGCAACGGCATGATCGCCAACCCCCAAATCCTCGTCATCGAGGACGACCCGATCCTCGGCGGCGCGATCGTGCAGCGGCTAAAGCTCGAAGGCTTCGCCCCGATCTGGGCGCAGACTTGCGCCGACGCGATCGCCGCGCTGAAGCGTGCCCGACCAGATTTCGTGCTGTCCGACATCGTGTTGCCGGACGGGTCCGGCGAGGACGTGTTCACGAAGGCGCAGCCATGGCTGGGCGACACGCCGATCTTGTTCGCGACCGCCTTCGGCGAGATCGACCAGGCGGTGCGGCTGGTCAAGGCCGGTGCCGAGGACTACCTGACCAAGCCCTACGACGTGGACGAGCTCGTCGGGCGCATCCGGACGGCCCTGTCGCGCAGACACCGCTCGCCAGACGGCGCCGCTTCGGCGGAGTTTGCGCTTTCGCCGGCAACCAAGACGATCGCCGAGCAATTGCAACGTGCCGCCGCCACCGACCTTCCGGTGCTGCTTACGGGAGAGACGGGTGTCGGCAAGGAGGTCGCTGCACGTTACCTTCATACGAGTTCTCCTCGTTCCGACTCGCCCTTCGTTGCGGTCAACTGCGGCGCGATCCCACACGAGCTTCTGGAAAGCCAGTTCTTTGGCCATGAGCGCGGCGCGTTCACCGGCGCCGCGCAAGCCCATGTCGGCTACTTCGAGGAGGCATCGGACGGGACGCTCTTCCTCGACGAGATCGGCGAGCTCGATACCCGCCTCCAGACGGCGCTCTTGCGTGTGCTCGAGGACGGCCGGTTCCGACCCGTAGGGGCGCGGAAGGACAAGACGTTCGGCGGAAGGATCGTCGCCGCGACCAATGCCGATCTTGGCCAGTTGCGGTCGGAGAAAAAGTTCCGCGACGATCTCTACTATCGCCTGTCGGTGATAGAAATCCCGCTTCTTCCGCTTCGCGAGCGCATCGGCGAGATCGAGCCGTTGGCCAAGCGGTTCTTGCAAGAGTTTTCATCCGCGAACCAACCTGCTCGGCAACTGTCGCACGAAGCCTTGCAAGCACTTTTGCGCTACGACTGGCCAGGCAACATCAGGGAACTGCGTAACCGGCTCCACAGGGCAAGCGTGTTCACAAAGGGAGACGTGCTTGAGACCGCCGACATATTTCCGGAGACAGGATTGGGGAAGGATGGAAAAGAAACTCTTGCTGCTGCGAAAAAACGCACCGAAGCCGATCTGATCGAGCAGGCCATCGTCGCCGCGCACGGACGGATCGGGGATGCGGCCGATCAACTGGGGATCTCCCGAACGACACTTTGGAAACGGAGGAAGAAGGGGAGAACGTGAAATCCAAGGAGGTTGACGGCACCGCATCCAATGCGCGTGGGCAGGCTGAAGCCCTATCTTATTTGTGCCGCTGTTCCGCCACGAATTTGCCTTCCTTGCCCAAGGATGGGATAAAGCACCCTCAACCCGACTGGAGGAATTGCGTCCGGATTGGCCTTCGGACGAGCAGCGAAAGGAATTGCCGATGACCGTGCCCAACGAGACCGACTATGAAGTCGGCCAGGATAATGTCGAGATATTCGGCCTCGACATACACAACCCTGTCTTTTTCGTCTCCGGCGGAATCATCGTGCTGTTCGTGTTCTTCGCCGCGATCTTCCAGGGGCCTGCGACCGAGTTCTTCGGATGGCTGCGGCCTGCGGTCACCGACACATTCGACTGGCTGCTGATCATAGCGGGCAATATCTTCGTGATTTTTTCCATCGCGCTGATCTTCACGCCGTTCGGCAGCATCCGATTGGGTGGCGAGGACGCCACCCCGGACTTTTCCTATACCGGCTGGTTCGCGATGCTGTTCGCCGCCGGTATGGGCATCGGCTTGATGTTCTATGGCGTCTCGGAGCCGGTTTCGCACTTCACGTCTTCCTTTGCGGCTGATGCTGGATCTCTGGAAAGCTGGGCGCCGCTGGGCGGAGCGGCCGGCGATGCGGAAGCGGCCCGGCGTCTTGGCATGGCGGCGACGATCTATCACTGGGGCCTGCACCCTTGGGCGATGTATGCGATCGTCGGATTGGGACTCGCCTTTTTTGCCTATAATCGCGGACTGCCGCTGACCGTCCGCTCGGTATTCTATCCCTTGCTCGGAGATCGCGTCTGGGGTTGGCCGGGACACGTTATCGACATTCTCGCCGTCTTCGCGACCCTGTTCGGGCTGGCGACTTCGCTCGGCATCGGCGCCGAGCAGGCCAATGCCGGCCTCAACCACCTGTTCGGCCTGCCGGTGACGGACATCTCCAAGGTGCTGCTCATCCTCGGTATCACCGGGATCGCCCTGTTTTCTGTGGTCGCCGGCCTCGACGCAGGCGTCAAACGGCTGAGCGAGATCAACATGGCGCTCGCCGCCCTGCTGCTCGTCTTCGTCATTCTCGTGGGGCCGACCGTCGCCATCATTACCGGCTTCTTCGACTATCTCGCCGCCTATCTCATGAACCTGCCAGCGCTCTCCAACCCGATCGGCCGGACCGACCAGCATTTCTATGATGGCTGGACGGCCTTTTACTGGGCGTGGTGGATTTCGTGGTCGCCCTTTGTCGGCATGTTCATCGCGCGGGTGTCGCGCGGCCGCACGGTGCGCGAGTTCCTCGTCTGCGTCCTGCTCATCCCGTCCGCCATGTGCGTGCTGTGGATGACGGCTTTCGGGACGGCAGCGCTGGAGCAGGTCATCAATCAGGGATCGACGGCCATCGCCGACGGTGCTTTGGAACTGCAACTCTTCCTCATGCTGGAAGGCTTGCCGCTCTCCACCATCACCTCGTTCATCGGCATCGTCCTCGTCGTGGTGTTCTTTGTCACCTCGTCCGACTCGGGGTCGCTGGTCATCGACACGATCACGGCTGGCGGAAAGGTCGATGCACCGGTGGCGCAACGCGTATTCTGGGCCATTTTCGAAGGGCTGGTCGCGATCGTGCTTTTGCTGGCAGGCGGGCTTGCTGCCTTGCAGGCGGCAGCTCTGACCACCGGAATACCCTTCGCGCTGGTGCTACTGGGCATGTGCGTCGCGATCTGGAAAGGGCTCTCCTCCGAGAGAACGCTATTGCGGACCGCCTGAAGAAATTTGCCCTACCGAAAACTGCTGTCGTGCATCATGCACGGCAGCTCTGAGCGGGTCATCCTCCAGAATCGAAGGTCGCGATGCAAGAGTATATCGTCAAATTCTCCCCAATTTTGATGGTGATACTTACTATTCCCCTTGCCGCAATTTTATATCGTATGATTGTCAGCGAGAATTCAAGGAATAGCGTCCTGATTCTAGATGTACTGACATCATTGACCATTGCGGCTGGCGCACTTGCAACAGTTGGAACCGGTTGGAGCGGATTCCTTGGGATTGGTTTTGGGATTGCTCTCACCGGTTTTATGGCAACTTGCCTTCTGGCGATCTTTCCAAAGCGCGGGAGCCACAGAAGGTGATCATTACATTCGCTGCCGCTTGTCTCTTGTTGATTGGCGTCGCTCTCCTTCTTATCGCGGGCATATCAATTTCGCGGCACTCAGATTCACAAAAGAGTCAGTTTGCCGTCAACATTGGAAGTATCGGCGCAGCCCAAGTGGTTCTCGGAACGATCCCGTTTTCGTATCAGGCAGGGACTATCGTTATAGGCTGGGCGATCATCACCTTCCTGCTTGTCAAGACATTCGTGAACAAACGGGTGCTTGCGAGGCTGACGAAGAATTGACCGCTTGGGCGCTAGACATCCTGAATATGCCACCAAACGAATATCGTCCTACTCAAGCGTAAACAGCTGTCAGACTGCTTTCGTGCTGATCTCGACAAAATGAGCCACCGTTACCGAAAGGCGCAGTCGGCGATATGCACGCAAAACTCCTCCTTCGTCTTCGACCTGTCGCCGAGCGGGGTTGAGAGCAAGCGGGATTATTTCCTATAAGGTCCCCTGATAGATTCCCGGAGAGGCATCATGAGAATCGGTTTGCTTGTGAGTGGTCTGCTTCTGCTCGTCTCCGCACCCGCGTGGGCCGGCCCATGCAATCCGGACATCAAGCCTGCCTCGATCGACGAACTTGCCTACAAGGATCGCGGCGACCGTTGCGAGGGCCTGTTCGTGCAGAAGATCTCCGCGACCGGGCTGCGCGTCGCGGCCTTTCACAAGAGCCCGGCGGCGTTCGACGACAACGCGCTGGCGCTGAACGTCTCCGTCGGCGGGCATCCGGGCGACAAGGAAATGTCCGTCACCTCGTTGCGCCCGAACCAGTACTACCGCATGGACGCCTCGTTCTCGCAGGACAATTTCAGCCTGCCGCTCGAATTGCTGCGCCATCCGCAGATCGACATCAAGCCGCACGAGCTGGCCGCTGTGATCTGCATCCGCGATTGCCAGTCCGCCGTGCCGACCTTGGCCGCGGCATCGTTCGCGGACGAGCAGAATGCGAGCCCCTATGTGGCGCTCGTGGCCAATCTGGAAATCTTCGAGCTGCGCGTCACCATCCGCGACGAAGCGACCGGCGAGGTCCTGCACGACAAGGAAATGCTGGGCAGCAGGACATGGCCCGCCGGGCGGCCGGCCACCTTTCCGCTGAAACCCTATTTCCGGGATCGCGATGAGATCCTGGTCGAGATCGTCGCCGCGGGACGCGGCGACCAGTTGATCGACAGCGTCTCCATACGTCTGCGCAATCAATGATCGCGGCCTGGCGTCTTCATTTGCGACCACGACTTCGGGATGCGATGCTTCGGGTCAGGCGAAGACTCGGCTGGCATGTTCTGGCGCTGATCGTGGTTCTGCTGTGCGTGACGCTGATCGTGCTGGAGCTCGTTCCCGCCCGGACCCTTGTCAGGACCACCTTCACCGCCACGATCGAAACGCAGGAGGTGCGGCTTCGGCTCGGCGACCGGCAGGCGACGCTGACGGGAATATCCGGCAGCCGCATCCTCGCGTGGGAACTGGACGCTGCCGACGACGGGGCCGAAGCCGGCCTGTTCGATCTGAGCGATCCGTCGTCCCAGGCCGTTTCCAGCGCCGCTGGCGACTTGGAGCTTTCAACTGACGCTCCGGGCTCCTATCTCGAGCTCGACCGTCTCTGGCTCCCGCCCCGCGCCGCCGTGAAGGTTGCGAGCGGCGGTAGGGATTCGGCGCTGTCCATCGAGTTCATCGAGCCGGGCGACAGCGACAGGATCGACGCCCGGCTCGTCTGGCGCGGAGGCATCGTCTCGCCGACGGAAGACGATGTCGCCGCGAGCGTCGGGTCGCGCATCTGGCAGGCAGCCAAGCCGTCGCTCACCATCGATCGCGCACACATAAGCGGCCTCATCCCTATCCCCATTCCCATATCTGCCGTCGCATTCGACCGGGTCGTATCCGGCGACCAGTATCAGAACCCCGCAAGCGCCGTCATCGGCGGCGATCTCCAGTTCGACATCGCCGGCTTTCCCGGCAGACCGCTCTCCATCCGCGAGGGAGAAACGCTTTCGTTCGGCGACCTCGATGCGCAGATACTCAATCTTTCCCTGTCGGACCGGGGCCTGCGGTTCCTGCTCATCGGGGCGGCGGACTCCGTCTCGCTGGGCTTTCTGACCAACCACCGCGACGTGCAGCCGTCGATGCTGGACGCCATCCTGGCGCGGGAGAGCCTGACGATCCTGGCTTCCGCCCTGTTCGCGATGCTGCTCGCCCTCATGGGCGCGATAAATTTCGGAGGAAGGAGATGACCGCAGGATTGCCTGTCCGGCTGCTGACATGGATGGTGCTGTCGCTGTGCGCGCTGACGGCCGCCGCACAGGCGCAACAGGCCGAGGAAAGCGCGGCGATCTCCGCCAAGCGACTGGTCGTCATGATCGACGGTCGTTTTCCCACTTCCGGCGCTCTCACCTCGGGCGCAGGGATCGTCGTCGGACGCAAGGGTGGCCTCGTCTACATCGCCACGGCGGGTCATGTCGTCCGCGACCTGATGGAGGAGGCCGAGGACATCCAGGTCCAGTTCCCCGACCGTCCCGGACTCGAAGTGAGCGCGACGATATTCCCCGCCAGCTTCGACAAGGGCATCGACGTGGCGCTGCTGATCGTTCCGCAATCCGAAGCGCCTGAAGCGATCGCTACGCTCGACACCTTTCCGGCGGCGCGCATGTCCACCGAGATCCGGGCGGGCGAAGGCGTGTATCTCTTCGGCCAGCCCGGCGGCAGGGTCTGGAGCGGCAACAGGTCGCCGGAGAAGGTGCAGGCCGCGCGAACGACCGAAATCGAGGTGGAATCGAACACCGTCGTTCCTGGGCTTTCGGGCGGGGCCGCGCTCGACGAGGGATTGCGCATCGTCGGCATCATCGTCGAGACCGACAACGGCATCGCGCGCTCGATTCCCATCCGCCTCCTCAAGGAGATCATCGAGAGCGGCGGATATCCTTTCATGCTGGGCGATGCGGAAGCGCCGCTGTCTGATGTAGAGATAGATCCGCTGGAAGAGCTGACCCGGCGAGGATACAGTTTCAAGAGCCGGCAGAGCGCAGGCATCGAGTTCATGCGTGCGCTGGACATGCGACGGGAGGAAGACGCCCGGCTCTTCATCGCCGCGAGCGTACCGATGGAGGCTCCGGATCTGGTGTTGCGCGGCGTGGTGCCACCGGACCTCGTCGATGCCCTGCTACATAGCGACCTGCTATCGGGACGGGACGGCAAGAAGCTGGATGAGTGGTGTGACGATCTAGTCAAGCAAAACCAGAGCGGTGATACCCGGGTGGCCTTATACGGCCGGGCCTTGACCAACGACAACGGCTATCTGTTCCAAACGGCGTGCAAGACGCAGTTGCCGGTGCTGACGGCACTGCTGAAAACCGGTATCGAGCGGCATGAAAAGCTCGCGGCCGATGGAGCGAAGGACAGGACCCGCAAGGACGAGATCACGGGGATCTGCCGCGAAGTCATGACGCAAAGGGCGCCTCTGGAGACATTGGCGGAACAAACCTACAAGTCGGCGCAAAACCTGCCATACGATCCGCTGGACTTGTGGCAGGTGGGCAAGGAGGCCCAGACCGCCCTTCACGAGCGGCTGGGAGGCAGCTCTCACATTCAGCTCGCCCTGTTCAAGATCTATGACGAGATCGATGACGATGTGCGGCGGGTCGTTCGAGGCGGCCGTCTTGTCGGCGACACGCTCTATTACGGCAGCAAGCCCTTCAAGACGCTCGGCGCACTCTACGCCGAGGCCGCGGAGAATCGCATCGGCTGGCAATGCGAGGAAAAGATAAGCATCCCTGAAGCGGGCCAATACGAATTACAAGCCTATCACGACATGCAGAAAATGCTGCGGCTGTTTGGCGAGTAGTGTATTTTTCTTCTTGCGACTGGTGAAGATTCCGTGCTGCTGTCAGCATAGCAGATAGGGTTGCCGACGTCACCTTGCTCAGCCCGTCGATGTCCCTTGTCACCGCGAGTTGCGCCGCCGCCGGGCCGCTTGCCTTGACACGTGGGCAGAGGCCTAAAGTCCCCTTGCCGGAACGACAGGAAAGCCGAGTTCGGCTATTGCTTGGAGGACGTCGGAGTCGCGCCGCGTCGAAGGCGGGATCGATGCTGTAATAGAACGCCTGTCGTTTTGATGTTCGTTCGAGCTGATCGAGAGCCCTTTGCCAGCCACCGGCGAGCGCAGGCACATGGGCGCGGAAATATTGCTCGAGGCTGTCGCGGACGTCCTGACGCCGGGCGGCGGTCGCCATCGCCTCGATCATCGCCGCTTCGCCTCCCGCCTGCCAACCCGCTTGGGCGGCGTCGGCGACGATGGCGCCCGGATCAGTTCGAACCAGTCCTCCATCGTCGCCCGATAGGCCGGCATATCCTGCCTGACGAGTTCACAGAACAGGAGAAACCCGTGGGATTGCGATAGCATGCCAAGCTACGATCGTTGCTGTGTTAAGAGGTATTCTCCTGCGACGATACGTTCACCGCTATTTTTCAAGCGAACTTTCAGACTTCGCTGGAGCGAAGAAAATCAAGCTGGGCATTTTGTAGAACAGGAGCTGACCTGCGTCCCCATGCTCCTCAAGGCGGGCGCGGCTTCCGAAGCTGCCCGACCGCTTTCCATGTTCGCGGGTAGTGCGCGGTTTGCCACGCCGGTCGGCTACCAGACCAACACTCTGGTCTATGCCGTCGGCAACTAGAGGTTCGCCGACTTCCTGAAGGTGGGAATGCCGATGAACGTGGTTGTCACCATCGCCACCTGCATCGCGATCCATATGTATTACTACGTTGCTTCGAGGAGGCGTCCGCTCACAAATTTTCCATCTGCGATAGTATCCGGCTTTCGATCAGCGAGATGTGCCGTCGCAAATGATACAGGTCGTTCATATAGGTGACAGGAACGGTCGTACTCGCGGCTTCCTTGTCCAGTGCCTGCACGGTGGTCAGCATTTCATTCAACGTAGCACTCGACGGATTTCGGTTTAGCGTCTCTTCAATCTCATCGAGGCTGAAATAGAAGCGGTTGATGCGGCTTTTGATGCGCCACTGGTAGGTCGGAGGGGCAATCTTGAACAATGGAAACATGATCGTCAGGAGCGGCAGCAACAGCACCCATGCGCGCTCGACGAAACTGGCAGCCCAGAATGGTAGATAGCGTCTCAGGAGCGTCGGCCCGTCCCTGAAATAGCGGGCGGCGCTCTGGTTGACGGCCATTTCCGTTCGAGGTTCCTGCGGATACTCTCCGAGATCGGAAAATAAAGACGCCCGCCCATGCACCGTCTCGGCCGCTGGCAGCAAAACGTCGATGAAGGCCGGATGCAGTTGTTCGCTTGAGGCAAGGAGAGCCGTCGTCGACAGCAGATCGATTGAGATCCTGGGTATTCGATCGCGATAATCCACGGAGCCGGAAAAGAGCGCATTTCGTGAAAGCCAGGGGTTGCGGCGGGCCAGCCCCTGAGCATCATCGAAGGAGAGAAGTCTCACCTCGGTCTCGCGCAGCAGGAGATCGATCGGTGCAGTGACATCGTTGGATACGAACACTGCAGCCTGAACCCGGCCGCTCATGAGCGCGCCGACTGCTTCGTTTCCGCCAATCGGCAGGATTTCGATTGTTCCGGCAAGGCCCGCAATGGATATCACCCTTCGGGTAAAGGCAAGCGTTCCGCTGTCTTCGTAGCCGCCTGCAATCCTGGCCCCATCCAGATCACGCAAGGACCGGGTATCGCCGCTGACGAAAAACCACGATGGCTCGGCACCGAGGGATGCCAGAGCCTCCACCCTGGCGCCGTTGCTCTCATGCTGCAGCCCGGCCTGGATGAAGGCGACGTCGACATCACCCCTGGCAAGACGGGTCAGGTTGTCCACGGCCCCTGCCGTCTCGACCAACTCGACATCGATGTTTTGAAGAGCGAGCAGCCGTCGATATTCCTCGCCCCAGCGATAATAGACGCCGCCCTGCGCACCGGACGCCATCCGCAGGATAGATGGAGGTGCCGGCTCCATCCACCAGATCGCCGCTGCGAGCGCCGCCAGCGAAACGATAACGGCGACGCCATAAATCCTGAAGAAGTCAGAAAAACTACGAACCTGCGAGTTCACCCGTTCGGCCTTGCTGATGGAATCCGGACCGATGGGCCCTTAAGGGGTTATTCCGGCGCAGACAATCATATAAGTTGGATTCGTGCAAATTCGCCTCGAACGGCTCCGATCCAGACAGGACAGTGAAAATTAATGACTGGAATAAACGACTTCACCAATCAATATCCCTTCGTTGAGATTATTGGTGCAATTGCAATATTATTACTTGTCGCCTCTCTTGCGAACTTTCTCGTTAAAAGAGTTCTTTTACGTATCGTAGACAGACTTCTCAGCAAGACGCCGCTCGGTCGCGACGATGTGCGGGCGCAGAATGTCATTGAGCGTCTGGCCAACATCGTCCCTGCTGTCGTGATCTCGAGCGGCATCGTGCTCGTGCCGCATTTGCCGATCGCGGTCGTCACAGTGGTCAAGAACGTCACCAGCGCGTTCGTGATCCTCACGCTCGCCATGGCCGTCGCGGCCGCCCTCGACATTGGTGAAGCGCTCTACCGCCGCCGCCCCAAGGCCGGCCTCAAGCCGATCAAAGGCTATGTGCAGATCCTGAAGATCGTCATCTACGCCATAGCGGCCATCCTGGTCATTGCCGCCTTGATCGATCGCTCGCCGCTTATCCTACTGTCGGGCCTCGGCGCCATGGCGGCCGTCCTCATTCTGGTCTTTCAGGACACGCTGCTCTCGCTGGTGGCCGGCGTCCAGATCTCCTCCACCGACATGGTGCGGGTGGGCGACTGGATCGAGATGCCCTCGCTGGATGCCGACGGCGACGTCACCGAGATCTCGCTCTACACCGTGCGAGTGCAGAACTGGGACAAGACCATCAGCAACATCCCGATCCGCAAGCTGGTGACGGAATCGTTCAAGAACTGGCGCGGCATGACGGAGTCAGGCGGCCGGCGCATCAAGCGGTCGATCCATCTCGACCAGACCAGCATCCGCTTTCTGACTGCTGCCGAAATCAGGAAGCTGCGAAAGTTCAGCCATCTCGAGCACTATCTCGAGCAGAAGGAGGACGTTCTGAAGGAATGGAATGCCGGCCTGGGCGAGAAGGGTAAGACGGGCGCCAACACCCGCCGGCTGACCAATGTCGGAACGTTCCGGGCCTATGTGGAAGCCTATCTGATAAACCATCCGCAGATCCACAAGGGGATGACGCTGCTGGTCAGGCAGTTGCAGCCGGGGCGCGAGGGGCTGCCGATCGAGCTCTACTGCTTCACCAACACGACCGCCTGGGGTGAATATGAGGCTATCCAGTCGGACATTTTCGACCACATGATCGCACTACTGCCGGAGTTCGACCTACGCGTCTTCCAGGACCCCACGGGGCGTGACTTCACGCAACTGGTGCGCGAAAAATAGCCGTCGCGCTCGTCGCGCGTATTGGCATTGGCTGGCCATGAAGACATCTAGCCATTGTCGTCCCGGTCCCACATCTCTCCGAACGGCTTCAGACGGCCGGGCGACAGTTCGAGACGCCTCCAGCCAGGGCCGTCGAACGCGCCGATCAGCACGATATTCGCGCCCGCGTCATAGCTGCGCAACTGGTCGCGGCCGAGATGGAAAGGCGCCGGCTCCGCGTCGGGCATGTCCATCGGGTGCCGCGCGAGTTCGCCGCGCACCGCCGGCGGCAGGACCCCATTGATGACGGCCCAGGCGCCGGGATCGTCCAGCACCGCGCCGCCTTGTGGAAAGATCACCACCTGAACACTGAAACAGCCCGGCTCGCCGTGACGGATCACGAAGACCTCGACGCCCTCCCGCAAGTCCGGCAGATGCCGGATACGGGCGGGATCAGCGCGCGGATGGAGTATTCCATAATAGCGTGCCAGATGGATCTGCGCCGGAACGGCCACACCGGGATCAGCATGATCGCCCAGCTTGCGCAATAGCGGCGTCATGGCAGGAACCGCGTCGCGGATTTCCGTCGCTGCCATGATGACGAGATCGGGTCGCCCGGCGTCGATCAGCCGGCCTATGGCCTCGGGATTACCGGCGGCCAGTTCGTGAATGTGGAAGTCGATGCCGTTGAACGGCAGGTCCCTCGGCTCCGGGCCGCTGCGCCGCTCGACGATGCCGAGCATCCAGTCGACCGGATCGAAACTCGATCCGTCGAAGTCGGATAGCGTCAATCCGGTCGCCGACCAGTATGACCCGGCGATGCCGGGCCGGGCCAGTTCCCTTGCCGTTATCTCGCCGATGAAGCGGTCGTCGAAAGATCTGTCCTCGCCCTGCCCATAGCCCGTCCTGCCCAACGCATGGGCGACGCAGGCCCGCACATAGTTGGATGGATGATCCAGCGCGGATGGCAAGAGGGTTCCCTGCCACGGCTCGATCCCGCCGATGAGCACGATGGCGCCTTCGATCATGTCGCGGGACACGCCCGCCGGTTGCCGGTCCAAAAGGCCGCGCAGCCAGGGCACGAGGACCTTGGGAAAGGGCTTTTCGTCGCCCTTGTGGCGCAACTCGTTCAGGAAGCAGCGCGTCACATCGGGATGCCGGCTGCTGGCCCGATCCACGAGCTCCGTCAGCCAAGCGGCACGCGCCAGCCGGGCGTCATCCGTCCTGATGCGGCTTTGCGGGAGGAAGTGCTCGGCCCACAACGTGGCCATCGTCACGCGCTCGACGGCCGCGGCGCGAATATTGGCATCGTCAATACCCAGCAATTCCGCGATGCCGGCATACCAGTCGGACCAGTCTTCGGGCTGAAATGCGTGAAGGGAAGCCTTGAGCAGGGATTGTGCGGTGTTTCCGTCCATGCGGACACGGTATCATGATGGGGACCGGATCAGGGAATTTATCGATCACGCCGAAACCGACCTTTCTTCGCATCGTTATGGGGCTTGGCCTGCTCGCTCTTCCTTTGGCCTTCAGTGGTCTGGCGCGCAGTCCCTAGCTGATCCTTCCGCTATCGGTGGTTTTCGCGATCGCCTATGTTGCCGGCAGGGGGGGGGGGAAGCAGTGGCGCGCTTTTGTCCGCATGGTAGGCGCGGCCGGTATCGTGAAGGGCCTCGCCCTCACGCTTCTTATTCAACTGATCCTGGTGTCGCTGTTCTTCTTCGTTGCATATGGGGTCGTGTCGATCTTCACCCCCGCGACCGTTCGCGCAGGACGTCACAATGCCAGAGATAGCCATTCTAGCCGCGGCAGCGGTCCTTTCCGTTATCGGCACGGCGACGCTCAGCGCCACGGACGGGCAGCCGGAGTGCTCCTCCGCGGAGGAACTCGTGAAGTCGATGGCTGTCGACGACGATGACGACCATGAGGCCGATCTCGTGATGTCAAACCAGGCAGCAACTCTCGACAACTTCTTCGCCGGCCGCCACTTCTCGGTTCCCGACCATATGGAGAAGGCCCTCGCGCGATGGAGCGAAGGCGCGGAACTTCGGCCCTGACTATGACGACGAAAGCGACAAGGAAGGCTGGCTTCCGGGCGCCGACAGGCTCGTTGTCCTGACGCGCCGCTATGGCGTGACCACGCTGCTCGACTATCGGCAGGGCGCGGCCGAACCGGGCGTCCTGCACATCGATCTGGATGAAGGCGGCGACGCGCCCTTGCGCAAGAGCTACGACACGTTCGACGCGTTCTTCTCCGACCCGCGGCTGGCCGCGCTGCATCTTGCCCGGGAGATGCCGAAGGAGATGTGCATACCGGTCAGGATCGTCGGCGTGACGGCAGGCGGGATCACCGTGCAGACGCGGCGAATGGCGCGGGCCTCCAGTATGTGGCGACGCCACCGGTTTCCCAGGGGATCATCGGCGCATCGGCACTCGGTTGAAGATCGCCTCGCCGATGGCGATGATCAGCGCGCAGATCGCCATCAGGACGATGGATATCACCGCCGCCGATGGCATGTCGGTGCCGGTCTCGGAAATCTTCGAGTAGAGGATGAGCGGTAAGATGTTCACCTGTGTGCCGACGAGCGCCAGCGCCGTGCCGTAGGCGCCGACCGCTACGGCCGAGGTCAGGCAGAAGGCCGCCACAAGCGAAGGCAAGATCTGCGGCAGCAGCACGTCGCCCAGGATCCGCAACGGGCCCGCACCGAGCGAGCGAGCGGCGCGCAACTGGACGCCGTCGAAATTGCGCACGGCCGGCAACACGATCAGGACGACGCGCGGCACGAGATAATAGGAATAGGCGAGGCCGAGGCCGATCGGCGAGAAGATGACCCCCCCGACCACGGCGGGATCGAAGCCCGCCCGCGCCAGAAGCAGCGTGACGAAGCCCGCGCGGCCGAGCAGCAGGATGAAGCCGTAGGCGACGATCAGACCGGAGAAGGTCAGCGGCAGCGAGATGGCGATCAGCAGCGACGCGCGCATGCGCGGCGAAAGCCGCGCCAGCGTGATCGCGACCGGCACGCCGATCAGGAGCGAGAAGAACGGGGCGGCAAGCCCGAGGAGGATGCTGCCGCGCAGGCCGTTCCAGAACACCGGGTCGTTCCACACCCGCGAGAACGCCGATCCGCCGTCGCTCATCGCCTCGATGAGGACGACGGCCAGCGGCAACAGGAAGAACAGGGCGAAGACGATCGCGCCCGGCACTGCGAACGAGGCGGTGGTCGCTGCGGATGTGCGCACGGACATGCTGTTCTCCCTGAACCGGCCCGCGGGACATTCGCCCCGCGAGCCACGCGTTGCCGGTCCTTACTGGCCGAGGACGGCCTTGGCCCAGCCTGCGTCGATCTCGGCCTTCTTCGCCGTCGCCTTGACGATGTCGACCGGCTGGAGCTGCGGCGCGTCGGGCAGTTTGTCGGCGACGCTTTCTGGAAGCGTGACGCCCGGAACCGACGGACGCACGAAGCCTTCGGCGAAGATGCCCTGCCCCATCTCGGTCATGATGAAGTTGAGCCAGAGCTTGCCGGCATTCGGGTTCGGGCCGTCCTTGACCAGCGAGATGGCGTAGGGCGCTGCGGCCGAGGCTTCCTGAGGCATGACCACGGCGATGTCGTCGCCCATGCCGTCGAGATGCTTGGCTTTGAGGCCGTCGTTCTCGTAGCCGATCCAGATCGGAATCTCGCCCTTCAGGAACTGAGCGTAGGGCGTGGTGCCGACTGTGCGCAGGACGTTGCCGGCCTTGGTCATCTCGCCGAGATAATCGATGCCCGGCTGAACATTGTCCATGAGAACGGCGGTGGAAAACTAGACCACGGTAGCGGCGGGATAGTCCTGCTGCGGGCGGCGTAAAATCCGGCCACCTATTTCCCTTCTGTGCAGCGCAGGGAGGGATGAGGGATCTACACCGTGGACTTATATCTGAAGG
>JACZKY010105363.1_pt1 | contig 19567 bp, 14 predicted proteins | sample 8237611 | NCBI WGS metagenome assembly JACZKY01 (sample SAMN16148055, study PRJNA663545) | marine sediment metagenome | biome: sediments and biomass from bioreactor inoculated with such sediments; feature: coastal sediments; material: methane- and iron-fed bioreactor; isolation source: Bothnian...
GCTTTCCGCGTTCTGGTTCCGCATGCTTTCGGACATCGTCCCCAACCACATGATCTCGGTCGACGTCGACGAGTTTCCCCCGGAGGCCCGCGCGCACGCGGAGACGCTGCGCGGCCGTTCCATGCTGTGCCGGAAGGCGGAGGTTTTCCCGGTGGAGTGCGTCGTCCGGGGATACCTGTCCGGCTCCGGGTGGGCGGAATACCGGCAGAGCGGGGAGGTCTGCGGCATCCGGCTGCCGAAGGGGCTGCGGGAGTCGGACCGGCTGCCGGAGCCCGTGTTCACGCCGGCCACCAAGGAGGAGAAGGGGAAGCACGACGAGAACATCTCCTTCGAGCGGATGGCGGGGATCGTGGGGAAGGAGACGGCGGAGAAGGTGCGGTCCATCGCCGTCGATCTCTACGACAAGGCCGCCGCCTACGCGCTCTCGAAGGGGATCATCATCGCCGACACGAAGTTCGAGCTCGGAATGGCCGACGGCCGGCTGATCCTGATCGACGAGGCGCTCACCCCCGACTCCTCGAGGTTCTGGCCCGCCGAGGGCTACCTTCCCGGCGGCCCGCAGAAGAGCTTCGACAAGCAGTTCGTCCGCGACTACCTGCTGACCCTGCCCTGGAACAAGACGGCGCCGGGCCCGCGGCTGCCCGCGGACGTGGTGGAAAAGACCGCGCTCAAGTACCGCGAGGCCCTCACGGTCCTCACGGGCAAAGACATCGAATAAGGCGGGAGATCCCATGGGCTGCTTCAAGAAGATATTCATCGCCAACCGCGGGGAGATCGCCTGCCGGGCCATCCGGCCGGCGCGCGAGCTGAAGATCCCCGTGGTGGTGGGGTACTCCGACTGCGACGCGCTCTCCCTGCACGTGAGACTCGCCGACGAAGCCGTGCGCCTGGGGCCTTCCCCCGCCTCCATGAGCTACTTGGACATCGACGCGACCCTTCGCGCGGCGAAGGACTCCGGTTGCGACGCCATCTTCCCCGGGTACGGCTTCCTCGCCGAAAACCCCGATTTCGCGGAAGCGGTGAAGAAGGAAAAGATGACTTTCATCGGGCCTTCCGCCCGCGTCATGCGGGTCATGGGCGACAAGATCGCGGCCCGAAAGGCGCTGTCGGCTTCCGGCGTTCCGGTGACCCCGGCCCTCGAGGACGTGGACGACCCGAAAGAAGTGATCCGTTTCGGCAACCGGGTGGGGTGGCCGATTCTCATCAAAGCGTCCGCCGGCGGCGGCGGGAAGGGGATGCAGAAGGTCTCCTCCCCGGCCGAAGTCGAGGAATGCCTCGCCTCGGCGCGCTCCGTGGCGGAGAAGGCGTTCGGGAAAGGGACGATCTTCGCGGAAAAGTACATCGAGCACGGCCGCCACATCGAGTTCCAGTTTCTCGCGGACCGGTTCCGGAACGTCATCCACCTGGGTGAGCGCGAATGCTCCATCCAGCGTCGCCACCAGAAGCTGGTCGAGGAGGCGCCGAGCTCCCTCCTGACCCCCGAGGTCCGGGAGAAGATGGGGGCGGTGGTCGTCAAGGCGATGCGGGACATCGGCTACGTCACGGCGGGGACGATGGAATTCCTCGTGGACCGGGACGGCAAGTTCTACGCGCTCGAAGTGAACACCCGGATCCAGGTGGAGCACACCGTCACCGAGTTCATCAGCGGGTTCGACATCATCCGGAAGATGTACAAGCTTGCCGCCGGGGAGCGGCTGACCATGCGGCAGAAGGACGTGACGCTGCGCGGGCACTCGATCCAGTGCCGCGTCAACGCGGAAGACCCGAAGAACAATTTCACCCCGTCCTTCGGGAAGATCACCTTCCTGCGGCAGGTCAGCGGCCCGTTCGTCCGCAGCGAGCTGGGGATCTACCAGGGGTGGGAGGTCCCTCCGTACTACGACTCCCTGCTGGCGAAGATCTGCTCCGTGGGGAAGGACCGGGAGACGTCGATCCAGCGGATGCGCCGCGCCCTGGGGGAATTCGACCTGTGGGGCGTCCGCACGACGATCCCCCTGCTGAAGCGGATCATGGACCACCCCGACTTCGTCACGGGGCGGATCCACACCGGGTTCATCGAGGAGAACCTCGCGAAGTTGACCGACTACGCGGAATCTGAGGAGGAGATCTACAAGGTTGCCCGTTTCGTCGCCGAGATCTCAGCCCTTGGCCGCAACAGGTACAGTGAATAGGGGGGCGACGGCATGCCGGGAAGCATGAGGAAAAAAGGGTACCGGAGGATCCTGAAGACCGTCCGGGAGAGCAAGGCCATCTGGCTCGTCGGCACGGGGCCGAGGGACACCGGCCAGAGCGACTTCAAGAACCGGTTCACGATCAACGACATCGAGCGCCTTCTTCCCGTCTACGACGCGTCCGGCTACCTTGCCATCGATTCCCACGGCGGAGCCCGCCTGCACCAGGACATGATGAACAACATGATCGACCCGTACGAGGAGGCGCGCCTGTTCTCCTCGCTGATGCCCCACGTCCTCACCCAGACGCTTGTCCGCGGGACGAACCTGTGGGGATACCGGATGTACTCCCGCAACACCGTCCGTGCGGCGGTGGAATCGTTCCTCCCCACGATCGACGTGTGGCGCTGTTTCGACTTCCTGAACTACGTCCCCAACATGGCGCCGGTGGCCGAGGAGGTCCTGCGCGCGGGGAAGATCTTCTCGCCCGCCATCTCCTTCACCGAGTCCGCCGAGTGCACCGACGCCTATTACCTCCGGGTCCTGAAGGAGATCGTTTCCCTCTGCGGGGGCACGAAGGACATCATCCTGGTGATCAAGGACATGGCCGGTGTCGGCAGCCCCGCGCGGATCCGGCGCCTGGTGGACGCCTTTTTGCAGAAGCATCCGCAACTGCTGATCCTGTACCACCGGCACTCCACCGACGGCCTGGTGATGCCGGCCATGGCCGCCGCGGCCGAGGCGGGGGCGAGGCTCTTCGACGTGACCGACGACGCCTTCTCCCGGTTCTACGGCCATCCACCGGTTCGCCCGCTGGTGCGGTACCTGCGGGAGCTCGGGCACGAGGTGCATTTCGACATGAGGCGCGCGGACGAGGCTTCCGAGACGATCCGCGGCTTCATCCGGAACTACGAACGGTTCGAGTCGCAGTTCAAGGGGTTCTCAAGCGACGTCACGGGGCACCGGATGCCGGGCGGCGCCTTCCCTTCCTCCTTCGAGCAGGCGGAGAAGGGGGGGTTCCTCGACCTCATGCCCCACATCCTGAAGGGGATGTCGTACGGGAACCGGATCATCAAGTACTTCGACGTCACGCCGGGCTCGCAGATCACCTGGACGACGTGGGCGGCGGTCCTGCAGCGGTTCCACAAGGAGGGAGGGGAGCCCAACATCAAGCGGCTGTTCGGCGTCCTCGACCGGTTCTTCGAGGCGGAAGAGCGGTTCGAGGAGTTGAGCCAGGCCGACCAGAACCTGCTGCTGCGGCTCTATTCGGTGGCGACAGACGACCTGAAGAACCTGCTGCTCGGGAAGTACGGACCGCTTCCGTTCGGGTGGCCGGCCGACTGGGTCTACCGGAGCGTCTTCGGGGAAGGATGGGCCGAGAAGGTCAAGGCGGAGCGGATTCCGTCCCTGCCGCTGTCCCGGCTGCCGGACGAGGATCTGGAAAAGGCGAGGGAGGCGATGGAGGCCGAGGTCGGGCGTCCCGTCACTCAGGAGGAATTCGTCCTCTACCTCATGCACCCCAAGGCGGCGGTCGATTTCCTGCGCTTCCGCGAGCGGTACGGGGACACCACGGTGCTTCCCACGAAGGTTTGGTTCGACGGCCTGAGGCGGCCCGGGGAACAGGTGAGGATCACGATCGACGACAAGCCCCACGTGGTCTGCCTCGTCTCCATCGGCGAGGGGATGGGCGGGGTCAAGGACGTGGTGCTGTCCGTCGACAACATCATGCACGTCTTCCAGGTGGACCTGCCGGAATCCGCCGCCACGCGGAAGAAGGTCCGGAAGGCCACTCCGGGGAACAAGGGGGAGGTCGGGGCGACCGTCAACGGCACGGTGTGGCGGATCGGGACGAAGGGGCGCGCGCTGAAGGAAGGGGATCTCGTCCGGAAGGGGGAGGAGATCATGAACATCGAGGTGATGAAGACCGAGAACGCCGTGAAATCCTCCGTCGCGGGCGTCATCCGCGAGATCTGCGTGGCGGTCAACGACCGGGTCGAGGAGGGGCAGCTCCTCGCGGTGGTCGAGCCCGGCAGCGAGTGATTTGCCTTGGAGCGGGGAGCGGGATGGACGGAACGGACCGGTTCTTCGGGGAGCTGAAGAAAGCCCTGGCCCCCGTGGGCGCGTCGGAGCCGGCGCCGGCGGGTTTGCGGCCCGCCGGGGTCCTCGTCCCGCTGCGCGCCGTCGGGGGAGAGATCCGCGCGGTGCTGGCCCGCCGGACCGAGCTCGTGCCGCACCACAAGGGGCAGGTCTGCTTCCCGGGGGGCAGCCGCGATCCCGGGGACCGCGATCTCCTGGCCACGGCGCTCCGGGAGTCGGAGGAGGAGCTGGGGATCCGCTCGGAAGACGTGGATCTGCTCGGGGCGTTGGAGCCGGTCCCCACCGTCACCGGCTTCTTCATCCAGCCCTTCATCGCAAGGATCCCCGCGGGTTCGCGGTTCCATCTGGACGAGTTCGAGATCGCCGAGACCTTCGACGTTCCGCTGTCGGCCGTGACCGACCTGTCCCGGTACCGCGCCGCGGAGACGACGTTCCTGGGGAAGCCGTACCACGTGTATTTCCTCGATTACGGACGCCGCACGATCTGGGGGGCGACGGCGCGCATCCTTCACGACCTGGCCGAGATCGCGCTGCGTCTTTCCCCCATTCGCTTCGCGGCAGGGTGACGCCCTTGCAGCCCGGCGGAACACGGATCGATCACGAGATCATCCTCGACCTGATCCCGCCCGGAGCGAAGGTGCTCGATCTCGGGTGCGGAGACGGCTCCCTCCTCGAAAAACTCGCGCGGATGAAGAACGTTCGGGGGAGCGGCATCGAGATCTCCGACGAGGGGGTCCGGGCCTGCATAGGGAAGGGGCTCGCGGTAATGCAGGGAGACCTCGACCTGGGGCTGACGGACTGGCCGGACCGGTCGTTCGATTACGTCATCCTCAACCAGACCCTCCAGGCGGTGAGGAAACCCGAGGTGGTCCTCCGGGAGATGCTTCGTGTCGGCAGGAAGGCGGTGACGGGCTTCCCCAACTTCGCCTACTGGAAGATGCGGATGTACCTTCTTCTCCGCGGACGGATGCCGAAGACGGGGTTCCTGCCGTACGAGTGGTACGACACGCCCAACATCCATTTCTGCTCCATCCGGGATTTCGACGGGTATTGCGAGGGAAACGGCCTGCGGGTGGAGCGGAGGATCTACCTCTCCAACGACCGGGGGGGCAGGGTGCTGAAGGGCGTCCTGCCGAACCTGTTCGCCGAGACCGCCGTGTACCTCCTTTCCCAAAAATAACGGCGCACGCATCACGCTCCTGTTGCATTTTCTTCATCGTTCGGGTAACTTGTCCGATACATAACGTGGGGCTGTAGCTCAGCTGGGAGAGCGCCTGAATGGCATTCAGGAGGCCGACGGTTCGATCCCGTTCAGCTCCACCAGAAACTCAAGCCCCTTCCGGAGCGATCCGGCAAGGGGCTTTTTCCCGATCTCCCTCCCGCATCCACTTCAAGGTTTCGACGGCCGCCAGCGCCGGTGTCTACTTGAGCCGCGGAACCATCGACCCGGTCCCCGACAACGGCTGTTCCGCGGGGAACCGCCCGAGCTGCGGGCCGTGACCGGGATCGCGAGGGAGGGGCCGGACACCGTCGTTCCGCCGGAAAGATATCGGTCGATGTGCACGGTCCCGGACAGTTCGTGGCGGTTGCTCCCCTGACGGAAGCGCCGGAAGGGAACACCCGTATCAGGACGTGGGAAGCTCCAGGACCACGTCCAGGCCGCCTTCGGGGGCGTTCGAGGCACGGACCGCCCCTCCATGGAGCCGGACGGCGCGCCGGGTGATCGCCAGGCCGATCCCGGTGCCGCCGGTCTGCCGGTCCCTCGCGTCGGCCACCCTGTAGAACGGCTCGAACAGCTTTTCAAGCGATTCTTCCGGAACTCCCGGGCCCCGGTCCCGGACCGAGATTCTCGCCGAAGGCCTCGAGCTTCCACCGGACCGTGCGAGGCGGATCTCCACCCCGGAGCCTTCCGGCGTGAACCGGACGGCGTTGCGCACCACGTTCTCGATCGCCCGCCGGAGCAGCTCGGGGACGCCTGCGACGGTCGCCGGCTCCTCCTGGACGACGCGGACCTTCCGGTTCGCGCCGACCGCTTCGAAGTCGGCGTCCGCGGCGACCTCCCGGACGAGCAGCTGGAGGTCCACGGGGACCCTCTCGAGACCGCGGGTGTCGCTTTCCAGAAGCGACAGGGTGAGCAGTTCGCCGATCAGGCCGTTCAGCCGCTCCGCTTCCCTCTCCATGCGGTCCAGGGAGGGCTGGGCCTCCGCTCCGGCCTTCCTGCGGGCCAGCCCGAGGGCGACGTTGAGGCGAGCCAGCGGGGACCTGAGCTCGTGCGAAATGTCTCTCAAGAGGCGCCGCTGGGATGCGAGGAGCCCGCCGATCCGCTCCGCCATCCGGTCGAAATCCCGGCCGAGTTCGGCGGTCTCGTCCCGCCGGTCGCCGAGAGACGGAACGACCCTGGAGGACAGGTCGCCGTCCGCAAGCTTTCTCGTCGCGTCCCGCAATGTGCGGATGGGGGAGCTTATGGAGCTGGCAAGGAAGTAGGACAGGAGCCCCGCTACCAGGAAGGCGGCGCCGAGGCGAAGCGTCAAGCCGTAGGGGTCCAGGAACCTCTCCAGGGGAGTGGGTGGAGGAACGCCTGCCACGAGGACGAACCCGCCTCCCAGCGGCATGGCGAGCAAAGGGAGTCCGTGCGGCCCTTTTTGCGTCTGTCTTTTCCCCGTGACGGCGGTCTCCGCCGCGAGCTGCCGCAGAAGCTGCGGAACTTCCTGGCCCGACAGGGGGGTTCCCCCGTCCAGAAAGAGGATGGCCGGGGGATCTTCCGACCGCTGCCTGCGGGCGTCGATCTCCCGCACGGCGGCCGCGCCGCCGGTTCGATACGCGTCCACAAGCTCCTTCCCGATCCGTGCGAGGCGCTCCTCGTGGGGCATGAACACGATCCGGTCCGGCCGGGCGGTGAGCGCGAGGACGAGAAGGAGAACGCCGATAAGGACGGTCCCTCCCATGAAGCTGACGAAGATTCGGAGGAAGAGGCTTCGCAAGGGGGCCTTCCGCCTCAGGCGTCCCGGCCCGGCATCATCGGGTACATGTAACCGACTCCCCGGATGTTCCTGATCCGCTCCATGGCGCCGACCTGGTGCCCGAGTTTCCTTCGCAGGCTGCTCATGTGCACGTCGACGCTCCGGTCGAAGGAGGCGAGGTTCCGCCCGAGCGCCGTCCGGGCGAGCTCTTCCCGGGAGACCACATTGCCCGCGGAGCGCAGCAGCGCCTCCAGCAGGGAGAACTCCACCGAGGTCAGCTCCACGACCTTGCCGGCACGGCGGACGATGCGGGTTCCCGGCGAAAGCTCCACGTCCCCCACCCGCAGCGATTCCGGGAGGTCCGGAGAATCCTTCGCGTCCGCGTCCGATCCCGTCCGGCGTTTCACGGCCCGTATCCTGGCGACGAGCTCCCTCGGGTTGAACGGCTTGGGAAGGTAGTCGTCCGCCCCCATCTCCAGCCCGACGATCCGGTCCACGTCGTTGCCGCGCGCAGTGAGCATCAGGACCGGGACCCTCGATCGCTCCCGTATCATCCGCAGGACGTCGAAGCCGTTCATCTCCGGCAGCATCACGTCAAGGACCACGAGGGCGTGCTCTCCCGAGAGGGCCCGCTTCAGCCCGGCGGCTCCATCGTTCACGGATTCCACGGCGAATCCTTCCTGTCCGAGGTACTCCCCCAGCAGATCGCAAAGCTCCGTGTCGTCGTCGATCACAAGGATGCGCTTTCCTTCCACGGCCCCTCCCGCTCGGAACTGCGCTCGCGGACAAAACCATTGTATCGGAGGACCCCGGCGCAGGGCGGTAAGAAGTGTAAAGAATCCGGCGGCCGTTTCCTGACAAACCTTTACACGGCAAGCGGGACTCTTTACCCCTCTTTACAGCCCTCCTTGCTACGGTGACTGCAGGGAATCCGAACGGCAACGGAGGAGATCGACATTGGGGAAGGACGGGAAGGAGAGGGGATCGCACGGCCTTTTGCGATGGGTAATCCCGGCAGTCGCCGCCGTCGCCGTCGTGGCCTCGGGGTGCGCAACGGCCGGGCCGGACTACCGGAAACCGGACGTCCCGGTGCCCGCCGCATGGAGCCGCGGAGGATCCCCGGACGCCTCGACGGCCGCGGCCCCGGCAGGGGAGCTTTCGCGGTGGTGGGAGCGCCTCGGCGACACGACCTTGACCGGGCTGATCGAGCGCGCCCTCTCGGGCGGCACCGACCTGCGGACCGCCCGGGCGAAGCTTAAGGAGGCGCGCGCCCGCCGAGGCCTCGCGGGGGCCGAAAGGTTCCCGACCGTTACGGCCTCGGCATCCGCCAGCCGCAGCAGGGAAAGCGGTTCGGAGGGCGGCCCCGGGGACACGAATTCGCTGTACAGCGCGGGTTTCGACGCGGCGTGGGAACCGGATGTTTTCGGCGGCGCCCGGCGGGGGGTGGAGGCGGCCCAAGCCGACATGGAAACGGCCGAGGCCGACCTGCACGCCACGCAGGTGACGCTGGCGGCGGAAGTCGCGCTCAACTACGTGGAAGCCCGTTCGTACCAGGCGAGGCTGGCGATCGCCACGAAGAACCTCGCCAGCCAGTCGGAGACGCACCAACTCACCGATTGGCGCGCGCAGGCGGGTCTTGCCACGTCTCTCGACGTGGAGCAGTCGCGCGCCAACCTGGAACAGACCCGCGCGAAGATCCCGGTTCTGACCGCCAGCTTGGCCGAGGCGGAGCACCGCCTTGCCGTCCTCCTGGGGCAGCCGCCCGGGGCGGTGCGGGCAACGTTGGCAGCGCCGGGGCCCGTCCCCGCGGTCCCCGATGCGGTGGCGGCGGGAATTCCTTCCGACGCCCTGCGGAACCGGCCCGATGTGCGTTCCGCGGAGCGAAAGCTGGCCGCGGAGACCGCGCGGGTCGGGCAGGCGATGGCCGCGAGATACCCGGGGTTCACGTTGAACACGTCGATCGGCCTGGAAGCGCTCGCCTTGGGCGGACTGGATGCGGGAGGCGCCGTCACCCGGAGTCTGCTGGCCGGAGTGGCGGGAACGATCTTCGACGGCGGACGTCTCCGTCGGCAGGTGGAGATCCGGGACGCGGTGCAGGAACAGGCGCTGGTGGGTTACGAGGCCGCCGTCCTCACCGCGCTGGAAGACGTGGAGAACGCCCTCGTGTCGTTGTCCGAAAGCAGGAAACAGCAGACCGCGCTGCGCGCCGCGGTCGAGGCGGCGCAGAACGCCGCCCTGCTTGCGAGTTATAGGTACACCGGGGGAATGATCGACTTCCAGGCGGTGCTCGATACCGAGCGGACCGTGCTCGCCGTCGAGGACAGCCTCGCCAGCGCCGAGGCCGACGGCGCTTTCGCGCTCATCCGGCTCTACAAGGCGCTCGGCGGGGGCTGGCCGCAGGCGGCTTCCGGGGGCGAGGCGTAAAAAATGGGAGGGGAGCGGAACATGAACGATCATCGGGTAACGGGCAGGGAGGACGTCGCCCGCCTCCTGGAAGCGGCGAAGATAGACGGATTCCCCGGAAGGCGCGGCCGGTGGATCGCCGCCGCCGTCCTTGCGGCAGCCCTCCTGGCCGCCGGGTACGCATTCCTGCGTTCCGATGCGGAGAAACAGGGACCGAAGTACCGGACCGAAGCGGTCACGAGGGGAAACCTGGTCGTCGCCGTATCGGCTACCGGCAACCTGCAGCCGACGAACCAGGTGGACGTCGGAAGCGAGATTTCCGGAACGATAAAGACCGTTCTCGTGGACGACAACGACCGCGTGAAAAAGGGGCAGGTCCTGGCGCTGCTGGACACTGCCAGCCTCCACCAGAAGGTATTGAAATCCCGGGCGGCCCTCGATGCGGCCAAGGCCATGGTGCTGCAGGCGAGAGCGACCGTCGAGGAGTCGCGCGCCGAGCTCGCGCGGATGCGGCGGGTGTCGGAGTTGAGCGGGGGGAAGGTTCCTTCGAAGAGCGAACTCGACGCCGCGGAGGCTTCCTTGAAGCGCGCCGAGGCCGACGAGGTCAGCGCATCGGCTTCGGTCGGGCAGGCGGAGGCCGCCCTGAAGTCGGACGAGACGGACCTGTCCAAGGCGACCGTCCTGTCGCCGATCAACGGCGTCATCCTGGAGCGCAAGATAGAGCCGGGGCAGACCGTCGTCGCCTCGATGGAGACCCCGGTGCTGTTCACCATCGCCGAGGACCTTGCGCAGATGGAGCTGGAGGTGGCGGTGGACGAGGCGGACGTCGGGAGCGTCCGCGAGGGACAGAACGCGACGTTCACTGTGGATGCATGGCCCGGCCGGAAATACCCTGCGCGCGTCAAGCGGCTGGCATACGGTTCGAAGACGGAAGAGAACGTCGTATCGTACCCGGCGGTCCTGACGGTGAACAACTCCGACCTGAGCCTGCGTCCCGGCATGACGGCGACCGCGGAGATCGTCACCGCGAAGCGGGAGAACGTGCTTCTGGTGCCGAACACGGCGCTTCGATTCGCTCCCCGAGAGCAGGTCCGGACGACGGAAAATAAGAGCGGCGGCCTCGTCGGCAGCCTGATGCCGCGCCCGCCCTCCGCCTCGTCGCCCAAGGGGCAGAACGGCGCCGCGGGAAAGAACGGCGGACAGCAGCGGGTGCATGTCCTGAAAGAGGGGCTTCCGTCGGCCGTGCCGGTGACCGCCGGGGTCAGCGACGGGCGGACGACCGAGGTGATATCCGGCGACCTGGCCGCGGGGACCCAGGTGATCGTCGAGAGCGCGGGAGAGCAGCCATGACGACCGCTTCCGCTTTCGCGGGCGACCCGGTCATCGAGTTGTCCGGCGTCACGAAAACCTACGGCGAGGGGCAGGCCGCCATCCAGGCGTTGCGCGGCATCGATTTCACGGTCGGGGAGGGAGACTTCGTCGCCGTGATGGGGCCCAGCGGCTCCGGGAAGTCGACGGCCATGAACATCCTCGGCTGCCTCGATACCCCGACCACCGGCAGTTACCTCTTCCGGGGAATCCGTGTCGACCGGTTGTCGAGGAAGGAGCGGGCCCTCCTTCGGCGGCATTACCTCGGGTTCGTCTTCCAGGGATTCAACCTGCTGGCGCGGACCTCCGCCCAGGAGAACGTCGAACTGCCGCTTCTCTACAGGGGCGAGACTGCGCCGGTCCGCCGGAAGTCCGCCCTTGAAGCGCTGGCGGCGGTGGGCCTGTCGGGGTGGGAGGAGCATACCCAGGCCGAGCTTTCCGGCGGCCAGCAGCAGCGGGTCGCCATCGCCCGGGCCATCGTGACCAGCCCGGCGATCCTGCTGGCGGACGAGCCCACCGGGAACCTGGACACGCAGTGCAGCCGGGAAATCATGGAGCTCCTGTCCAGCCTGAACCGCGAGAAGGGGATCACCATCCTGATGGTGACCCACGAGCCGGACATGGCGGAGTATGCCGGCCGGGTCATCCGTTTCGTCGACGGGGTCGTCGAGTCCGACGTCCGCAACGGGGGTGGACGCTGATGCTGTCGAACACGCTTCTCCTCGGCCTGCGGTCGATCCGCCGGAACATGATGCGCTCCTTCCTGACCATTCTGGGGATCGTGATCGGCGTGGCCGCCGTGATCACCATGGTGACGCTGGGGAACGGCGCCACACGGTCCGTGCAGGACCAGATTTCCAGCATGGGGAGCAACCTCCTGATGATGCGCCCTGGGCAGCGGATGGGTCCCCCGGAAGGGGCGGCCAACTTCAAGCAGGCCGATGCGGACGCGATCCGGGCGCAGATCGGCGGCCTCGAAGCGGTCGCCCCGACCGCCTCCAAGAGCGTGACGGCGGTGAGCATGGCCGAGAACTGGTCGACGTCCGTCACGGGGACGACGGCGGACTGGTTCCGGGCGGGGAACTGGCGGCTGGCCGGCGGGCGCGTCTTCAGCGAGGCGGAGGAGCGCGGCGGCAAGACGGTCTGCGTGATCGGAGAGACCGTGCGCCGGGAGCTCTTCGGATCCGGGAACGCGGTCGGCGATTCGATCCGGATCAAGCAGTTCTCCTGCGAGGTGGTAGGGCTGCTCGCCTCGAAGGGGCAGTCCGCCATGGGGAGGGACCAGGACGACGTGATCGTGATGCCCTTGCGCACCGTGCAGCGCCGCCTTACCGGCGGCCAGGACGTGGATGTCCTGATGGTCTCGGTCAAGGACGGCGTGTCGACCGCCGGGACGATGGAACGGATAAAAACCCTCATGCGGGAACGCCGGAAGATCGACGATGGAGAGGACGACGACTTCAACGTGATGGACACCCGGCAGATCGCGGAGACGCTGACGGGCACCACCCGCATAATGACTGCGCTGCTCGGCGCCGTGGCGGCGGTGAGCCTCCTGGTGGGAGGCATCGGCATCATGAACATCATGCTGGTGTCGGTGACCGAGCGTACCCGCGAGATCGGCATCCGTCTTGCGATCGGCGCCCTGGAGGACGAGGTTCTTCTACAGTTCCTGATCGAGGCGGTGGTGCTGGCATCGCTGGGGGGCGTCATCGGCATCGCGCTTGCGGCCGCCGCGTCGGCGGTCCTCGCGAAAGTGCTCCAGGTCCCGTTCCTGTTCGACCCCGCCATCAACGCGGTCTCGTTCCTCTTCTCCGCCGGGATCGGGGCGGCATTTGGCTATTTCCCGGCCCGCCGGGCGGCCGGCCTGAACCCGATCGAGGCGTTGCGCCACGAGTAGCGCCGCAAGGCGAAAACATCGGGGACGCGGTTCCCTTGCAGGTTTCGCCGCGCGCGATCGCTTCCCAGGGACTCCAGCCGAAGATCTTCTCGGCGGCGCGAACGGCCCGTCGTTTCCAGGGCTCTCCTCCGCGTTTGACTCTCCGTTGACGCTCGATTACGATAACTTGTTGTTTTATCTGACCTCCTAAGGAAATCGGGAAAGGGGAATCCGGTTTGGACTTCAAGAAAATCACGATCGGGCGGCTGCTGGACGAGGTGACCGCCCTGCACCCGGAAAACGATGCGATGGTCTACGTGGACCGGGGGCTTCGCCTGAAGTACCGGGAGTTCCGCGACGAGTGCCGCACGGTCGCGCGCGGGCTGATGTCGCTGGGCGTCCGCAAGGGGGACCACGTGGGCGTCTGGGCGACGAACTGCCCGGAGTGGCTGGTCCTGCAGTTCGCCACCGCGAGGATCGGCGCCGTGCTGATCACCATCAACACGCAGTACCGTCCGTTCGAGCTGGAATACATCCTTCGGCAGAGCGACGTGAAGCTGCTCGTCCTTTCCGACGGGTTCAAGGACATCAGCTACCCGGGCACGCTGTACGAGATCTGCCCCGAGGCCCGCGAAGCGACGGGCGGGCGCTTCCGCTCCGAGAAGTTCCCGCATCTGCGGACCGTGGTGCATGTTGGCGGGAAACGGTATTCCTGGATGTTGAACTACGAAGAGATGAAGGGGATGGCCGGGAAGACCCCCGTGGCGGCCCTCGACGCGGAGGAGGCGTCCTGCGATCCGGAGGACGTCGTCGTCATCATGTACACCTCGGGGACCACCGGTTTCCCCAAGGGGGCGATGCTCCGGCACCGGAACCTCGTCGCCAACGCGGCGAACATCGCCGACTGCATGAACCTCACGCACGCCGACCGGATGTGCATCCCCGTCCCGTTCTTCCACTGTTTCGGCTGCGTCCTCGGGACGCTTGCATGCGCCACCCGCGGAGCGACGATGGTGCCGGTGGAGAGTTTCTCCGCCGCGGGGGTGCTCGAGGCGATGAGCAGGGAACGGTGCACGGCGGTCCACGGCGTCCCGACGATGTTCATCGCGGAGCTCGAGGAGCTCGCGAAAAACCCCTCGAGGTACGACCTGTCCTCGATGCGCACCGGCATCATGGCCGGGTCGCCGTGCCCCATCGAGGTAATGCGGGCGGTGATGGAGTGGATGAACGGCCGCGAGATCACCATCACCTACGGGCTCACGGAGGCCTCTCCCGGGATCACCATGACCCGGACGGACGACCCGATCGAACTGCGGGTGACCACCGTCGGCCGACCCATGCCGGAGACCGAGGTGAAGATCGTGGATCCCGAGACCCGGAAGGAGCTGTCGACCGGGACGCAGGGAGAGCTGGCGACCCGGGGATACCACGTGATGAAGGGGTACTACAAGATGTCCGAAGCGACGGACAGCGTGATCGACGGCGACGGGTGGCTTTACACGGGGGACCTGGCGGTGCGGAACGAGCTCGGCTACTACAAGATCACGGGCCGGGCCAAGGACATGATCATCCGCGGGGGGGAGAACATCTACCCGAGGGAGGTCGAGGAGTTCCTGTACACGCACCCGAAGGTGCTCGACGTCCAGGTCGTCGGCGTCCCCAGCGCGAAGTACGGGGAAGAGGTCACCGCCTGCATCCGGCTGCGTCCGGGGATGGCGGCCACGAAGGAGGAGATCGCCGACTACTGCAGGGGGAAGATCGCCCGGTACAAGGTCCCCAAGTACGTCGTTTTCGTCGACGATTTCCCCACCACCGCCAGCGGGAAGATCCAGAAGTACAAGCTGCAGGAAGCGATGACGCATTCACTGGGGCTCGCCGGTCTCAATTCGATCCGGACCGCCTGACACCGCCCGAGGAGGGTCTCCATGCGAGTTCGCCACTTCCATGTCCGACCGTATATCCCGAAGGAGCTCATTCCCCTTCAGGAGATCGCGGGCAACCTCTGGTTTTCCTGGAACTGGGAGGCGGTGCAGCTCTTCATCCGCTTGAGCCCGACCCTCTGGGAGAAGTCGTACCAGAACCCCGTCCAGATGCTGGGGGCCGTGCCGCAGGCCGATCTGGCCGCCGCCGCGAAGGACGAGAGCTTCGTCGCCAACGTGGATCGGGTCTACCGTTCCTTCCAGCAGTACATGAAGAGGGCGTCATGGTTCTCCGAGGCCCACGGGGGCGAGGCTGGGCTCCAGGTGGCGTATTTCTGCTGCGAGTACGGCATCGACGAGGGGCTTCCGATCTATTCGGGGGGGCTGGGCGTGCTTTCCGGGGACCACCTGAAATCCGCCTCCGACCTGGGAGTGCCGCTGGTCGGAGTGGGGCTCCTGTACCAGAAGGGGTACTTCCGCCAGGTCCTGTCGCTCGACGGGTGGCAGAAGGAGCTGTATCCCGACAACGACTGGTACAACATGCCGGTCACCATGGAAATCCGGAAGGACGGCACGCCCGTCGAGATCGAGGTGAACATCGGCGGAGAGCCGGTGCGGGCCCGGGTGTGGCGCGTCGACGTCGGGCGCACGCCGCTCTACCTGCTGGACAGCAACGTGAAGGGGAATACGGACCGTTCCCGGGAGATCACCTCCACCCTCTACGGGGGGGACCGGGAAATGCGGATCCGGCAGGAGATCCTGCTGGGCGTGGGGGGCGCGCGGGCGCTGAAGACGCTGGGGCTCGCCCCGACCGTCTACCACATGAACGAGGGGCACTCCGCTTTCCTCATCTTCGAACGGATCCGCGACCTGATGGCCACCCGGCGGGTCTCCTTCGCCGAGGCGCGCGAGCTGGTGTTCGCCACGAGCGTGTTCACCACGCATACCCCCGTCCCGGCGGGGAACGAGCAGTTCGATTCGGACCTGCTCCGGAAATACCTCGAGCCGGAGGCCCGCCCGCTCGGCCTGCCGTGGGAGACGCTGCTGGCCATGGGGCAGATCCATCCTCCCCGTGGCAGGGATTTCGGGATGACCGTGTTCGCTCTGCGGTCGGCGGCCTTTTCCAACGGCGTTGCGAAGCTGCACGGCCAGACCTCCCGGAAGATGTGGAAGGAGCTGTGGCCCGAGCTGCCCGAGTCCGAGCTGCCGATCCGCAGCATCACCAACGGGATCCACACCCGTTCCTGGGTCAGCCACGAGGTGGCGGAGCTCTTCATGCGGTACATGGGTCCCCGGTTCCTCGAGAAGCCGGGGGACCAGGCGGTCTGGGAGCGGGTGGAAACGATCCCTCCCGCCGAGTTGTGGCGCATCCACGAGGGCCGGCGGGAGCGGCTGGTCTTCTTCGCGCGGAAACGTCTCCGGGAGCAGCTGCACCGGCAGGGCGCGGGGCAGGCGCTCCAGAGGGCGGCGGATGAGGTGCTTCAGCCCGATTCGATGACCATCGGGTTCTCCCGCCGGTTCGCCACCTACAAGCGGGCCAACCTGCTGTTCCTGCAGCCCGAGCGGCTGATCCGCCTGCTCACCGACACGAAACGCCCGGTGCAGATCATCTTCGCGGGGAAGGCGCATCCCCAGGACCTTCCGGCCAAGGAGATCATCCGGTCCGTAAAGCATTTCGCCTCGGACCCGAGGGTGCGCAACCAGATCGTTTTCGTCGAGGATTACGACATCAACGTGGCGAGGTACATGGTCCAGGGGGTCGACGTGTGGCTGAACACGCCGCGCCGCCCGCTCGAGGCGTCGGGGACCAGCGGGATGAAGGCGGCGGCCAACGGTGCGTTGAACGTGTCGGTCCTGGACGGGTGGTGGGACGAGGGGTACTCCCCCGAGGTCGGATGGGCGATCGGGAGCGGGGAGGTATACGAGGACCCGGAGGAACAGGACCGCGTGGAGTGCGAGGCCCTCTTCAACCTGCTCGAGAACGAGATCATCCCGATGTTCTACGAACGCGACCGCGGAGGGCTTCCCCGCGCCTGGATCTCCATGATGAAGGCCTCGATTCGCAAGCTGGGGGCGTTCTTCAACACCCAGCGGATGGTGTGCGAGTATTCCGAGTCGTGCTACCTTCCCGCCTACCGGGCGGGGGTTCGCCTCTCCGCGGACCAGTGCGCCGCCGCCAGGGCGCTGGCCGAATGGCGGGCGCGGGTGACGGAGGCGTGGCCGGGCGTTTCGATCCGCGTCGAGGATCTCCGGAAGCACAAGGACATGCGGGTGGGGGAAACGGTCGGGGTGACCATCCGGGTTCGTTTGGGAAACCTCTCGCCGGACGACGTATCCGTGGAGGTTTGCCACGGCAGCTACTCGGCCTCCGGGGAAATCCGCGAGGGAATGATCCTGCCGGCGGTTCACGAAAAGCAGGAGGGGGAAGAGGAGATCTACCGGGTGGAGGTGCCTTGCGTGAGCAGCGGACGGTACGGCTTCGCCGCGAGGATCGTCCCCAGGCACAAGGACCTCGTCGATCCCTTCACGCCGCTGCTCTTGACGTGGGAACCCATCGTCAGCGGCGGGTAGGGATGTTCGGGCCCCTGCGGTATCGTTCGGCGCACCGCTCCGCGGTCATTCCGAACCGGTAGCCGATCCGAAGGCGCCACATCAGCAGGACCGTCCGAACCGGCCCCCAGGTCTCCCATCGCCGTCCCGACGAATCGACCCGGAGCGGCAACAGGACGGTTTTTCCCTCGAGGTTCATCCGCCGGGACATTTCCACGTCTTCCATCAGGGGAATATCCGGAAATCCGCCGCAGGCGCGGAACGTCTCCGCGCGCACGAACATCGCCTGGTCTCCGGTGCAGGACCGGGTGAGCCGCGACCGCAGATTGATCCCGCGTCCGGTGATTCCGAGCGCCGCCCGGGCCCAGCTCCCGGCGGAGGGCGAGGCGACAAGCCGGATCCGGAAAGCCCCCCCCGCGACGGCGGCGTCCGACATCGCCTCCAGGACGCCGGCCATCCCCAGGGGAGGCAGCACCGTGTCCGCGTGCAGGAACAGGAGGATCTCCCCCCGGGCCGCCGCCGCCCCGGCGTTCATCTGCCTTGCCCTTCCCCTGGGAGCGGAAATCACCGCGTCGGCGAGCTTTCTTGCGATCGCCACCGTCCGGTCCCGGCTTCCCCCGTCCGCAACGACGACCTCGCAGGCGCCCGCCCGCCGGCAGGAACGGATCGTTTCCGGCAGCGACGCCTCTTCGTCCAGCGCGGGGATCACCACGGAGACCCGGGGGGCGGGAGCGGCCTGCACCTCGAAGGGGCCCTCCATCCCTTCAGGGGAGGGGCGGGGGCGCATCCCCCTTGCCCGGGCGCGCTTTCCTCAGCCGCTTCACCGCCGAGGGGATGAAGAAGGACAGGATCAGCAGGGCGACGGGCGCCAGGATTTCGAGTGTGACGAGGTCCGCAGGCCCCCGGTACGAGGCGAGGAGATCCCTCAAGGCCCCGATGAAATAGGTGACGATGAAGACGGGGGGGAGCAGCCCCAATGCGGAGCCGAGGAGGTAGTCGCGGAAACGGATCCGGGTGGCTCCCGCGGCGTAATTCAGGACGATGAAAGGGAACCAGAAGATCCGGAGGTAGAAGATCACGGAAAACCCTTCCTCGGCGACCTTCCGGTCGAGCCAGGGGAGCCTCGTCTCGAGGAAATTCCGGGCCACCCCGTGGAGGAAGTACCTGCCGAGGAAAAAGGCCAGGGAGGCGCCCAGCATGTCTCCCGCGAGGTTGTAGAACATCCCGTAAAACTTCCCGAAGATGATGGCGCCCGCGACGGTGAACGGCGTGACCGGCAGGAACAGGCTCCCGAGCCCGTACAGGAGGACGAAGAGCGCGGGGCCCAGGAGCCCCGCCGCCTGCACGAGATGGTCCAGGCGCTCCACGAGGATTTTCCTCCCCTCCTGGGTGCGGAACAGCTCCCCCGTGGAGGTGAAGAAGATGAAGTACCCCGCGAGCCCGGCGAACAAAAGGAACGCCAGGATCTTGACGATGTTTGTGGAACGTTCGCGCAACGTGGGCATCTCCCGTCTTCCCGGCATCTTACAACAACGCCCGTATTCCGGAAACGTCACCTGCCGGCGGTATTGCGTACGACACGCGAGGGGGTAGAATGAAGCATTCTCAATCATTTTCGCCAAGGAGGGAATGAACTCATGCGAACGGGCCGGTTCGGCAATGGGATCGCCGCGCTCCTGGTGGCGGCCCTCGTCTTGTTCTCCGCGGGCTGTTTCGGGAAGTTCCAGGCGACGCGGAATGTGCACGACATCAACAAGTCGGTGGAGCAGCCGTACCTCCGAAGCGCGGTGACGTGGGTCTTCGTCATCGCACCGGTGTACGGGATCGCCGGCCTGCTGGATTTCTTCGTTTTCAACGTGATCGAGTTCTGGTCCGGAGAGAATCCCATCGCCGGGGCGTCCGTGACGAAGGTGTACGGCGACGGGAACGGCAGGACGGTTCTCGCCCTCGCCCGCGAAGACGCGGCGACGACAGCCACGATCCGGCGGTACGAGGGGGAATCGCTGGTCTCGACCCTCCGGGTCCGGGACGACGGGATGGGCCTGGTGACGGCGGTCGAAACGGCGGACGGGAAGAAGGTCAAGGAGGTCGTGGGGATGATGCGCCCCGACGGGTCGGTCGACGTGACCATGAAGACGGGGGGGGAGGTCGCCGCGGAGCGGTACTCCGCCTCGGCCGTCCGCACGCAGATGGTGCGCTTCGCCCGGGTCGTCTCGGGGG
>JACZKY010030342.1_pt1 | contig 19471 bp, 17 predicted proteins | sample 8237611 | NCBI WGS metagenome assembly JACZKY01 (sample SAMN16148055, study PRJNA663545) | marine sediment metagenome | biome: sediments and biomass from bioreactor inoculated with such sediments; feature: coastal sediments; material: methane- and iron-fed bioreactor; isolation source: Bothnian...
ACTGGTAAGCCCCCCCATTCTTCAAACGGAAAGCGATCTCCTGGGTTTCGGCCGTCGCTTGGAAACTAATCGATTCGGCAAACCAGCCCGTCCCCAGATCCAGTGACGGACCGGAACCAACGGATACGCCGTCGAGCAGTACTTCGATCGCGTTGGCGCCCAAAATACCACCGTAACTGGAACCGAAGTTTGCGTGCCACCAGGACAACTCATAGGTGGCTCCGATCGAAAAACCACTGACCGACTGCCCGAATGCCTCACGCCATCCGGTTGTGTCGCCTCGCCCAAATCCGACCCACGTTCCACCATCGGGAGATGCCGACGCAGTCGCCCCCCACCCGTTATAAGGACCGGGAGGGATACCAATATTGTTGTTCTCATCCATGGTATCGGGTGAACTGGCGCCGTACGAGCTGATCGTGTACCAACCCGGGGGCATGCTCGCTCCCGGGTAATCCACCCCGTTCTTGATGTCGCCAGTCAAGGAACCATTTACCAAGACCGGGGTAGCGCTCGCCACCATGGGTGCGGACAACAGAAGTGCTGCGACAGATAGTAAGAGTTTGTTCTTCATTTCCTCCTCCACGCACCCAATGCGGTGCCAAAATTCCCACAGCAAAAATCGTGCCTGGAACGCATATAGTCTGTATTTTCAATCACTTGGAGAGGCTCGCGGAGCTAAGCATTGGAAAGACCATCATGCACTGTCAAGATTTCCGACATTGCCTTTGCGCAGGCAGGTAGCTTGGGGCTGGAAATCAGCGAGAACCTAGCAGGCGAACTGGAAGCGGAACTGGCGCGCGAGCACCAATCACTTGAACCAGGGCGTCGACTTTTCTTACATACCCTGGGATCGCAGAGTCCAGTCGGGGCCCGCCCCTCGGTTAAGTCCTTGATATCGCTGACAGTTGCGTCCAGTAGCACAAAACTTGCTTCCCTATTAAGGCCGGTGCAAACGTCGGCTAGAGGAGACAAGGGAGAGGGACATGAGAAGCAAATGCGCACTCTTGCTTAGCGTCGTGCTCGTGGCGGTATCGACCGCGTTTGTGCCTTCGTCTGCCGGCGCGACTGTCGTCATTTCCGATCAGACGTTCAATCTCGCGGACTGGACCATGGCGGTAGATTTCGTATCAGGCGGCGCCACCGCGGGTGCCCCTGCTCAGGTAGGGACCGGGAATCCTGGGGACGCCCGCGAGATGTCAAACACGCTGCCGGCCTTTAGCCAAATCAGGGCACTCCACATATTCAACGCCGCCAGCTACGATCCGTCGACGCAGGGTGCGATCGCTTCGATTGACTACTCCGAGGATCGCATTGAGGTGTCACCACCTTTTGGCGGGGCTGCTATCGGCGCGCTGTTCGTGCTCCAGCAGGGCACTGGAACCTGGTACGCCAACTATGACATCTCCTTTTCGAATCTGACTTGGAGCACGAGTTCGCTAACTGGGCTTCTTTCCAGCGACTTCAATCTCTTGTCCGGCACCGGATCGCTCGATTTTTCTGTCTCCGGGGCACCCATGTATTTTGGCGTCGCACGGTCCAACAGCAATACCTCGCAAAATAGCGGATACACCACTTACAACCGACTCGACAACTGGTTCGTCACGATCAATCAAGTTCCCGACATAAGTGTCCCTGAGCCCGGCGCGCTCGCGCTGCTCGGCCTCGGCCTCGCGGGGCTCGCCGTCTCGCGTCGCCGTAGGTGCTAGGCACAGTAGCGACATCCTGACCCCGCTTCGGCGGGGTTTTTGTTTGCGGCTCGCAGCGCAGTCCTGCTTTGGCCACGCGACGCACTCGTAAAGTGAACTTTTTGCTGCGACCGGCCGCCTGGTTCCCTGGCAAGGTTCAGGCGAACACAGTGACCACCTGTGTACCCAGCGCGGCCGGCGCGCCCGATGGCGCCCACAGCTGGGCTCGGTGATTCACGTAGCCACCCTCCACGACCAGTGACTGGCTGTCGATACGCCACCAGCCCTGCGTTTCCACGCAGCCGTGCGCGCGCAGGTCGAGGTTCCAGGTCACGCTGCTCGACAGCGCCGGCCGCGCCAACTCGCCGAGCGCGGGAGTTGCCGGTGCATCTGCCAACAGCACTGTCAGCACCTCGGGGAGGATGGCGCCGCTATCGTTGTCGCGCAGCCGCAGGTGGATCGACGAGCGATCACCAGGCCTGGCGCTGAAAGGTGCACCGCCTTCCGCCCAGCGCATCTCCATGTGCTGCATGAACGGCGGCATTCGCCCGGGTTGGAACGGCACCGACGGCAACGCCTCGGCCTCGACGAGCGCCGTCGGTCGTTCAGGCCGACGCGGTGTCAACGCCGAAGGGCGATCGGCGCTGTAGACCCCGAGCAGAACTGACCCCAGCCGCCCGCCCTCTATCACCCGCGCCAGCACCTGACACACGTTGCGACCTTGGCGCAGCACCTCGACCTCGACCTGCACCCGTCCCGCGGCAACCACCGACACGAAGCTGCACTGCAGCGCGCGCAGGTGCACGTCGGGCGGCCAGTCGGCGCCGGCAACATCGCGCATCGCCTGCGCCGCGATGGCGCAGACGATGCCGCCGTAGGCTGTGCGGCCCTGCTGCCAGTCTTCGGCGATATCGAAGGTCACGGTATCGCCGGCGCGGGTACGGGCAGCGACGATGGCTGAGAACGGGGTGCTCGGATTCATGGGCGGGAAACGGTCGTAGGCCGAAAGCGTCGATTGTAGGGGCTACACAGACGCCGCCGGCATAACGGCAACCGGCCAAGCCTTGCTCACAAGGTCTATCGCCTCATGCCGATCGAACAGTAAAGACGCCACACAACCAGGCCCGATTGTGTCTAGAGGATCAGGGGCAATTCTGTCCGTCGTAGGATCAATAGTGCAAATATATTTGCAAAGTAACGCATTTCTGCATAAGCTATTTGCATGTCACCAAACAAGAAGTCAAGACAAACGATGCCGGAGACCATCGACGACTTGCGTCGGTTCGTTGAAGAGGAACGCGACTCCGAGGGTCGCCGACGCCTGGGAAAGCGCGCCTTGGCCGTGCTCGTCGACATGCTTGATCGGCCGGGCCAAGCGGCGGTGCAGACGATCTCCGAACTTGCGGGGCACAGCGGCGTCGACCCTTCCACCCTCACGCGCCTCGGACAACGGCTCGGCTTTCGCGGTTTTTCGCCGCTACAGGACATCTTCCGGCGACATGTGACTGCGACACAGCCGTTCTATAGCACTCGAATCCAAGGTTTGGTCGGTGCGCAATCGGCTGGCACCGCAACCGGCGCTTCGCAGCGACACGCGGAGTTCGAATGCCAGAGGGTACTCGCGGTCGCCAACACGTTGACTGACAAGCAGATCGCGCGAGCCGTCAAGTTGCTGCTGGAAGCCAAGCATGTGTATGTATTGGGCCTGCGGGCCACCTACGCCGTCAGCTACTTCTTCGGTATCTTTCTCGACACTTTGCGCGACGACGTGACGATTCTGGGGGGTCCGGGTTTCCCGATAGCCGCCGACCTCGCCCGTATCAGGAAAGACGATCTGCTGGTGGCAATGTCGTTCAGACCCTACACGCGGGCCGTGGTCAACGCCGTAAACATCATCAAAGCTGGCGGGACACCTGTGATTGCGCTCACAGACGGCGGCTCTCCAATGGCTGTCAAGTCTTTGGACGGCGTGACGCTTGAAGTCAATCAGCCGTTCTATCTCGACTCCGCTCTGGCCCAGTTCTTCCTAGCCGAAACAGTGCTTGTTGCCGTGGCCCGCCAACTCGGCCCGACCGCAGTAAAGGCACTCCAGCGCCGCGAAACCTTCCTCAAGACCCTTGAAGTAGAGATCAGCTGATCGAGGAGTGCCAATATGCCCACAGATGTCCACACCCTCGCGATTTCCCAGGCGCTCCTAGCGGCTAAAGAGCGCTACACCGCCGAAAACCAGCTCAGCCTGGCACAACACCGCAAGGCAGCAAAAGTGCTGCCCGGTGGCAATACCCGCACCGCACTTTTTAGTGAACCATTTCCGATCACGCTAGTTGCTGGGCGCGACGCCCGCGTCACTTCATTGGACGGACGCGACTACACCGATTTTATGGGCGAATACACTGCCGGCCTGTACGGCCACTCCGACCCCGTACTGCGCAAAGCCGTCATTGGCGCACTCGACAGCGGATGGGTGATGGGCGGCCACATTCAACTCGAGGAAGAGCTGGCCAGTCTGATTTGCAAGCGCTTTGCGTCAATCCAACTCGTACGCTTCACCAACTCCGGCACCGAGGCCAATCTTTACGCAATTTCAGCGGCACGCGCGATTAGCGGCAAGCAGAAGGTCATGGTGTTCGAAGGCGCGTACCACGGAGGCGTCTTCGTCTTCGGGAGCACACCTAGCGCGATGAATGCGCCGTTTGACTTTGTCAAGGCCCCTTACAACGACATCGAGGGCACGGGCGCACTGCTGGATGCCAACCGAACTGACATCGGCACCATCGTGATCGAGCCTATGCAGGGCTCTGGAGGCTGCATTCCGGCTGATCACAGCTTTCTGCAAATGCTGCGCGAGTGGGCCACGCGCAACAGCGCATTGTTGATCTTCGACGAAGTGATGACCTCGCGCCTTTCACCTGGCGGTCTGCAGGCTGTCTACGGTGTGACGCCAGATTTGACAACGCTAGGCAAATACATCGGCGGCGGCTTTAGCTTTGGTGCGTTTGGCGGGCGCGCCGAGCTAATCAACCGCTTCAATCCATTTCTGCCAGGTGCTCTTGCGCACGCCGGCACATTCAACAATAACGTGTTCACGATGTCGGCCGGCGTCGCTGGCCTGAGAGATGTGTACACGTCAACAGCTGCGATCGCGCTGAATGCGCGCGGTGACACATTGCGGGAACGCCTCAATGCCGCGGCGCAGCGAGCCCGGTTTCCGATGCAGTTTACTGGTCTGGGATCAATGATGAATGTACACATGTGCGCAGGCACAGTGCGGAGCATTCGCGATCTTGTGCCAAGCATCGCTCCACTGCGAGATCTGTTCTATTTCGACATGTTCAGTCAAGGGTTGTGGTTGGCACGCCGCGGCATGATTAATCTTTCGCTGCCGATCGGTGATGCCGAATGCGACCGCCTCGTGCATGCCGTGGAGGTCTTCATCGATACCCGCAACCCGCTGTTCGACGGTGCTGCAAAAGCGTGCGGCACCTAGAACTCATACGTGTAGGGTAGACATGAGCACGATCGAGCTAATTGGTGTGTCGAAGCGCTACGGCAACGTCACCGCTGTCGATACCGCCAACCTGAAGATCGAACAGGGCGAGCTGGTTACCCTGTTGGGCCCGAGCGGCTCGGGAAAAACCACGATCTTGTCGATGATCGCTGGCCTGACGACGCCGAGCATAGGACACATAAAGATCGGCGGCCGCGACGTGACCCACATACCGCCCTCGAAGCGCAACCTGGGCATGGTGTTCCAGAGCTACGCACTGTTCCCGCACATGTCCGTGTTCGACAACATTGCGTTCCCTCTCAGCATCCGCGGCCTGCGCAAAGCAGACATTGCGCAGCGGGTCGCCAAGGCATTGCAGCAGGTTCGCCTGGGCGGTCTTCAGGACCGTGGTCCAGATCAGCTGTCGGGTGGGCAACAGCAGCGTGTGGCCCTGGCGCGGGCCTTGGTCTTCGAGCCCGATATCCTGCTGCTTGACGAGCCGATGGGAGCACTTGACAAGAAGCTGCGTGAAGAGGTGCAGCTGGAACTGCGCCAACTGCAGCGCGAACTCGGCGTGACCACGGTACTGGTAACGCACGATCAAGAGGAAGCGCTGTCACTTTCGACACGCCTAGTCGTCCTGGACCATGGGCGGGTGCAGCAGGTCGACACACCGCTCAATGCTTACACGCGTCCCCACAACCGCTTCGTAGCTCAGTTCATCGGCGCAGCAAACATCTTTGAAGGGCAGATTGCCCCCGGCTCGGCCGGTGATGAAATCGTGCTGGCCAGCGGCGAATCGGTTCGGTGCAAGGCAGACCACGGTGTCACAGGACCGGCCTGTTTGGTTGTTCGTCCCGAACACCTGAAAGTGCTCGAAGCCAGCGCAGTCGGCGGACTGCACGGGCATGTGATCGAGACCGTGTATTTCGGACAGTCGGTTCGAGTGCACTTGCAAACCAACGCGGGAATGCCGGTGGTGGCAATCTTGGACTGCCTGCAACCGTTCTTGGCGCCGAGCCAAGCCGTCAAACTGTACTGGGCACCAGAACAAGCCTGGGTCATGGCGGCCTGACTGCCGGCAATTTCAGCTTTATATGTCCACAACCAAGGAGCAAGTCATGCGTGCAAGCGTCCTGTGTAAAGCAATCGGCAGCGGATTACTGCTGATGGCCGCCACGTCGTCTGTTTCCTATGCGCAGGTAAAAGAGATCCGCATGCTCGAGTCGGGCGGCCCCAGCGGGGATTCGATTGAGCAGGGTTATATAAAACCTTTTACCGAGAGAACTGGAATTAAGGTCGTCCGCGAAAGCCCGAGCAGCCTTGGCAAGCTACAGGCGATGGTGCAGTCAAAGAACATTACCTCTACTCTCGTCGAGCTCGGCGCAACCAATACTGCGGCGGCGCGCTCGATGGACCTGCTCGAACCGCTCGACTGGACCGCGATCAACCCGGACCCGATGTTCCCGGAGGCCAAGTTACCGGATGCGTTCGGCTACCAGTATTTTTCGACCATCATGGCCTGGGGGAAAGGCGCAAAGAAACCAAACAACTGGGCCGATTTCTGGAACGTGAAAGACTTTCCGGGAAAGCGTGCGCTTGCGGACTATCCGGCCTACACGTTGCCAATTGCGCTGCTGGCCGATGGGGTGAAGCCGGAGAATCTATACCCGCTCGACATCGACCGCGCGTTCGCGAGTCTCAGGAAGATCAAGGATCACGTGGCAGTTTGGTGGAAGGCAGGAGCGCAGGCGCCACAATTGCTTGAAGACGGAGAGGTCAAGTATGCGGCTGCGTGGTCGGGCCGGGTCATCGGCAATCCCAAGCTGGAGTCCAGCTATAGCGGGGGTTTGTTGATGGTCTCTTACTTCGTTGTGCCCAAAGGCGCCGACCCTGCCAGCAAGGCAGCGGCAATGGGGTTGCTGCACGAAATGTCGAAGCTCAAAAACCAAGTTGTCGCGGCCGCCATCATTCCATACACCGGCCCGAGCCCCGGCATCGAGAAGCTTATCCCGAAGGACAAGATCGACGCCTTCCCGACCTCTGAGTCGAACAAGAAGCTTCAAGCTTTGGGCGACGCAACCTGGACTGCCGACAACGCGAAGCTGATCGAAAAGCGTTGGCAGGAATTCAAGCTCAGCCTCTGAGGCATTAGCTCGCTCTGGGCCGATCGACTGATGACACCATCACTGCCACGAGCATCTTGATGCGATCAGTAAGTTCACCAACCGTCTGGGTCGTGCTGCCATTGTTGCTCTTAATGGCGGTGGGCTTCAACTTGCCTCTGATCATGATGCTGGGGCAGAGCATCGTCGGCCCAGACGGCTTCACGTTACGGTACTTTCGTGAGCTCTTCGAAGCAGCGGTCTACCTGAAGGTAATGGGAAATACGTTTCGCATTGCGCTGATCACGGCCGGATTCTGCATACTTCTTGGTTACCCGCTGGCTTACTGGCTACGCCGTCTGCCGGCGCGCTGGCAGGTGGTGGCGCTATCTATGGTGGTGATCCCGTTTTGGATCAGCATCCTTGTGCGCACCTATTCGTGGATCGTGGTTCTCGGTAACGCCGGCATCGTCAATCGCGGCCTAATGGCGCTGGGACTCACCGACGCGCCGCTCAGTTTTCTCTATAACGAGCTCGGCGTGATAATCGGCACCGTCAACGTTTTGCTGCCTTTCCTGGTACTCCCGCTGTTCGCGTCGATGCTCAAGATCGACGAGCAGTTGCTGAGGGCAGCCGAGACATTGGGTGCAAGCCCGTGGACGGCCTTTCGGCGGGTCTTCTTCCCACTCAGCGTGCCTGCGCTCGCAGCAGGCGCAGTCCTAGTGTTCATCCTGACACTTGGTTTCTTTATCACGCCAGCCGTTCTCGGCGGCGGTCGCGTGCCCATGATCGCCAACATGCTCGACTTACTGGTCAATCAGATGCCGAGTTGGGAATTGGCCTCTGCAATTTCTGCGGTATTACTGATGGTCACATTGGCGCTGTTCGTTGTGTATTTGCGGTTGACCCGGCCGGAAGAAAAGACATGAGGCCAGCCAGCCTCCACGACACCGCGCGCGAGCATCTCAGCGCCATGCCTTCGGTGATTCAACTCAACCGAATCGTGCTGGCGCTGTGTAGCATCGGAGTCCTGCTCTTCTTGTGCCTTCCCGTGTTGATCGTGGTACCGATGTCCTTCTCCGAATCGTCGTCGTTGCGCTTCCCACCTGAGGGCTTTTCTCTGCGCTGGTACGCGCAGGTCTTCGGTGATCCCCGTTGGGTTCAGGCCATGAATACGTCACTGCTGCTGGCCCTGTTGTCCAGTACGCTGGCGCTGCTGCTGGGCGGCCTGGCAGCCTATGGCCTCACGCGGGGGCGCTTCTTTGGGCGCATGACGATCCAAAGCAATTTCATCGCACCGATGATCATCCCATCGGTAATTACCGCGGTTGGACTCTATTTTGCATTGGCCAAAATCGGAATGCTGGGCTCGTTCGCAGGCCTGCTCCTGGGTCACACACTGTTGGGTGTCCCCTATGTCGTACTAATAATGTCGGTGGCAATCCGCAGCTTCGACATCAGCATTGAGCAGGTCGCATTTACGCTCGGTGCGTCTTGGTTCACGATGCTCCGGCGCGTACTGATTCCCAATCTTTTGCCAAGCACGGCTGCCGCCTGGATCTTCGCGTTTGTGCACAGCTTCGACGAGGTAGTGGTTACGACTTTCATAGGTGGCACCCACGAAACCATTCCGAAACGCATGTTCAACGATCTGGTGCTACAGGTGAACCCCTCGATTACCGCCATCGCGACTCTGCTCATAGGCATCAGCCTCGCGTTGATGGCGTTGGCGACGGTGCTGGTGCGAAGATCGAAGATCTCGGCACCGGTACAGACAACTTGAGTTTTAGATCCTTCCAACCCGGAATTCAAACAACGCCATGAAACCAAACGTCCCAGACACGTCATCATCACGCGCCGTCATCATCACTTGCGCCGTTACGGGTTCAGCGCCGCTCAAGAAACCCACCAACGCCCCCATCACACCACAGCAGATTGCCCAGCAATCAATCGACGCCGCGCGCGCTGGAGCAGCGATCGTGCACATCCATGTCCGCGACCCAGAGTCTGGCGCCGCAGTTGGTCACATGGGCCTGTATCAGGAGGTCGTCGACCGAATTCGGGACAGCGGGATTGATGTCATCATTAACCTAACCGCTGGCTACGGTGGACGCTTCGTCCCGAGCGAGGACAACGTCCGACACGCAGATGACAATGCCTCGACTCTACTGCCGCCTGAAGACAGAGTTGTCCACATCGTCTCGATAAAGCCTGAATTGTGCAGTCTCGACGTGGCTACGATGAACTTCGGGGAGGCGGTGTTTATGAACACTCCTGCACACCTGCGTCGTATGGCGGAATCGATCCGATTGGCCGGTGTCAAGCCAGAGGTTGAAGTCTTTGAGGCTGGGCACGTGAGGTTAGCCATGCGGTTGATCGAGCAGGGGCACCTGCTGGCGCCGGCCCATTTCCAGTTCTGTCTTGGCATCGAATGGTCAATGCCCGCCACCGCGCAGGCGTTGGTGTTCATGAAATCGCTGTTGCCCGCGGGCTCGACATGGTCGGCCTTCGGCATTGGCCGTTACCAATTCCCGATTGTGGCGGATGCGGTGCGCGAGGGGGGGCATGTGCGTGTCGGCCTGGAAGACAATTCGTACCTCGAGGCCGGGGTGCTGGCAGAGGATAACGCCGCACTGGTGCGCAAGGCGGTGTCTATCGTCGAAAACGAGGGAGCTCGCCCCGCATCGTCTCGAGAGGCGAGAAAGATCCTCGGCCTGACATCGCGGAGCTGACGAAAGCACGAATCAAGAATTCGCAGATCGCATTCTTGATTTCTTCCGATCTATATCTGAAGGCAAGGCATGAACGCACTCACTGACAGATACGGCGCCCGCGGAGGCCCGGTCCAATTGTTCTATCTGAACAATCGCACACCGCGACGACCGACGGTCGATCGGGGCGAAGGCATCTACCTATGGGATACACAGGGCAAGCGCTATATAGACGCATCTTCCGGCCCAATAGCCGCGAACCTCGGCCATGCCAACGCCCGTGTTATCGCAGCATCGGACCGGCAGATTCGCAAGGTCGCCTACGCCAGCCGGGCTTTCTTCGAAAACGATGCGAACATCGAGTTGGCCGAAATCGTCACGCGGCTTGCCGGGCCGGGGTTGGAGCGGGCCTTCTTTGTCTCAGGCGGCTCTGAGGCCACCGAGAGTGCGATGAAGTTGGCCCGTCAGTACGCGATGACGCTGGGCCAGGCTTCGCGCTGGAAAGTGCTGTCGCGCAACCCGAGCTACCACGGAGGCACCATGGGTGCGATCGCCATCAGCGGCGACCCCGTTTCGGAGGCTGCCTTCGGCCCGATGACGCGCCTGATGCCCAAGGTGCCCGCGCCGTTTACCTACCGGTTGCCAGAAGATCACACCCCCGAGTCCAATGCCGAGCGATGCGCTGACGCGCTTGAAGAAACGATCATCCGGGAAGGACCTGAGACGGTGCTGGCATTTTTCATGGAACCAGTCGGCGGCCTGGCGACAGGAGCACTTGTGGCCGCTGACTGCTATTACCGCCGCGTGCGGGAGATATGTAGCCGCCACGGCGTGCTGCTGATCTTTGACGAGGTGATGAGTGGAGCTGGCCGCACTGGCGCGTTCCTCGCCGCGCACCACTGGCCCGACGCGCGACCAGACATGGTGACCCTGGCCAAAGGCATCGGCGCCGGATACACGCCGCTGGGAGCGGTGCTGGCATCTCGAGCGATGGCCGATGCGCTGGCAGAGGCCGGAGGCTTCATGCACGGCTTCACCTATGCATCCAACCCGTTGTCGTGTGCGATCGGACATGCGGTTGTCTCTGAGACGGTCGATCGCGGGCTGATTCCCAACGCCGCGGCGATGGGTACACGGCTACGGGGGCGGCTGGAGGAGGTACAGAAACACAGTGGGGTCATGGGCGATATCCGTGGCAAGGGGTTACTTATGGCGATCGAAATCGTCGCCGATAAGGACACCAAGGCGATCCTGCCAGCGTCCACACAAGCGATCCAGAGAATTGTCGAACTGGGTATGGAACGCGGGTTACTCCTCTATTCACGGCGCACCGCGAATGGCCTGTTTGGAGAGTGGCTCATGGTGGCACCACCGCTCATCGTAGATGCGCAGCAGGTTGACACCATCGCCGCGTTGATCGGCGACACGCTCGCGGAGTTCGAAAAACAGCTCAAGGGGACAGCATAAAAGTGCCAGGCTGACAGACGGATTGGCCGGCGTGTTGCTCGAGCAGCGCCACGACGCGAGTCATCGTCTACTACCGGTGGATGGCATGCTGCATGCTGGACGCGCAGCTCATTCCAGGTGGGTGTTGCAGAAGGGGGCGCCATGGAAACTCAGACCTTTAGTCCGTTGACCGAGCGGGCAATCGTCGAGGAAGTGAAGTCCGAGCGCGACGAGGCTGTCAACTTACTGTGCGAGTTAGTATCGCAACCTTCCCTGCTCGGGGCCGAGAAGTCGGCGCAAATATTGATGCGCCGGGAGTTCGAGAGCAACGGCTTGCGGATCCATGAATTTGCCATCGACGAGCAGAAGATTAGCGCCCACTCCGGTTATTCACCATCAATCATCTCGTACGAAGGCCGGCACAATATCGTCGGCATCCATCAGCCGCTGGGCACGGTGCGCGGCAAGTCGCTTATTCTCAACGGCCACATTGACGTAGTACCTGTCGGCGCCGAGATCCTTTGGACGCATCCACCATTCGAGCCGTGGATTGACGGTGACCGGCTGCACGGCCGTGGCGCTGCCGATATGAAGGCCGGCCTAGTCGCTTACACGATGGCTTTTCGCGCGCTGAAGCGCTTGGGTTTTGAGCCTGCCGCCCCGGTTTATCTGCAATCGGTTATTGAGGAAGAGTGCACCGGCAACGGCGCTCTGGCGTGCCTTGTGGAGGGATACACCGCTGATGCCGCACTCATCCCGGAGCCAGGCGGGTGTGTGATGACGAGCCAAATGGGAGTGATGTGGCTGACGCTCGACGTGTATGGTCTGCCGGTGCATGCGGCTTACGCCCACACCGGGGTCGCGGCAATCGAGTTCGCCAACTACCTGGTCAGAAAACTACGCGAATTGGAGACGACTTGGAATCTGCCAGAGGCGCGCCATCCTCATTACCGCGATCACGAGCACCCGATCAACTTCAACCTTGGGCGTATATCCGGTGGTGAATGGACCTCGTCGGTGCCCACCCATTGTCGCGTTGACTTGCGGCTTGGCTTCTATCCTGGAGTCAAGCCGGCCGAGATACGTCAGCAGGTTCAAGCGCTGCTCAAAGACGCCCACAGTGCCCATCGGCACAAGCGCAGCGTGAGCTACGAACTGAAGTATCAGGGGTTCCAGGCCGAGGGCTTGATTGTCAATATGCAACAGACTCTGATAAAGCAATTAATGCAGTGCCACTCGGACGTCGTAGGGAAGGCCGCAATGCTAGAGGCCAAGACTTCGACTACGGATGTGCGGTTCTTCCATCTTTACGGCAACATACCGTCAACCTGCTATGGCCCGCTGGGATCCGATATCCACGGGATCAACGAATGGGTGTCCATCACCAGCATGATGGAAGTAACGGCGGTTCTGGCACTATTCATTGCGCGCTGGTGCGGCCTGAACGAGGCATCAGTTTGTGTTGCGCCTTAGGCACTCACTATGGGGCAAACGCGTATGGGTCGCACGGATGCTCGCACGCCTTCGGCGCTGATGGCGCCCGCGTAATGGGCCAATTTTAGGTGTGAAGAAAATCAGCAAGATCAAGGCATGAACACATCGCACTCCTCTGTGTCCCAAGTTACCGCTTTGGATGCCGGCGCGCTCTCCCTAGCGATACACGGCAAGCAAATATCCTGCCGGGAGGTGATGCAGGCCTACTTAGCGCGTATAGCTGATCAAAATCCACTCTATAACGCCATCTCAAACCTGCAAGACGCTGATCTACTGCTTAGCCAGGCGAATGAGCGGGACGTACAACTGGCTCGGGGTGAGTCGATGGGCTGGATGCATGGGATGCCGCAGGCCATCAAGGACCTTGCCAACTCTGCGGGCATTCCCACCACGTTTGGCTCAATCCTGATGATCAACTATGTCCCTCGCACTGATGGCTTGATGGCGCAGCGCATGAAGGCGGCTGGTTGCATCGTCGTCGGCAAGACCAATACTCCGGAATTTGGCTTGGGCTCCCACACCTTTAACGAGGTGTTTGGCATTACCCGCAACGCCTACGATTCCTCGCGATCGGCAGGAGGGAGTAGTGGTGGTGCGGCCTCTGCATTGGCCCGTCGCATGTTGCCGGTGGCCGATGGCTCTGATTTCATGGGCAGCCTGCGCAACCCGGCCGGCTGGAACAACGTCTTTGGCATGCGGCCCAGCCAGGGCCGTGTACCGATGTGGCCAATCCAGGACGCTTGGCTCAACCAATTCGTCACCGAAGGCCCAATGGGACGCACCGTGGGTGACGTGGCCCGCTTGCTCGCGGTGCAAGCTGGGTTTGATCAACGTGCTCCTCTCTCAATAGATGACAACGCCCGCTTTACAGACACATTGGATGGATTAGATTGCACCAAAGTACGAGTTGGCTGGCTCGGGGACCTTTCGGGCTATCTCGCCGTCGAGCCAGGCATTCTTGACCTATGCGGGCAAGGCCTGGCTAGGTTGGAGAGCTTGGGTTGTGCGGTAGAACTGTTACCCCTGGGAACATCGCCCGAGGAAATCTGGCAGGCCTGGCTGATTTGGCGTCACTCCATCGTAGCTGCGCTGATCGCCCCATTCTTGGCGAATCCGAAGAATCGCAAGCTGATCAAGCCAGAGGCCTTGTGGGAGCATGAGCATGGGCATCAACTTACTGGAGAGGAATTATTGAGATCCAGTGTGCGTCGCACGGCTTTTTACCAGCACTTGCTCACGCTGTTTGAAGAACACGATTTTTTGGCTCTGCCGGTAGCGCAGGTCTGGCCTTTCGATGCGAGCCAGCGCTGGCCCAAATATATCAACGACGTCGAGATGGACACCTACCATAGATGGATGGAAGTTGTGATTTACGCTACTTTTGCGGGTTTGCCTTGCATAAGCGTACCGGTTGGTTTTGATGCGCGTGGTTTGCCCATGGGCATGCAACTCATCGGCAAACCACGTGGTGATTTTGAAGTGCTGCGGCTGGCGCACGCATATGAGCAAACTGCGCATGAGGTGTTGAGGCGAAAACCACCCGACAGCGATTGATAATCAACTCTACTCCAGGTCTCTCACGCCGAACTTCTACTGCTCAACACCGATTGATGCAGCAGTGACAACCCTGCGCTAGATAAGGAGCTCCGGCTTATTATCTGTTCGACGTACACCACCACCTATACTGCTACGGTTGCTGAGGGAAGAATGGCACGGATACAGTCTTCTTTCCCCCCCTCATCACTCAGACGGGTTCCCGACCGTCAATCCGCAGGTCCCAGGTTCGATCCCTGGTCGGGGAGCCAAGGAATGACGACAGGTTGGTGACGAAAGTTGCCGGCCTGTTTTGCTTTTTGGGGGGGGCGGTATCGAGGGAATCCGTATCGCGGGCTGGGGCTCCAAGGGAGCGGGTCACGAGCCCCCCCAAGTTGGACCGCTACTTCGAGCGCCAAGTCCAGAACGGCAGCGCCTCGGGGCGTCTCATCCTAAAGGACTATATACCCACTTCAACTATAGGTGTATTGGTAAGTCGCTCGTGAGTACACGAGGGCGATTTGCCTACCTAAGTGGCGGATCGCTTTTTTTTGATCAACGTTGCAGCAGAAAGGAGAAAGCCCATGGCCTCTATTTTGGTTTCACTGCTTGTCGACAGCCAGGTACCAACTTTCCAATGATCCGAAGTTGCCGCTGACACCGAAAAGGCGGCGGTCTGTTCGTTGATTGCCACGCGCAACTCCTTTGAGACAGCAATCTTGGAGCTAATCATGCTTTCCCCAACGACCTACCGTTTAGCCGCCATATTGTTCTCCGGTGCCATCGCATCTGGATGTGCCACCCAAGCCACAACCCCAGGCCCGATTAGCGGTGCGAGCGAGCCCTCTAGTCCAACGAGTCAGGGTAGCCCAATCGCGACTGACCCCTCCCAAAATGCCGTCGTTAAAGGTGCTATGGGGTTCTTTGGCTCCATCTTTTCCCCCAAACCTACGAAACTAGAGAAACTTCTCGATGCCAAACAGCTGAATGAAGCAGACGACTACCTTGGGGAAGAAAAAGAATACTTCAATGACAATAGAAAAGAACAACTTCATCTACTGCAACGGTTGGCCGATGGTCTAAATATAATCTATGCGCCACAACTTTCAGTGGCAGAAAGAAGCATCTCTAAGCCGGCAGGATCTTCGGCTGAGACCTGGCGACAGCTCTCAAATTCAATTGCCACTGCCGACAAATTGCTGGCCGAATATAGATCTCGCGCAATATTTGGCTATACCTCATTTCGCTCAAATAGGTACAGATCACTCGAACAGGGCCTCGAAGGAATTCATCTCTCGCTAAAAACAAATGCGTTGCCAGAGTTTGTTAAGTTCTATGGCACCTCAGAAGCAGATTTCTTCGACGTCTATCCTGAAGAACTTAGCAAAGTATCGTTCTTTAGCGCTGATGCAAAACTGATGGCTGACTTTGTGAATTCGCTTTCACTACCACAAATCGTCCAATTCAATGACCGGTACGCGAAATTCATACCTAGCGACGGTCAGCCAAACTCAGACCTGAACAAGTTGTTGTCTCAGCGCTATATCGCCGAGAGTTTCAAAGGTCTGCAAACGCCACACCCTTTACAGAAGATTCTGGAGTTTGCCAAAGAAGCCGCAGACCACGGCTTTACGGTTAAGTCTATTCCAGGAGCCCAAGTCGGCTTCGTGGAAATCGCAAACAACCGACAAATGACAGAAGGTCAGATAGAGTTCCCAGCTCTGATTGCAATGGATCTTCCATTTGTTCAAAAACAAGCTTCTCTTGATGAAATATTTGCTAATGATGCCGTTGCAAACTACGACTATCTGATTGTTTTCGATGTGGCACTTAGCAAAGTTGAGAGACAAATCACCGCTAAGAACGATTTTACGTCCAGATATGTATCTGGTACACGATATGACCCAAACCCGGACTATACGATTACGAGAGGAAGGGTATTCGAGGCGCAGGCTGGACTAGTTCGCGCTCAGAACGAGAGATCTCCCAACTTGGCGGCCACAATAGTCAATAGCATAGCAGTTGCCATGTGGTCCAATCGACTTAAAGAGGCCCAGCAGGATTTTTCTCAAACTCCGGCAACCCTTCGCGTGGATGAGTACGAACCTTACAAATACAGCACCTCAGAGCTCAAAGTAACGAGGGCGCTGACGGCTCACTACTACGTCTTCGATGTGGCTGCTAGACGCTACGTAAGGGGCGATTTTGATGTTGCTGAGAATAGATCTTTCAAAATTGGATACAAGCTTCACGATAAAGATCCCGAGCGAGGGCAAATTCTCGGTGCGTTAGACGAAGAGAAGAGCATCGTGGAGTACGAGCGTGCGCCGTTGAAATTTGAGGCATCCAAATTGGTCAGAGACTACCTGAAAAGGGAAACCGAAACTAAATCTATTGAAACCACCACTGAACTGCGCGACGCAGTGCTCGCTGACAAGAACGCGACATTAGCCGCCTTTAAGAGTCAACAGTTCGGTGCAACTGCTGTAAATGACTCTCGCTTTGAATCCGTTGTGGTGATTCATAACCCTAATGGTTCGATCGGTGCCGGATTCTATATTGCGCCAGATTTGGTAATGACAAATTTCCACGTAATCGAAGGCGCACAGTTTCTGGAGATGAAACTGTATAACGGTCTAGAAACATTCGGGAAAGTCGTGAAGACAGACGTGCGTCTTGATTTGGCCCTCGTAAGAGTGCAAACGCGCGGAGCTCCAGTCGAGCTCTATGCTGATAATAACCTCGAATTGGGAGCCACTGTAGAGGCGATTGGACACCCCAAAGGGCTAATCTTCACGATTACTAGAGGAATTGTGAGCGGCGTACGGAAGAAGCCTAGTATCTTCGCTGTCGGTGGGAAAGAAGTTATGTTTGTGCAAACGGACGCAGCGATTAACCCAGGCAATTCTGGAGGCCCGCTGTTTCTCCATGGGAAGGTGATTGGAGTAAATAACAATAAGCTTGTTGCCGGCAGCGAAGGACTAGGTTTCGCCGTCCATTACTCCGAGTTACGAGCATTCTTGAAGCAAACAATGTGAACTACACAGGGAGTAGTTAACTGAGTTGACCGTAGCTAGGGTGGCAACTCCAAGTCGGCGATGTAACGTGACCCTCCCGCGCACGCTGCGCACGCCGCACCGGCACAAATGCGCTGTTCCCCGGTTCGATCCCTGGCCGAGAAACCAAGCAAATCGCCAGGCCGGCGACGAATGTTGCCGGCCTGACATCTTCTTGCTAGCGAAACCCACCGGGCCCCATCCCCGGCACTTGGCCGGGGATTAGCTGCCCAGTCATCGATCACTTGGCCCTGCGGCACCGCGCGATGCTTAGGCCAGCGATACTGAGCGCAAGGAGTGCCAGCGTCCCAGGCTCCGGAACGCTCGGTGGCTCTTCCCTGGGCGCTGCGCGAACCCAAACGTTGTCAAGCCCGGTGATCTCATCGGCCGACGAGCCGGCATACATGTGTATCTGGAACTGTGTGACGCCGGACAAGGCATCTGCGACGACGGTGCCGGCATCCTTGGCCCAGGTCGTCGAATCGAAGGCGATGGTGAATGTTTCCCACTGGTCCAGGCCGCTGAAGATCGGGAGATTTCTCGCGATCTCCTTGCCATTACCGAAGATCTGTATCCATATCGGCCCCGGGTCCAAGGCTGCCTGCCGCTGCAACTGGTAGTCCAGTGACAACAATCCGTCCGCTACATACATGGCAATCCAGTCGCCCAGATATGCCGCCGGAGCGAATATGGTGCCGGTTGGAGCAAGAAGCGAATCCCGGAGAAGCGGAGACGAGAAAGAATGGACGAAAGCTCATCCCTTGCCCATGGGATGTGGCATGTTTAGCAATTTTCGTGCCCAAGCACAAAAAAAGCATTTATAAATCAAACAGTTACTAGCCGAAGAATGTCTCACGGGGATTTATCTGTAAGAAAGTTCGACACCATTCTGCGAGGGCTGCCGGCACAGCTTTCCCGGACCCTGCTGGTGTCGATTTCTATCGCGAGCAGAACCTCACGGTAACGCGCCGGCTGCCTGGGCCCAGGCAGCCGGAGTCCAGCCGAGGACTATTGCGTGAGGATCCACTCGGCCAAATTCTTGACCGCTTTGGCGTCCTTGGTGGCGATGGCCTCATGGTCGGCGGAACCTGCCGTGATGCGCTTGATCAGCGCCGCCTCGGCATCAGGCCCGGCCTTATACTTGGCGGCGGTTGCCTTGAACGACGGGCCCTTCTTGGCTTTGACCGCGTCATGGCACTTGACGCATTTCTCGGCTTTGAGCAAGGCCTCGGCCGCGGGCGCGTCTACTGCCGCACTCGCCGGGCCAGTCCAGACAAACAGGCCAACACTTAGGGCGGCTAGGACAGAGTTCAGTTTCATTTGGCGCTCCTTCATTGGTAGGTGGTGTCATATATAGGTTATATCTTCACGCTACCTTAACGCGCGGCTGCCCAGCCGGTTGACATGCTCCTCTCGAAGGTGCGATGGTGCGCCAGAGTCAGCAATGAGCCACCCCTCCACCATCAGCGAAATGCAGGCGCGTTACGGCCCACGTTACCGCTGGCTGTTGCTGGCTTCGGTCATGATCGGGACGATGGCCACAATCATGTCGTCGACCATCGTCAACGTGGCCATCCCCGACATGAGCCAGCATTTCGCGCTCGGCCAGGACCGGGCGCAATGGGTCACCTCGGGGTTCATGGTGGCCATGGCGTCGTCCATGCTGACCACCCCCTGGCTGCTCATGCGCTACGGTTACCGTCGCACCTATGTGGGCAGCATGGTCCTGCTGCTGGTGGGTGGCATCAGCGGCGGATTCTCCACCAGTTTCGGCCTGATGCTGGCGGCGCGCGTGGCCGAAGGGCTAGCCGCCGGCATCGTCCAGCCGATTCCCGCCATCATCATCATGCGAGCCTTTGAGCCGCACGAGCAAGGGAGCGCGAGCGGCTTGTTCGGCATGGGCGTCGTTCTGGCGCCAGCCATCGGCCCCAGCATTGGCGGCGTGCTGGTC
>JACZKY010005401.1_pt1 | contig 19439 bp, 14 predicted proteins | sample 8237611 | NCBI WGS metagenome assembly JACZKY01 (sample SAMN16148055, study PRJNA663545) | marine sediment metagenome | biome: sediments and biomass from bioreactor inoculated with such sediments; feature: coastal sediments; material: methane- and iron-fed bioreactor; isolation source: Bothnian...
CCACCATCTGGCCGGCGTACATCACGCCGACCCGATCGGCGGTTTCGGCGATCACCCCGATGTCATGGGTGATCAGCAGGATTGACGACCCGACCCGCGAGCGGATCTCGCGGATGCGTCCGAGCAGCCGCTCCTGGACCAGCACGTCGAGCCCGGTGGTGGGTTCGTCCATCACCAGCAGCGCCGGCTCGAAGGCGAGCGACATCGCGATCATTGCGCGTTGGCGCATGCCGCCAGAGAATTCATGCGGGAAGCGGTCGACCAGTTCGGGCTGCAGGCCGACGATATCGAACAGCTCGACCACCCGTTCGCGTGCCTTGGCGGCACTGATTTTCGAATGGGCGCGGATCCCCTCGACGATCTGGGAACCGGTGCGCAGCACCGGATTGAGTGAGTTCTGTGCGCTCTGCGGTACCAGCGCGATCTGGCGCATCAGTATTTCGCGGCGAAAGCGGCCGGGCGACAGTGCCAGCAGGTCCTGGTCCTTGAAGCGCAGGACGTCGGCCTCGATCCGGGCGCTCGGTGGCAGCAGCCGCAGCAACGCCTTGACGACGGTTGACTTGCCGCAGCCGGATTCGCCGACCAGGCCGAAGACCTCGTTCTCGCCGATCGTCAGGTCGAGCCCGTCGACGGCACGCACAGTGCCGTTGGTGCCGCTATAGGTGACGCGCAGGTTGCGGGCTTCGAGCAGCATGTCAGCGGTCCGCCAGGCGCGGATTGGCGACGACTTCGTAGGCCCGGCTGACGAACACGAAGGCGCTCACCAGCAGCACGATCGCGATCGAGGGCGCGGCAAACCACCACCAGGCGGTGCGCGTATAGCCCGAGACCCAGAGGTCCTGGAGGATCCCGCCCCAGGTCACGGCGTTGGGGTCGCCGAAGCCCAGGAAACTCGCCGAGGCCTCGGTGACGATGGCCCAGGCGATGTTGAACGAGGTATAGAGCAGGAGCAGCGGCAGGATGTTGGGGGCGATGTGACGGTAGATGATCCGCATGTCACTGGCCCCGCGGGCCCGCGCGAAGGCGACGAACTGACGCTGCTTCAGCGCCATGGTCTGGGCCCGGATCACCCGCGCCGAGGTGCGCCAGACGATTAGCACGATGGCCAGGATCACGAATCCGATCGAGCGCCCGAAGAGCGCGATCAGCACGATGATGAAGGGCAGGAACGGCATGCCGTAGATGATGTCGGTGAAGCGCATCAGGACGTTGTCGATCCGGCCGCCGTAGTACCCTGCGATCAACCCGATATTGGCCCCGATGACGATTGAGATCAGGCCGCTGACCAGTCCGATGATCATGGTGGTGCGGGTGGCCGAGATCATCTGCGAGAGCAGGTCGCGAGCGAGGTTGGTGGTGCCGAGCAGGAACTCGGCGCCGGGCTCGCGCAGGACCGCCATCCGGCCGTCGGCCATGCGCAGCGACTCGTAGGGGTCGTGGGGCATCAGCCAGGGCCCGAAGATCGCGATGATGGCGGCGAATGCGATGATCGCCGCCCCGAAGCTCCCGAGCCGGTCGGCGCGGATGATCCGCCAGTTGTTGCCCAACTCGCGCCCCACCGCCGCGGCCGCGCGGGCGATGGGGTTGGTCGGGGTGATCGGAGAAATTTCGATCGGTTCAGGATTCACAGCCGGGCTCCCAGTCGCACGCTGTTGATAGCCATGCGCCGCACATGCGCTTCGTCGACCTGCACGCCCAGGCCGGGACCACGCGGCAGGTGGACCACGCCTTTGCTCACCAGCGCCGAGAAGTCGGTCGGATCCTCGGCCAGGCGCAGCGTGGACATGAAGGCGTGACCGGCGGCGACCAGGTTGGGGATCACTGCAGCGTGTTGCAGTGACGCAGCCTGGGTGACGCCGAACTCGAGCATCGAATTCATGTAGCAGCCGATCCCGAAGGCTTGCGCCACCGCGGCGATGCGCTGGGCCCGCAGCGGCCCGCCATTCTTGCTGCTCTTGATGCTGAAGACGCGGGCCGCATTCAGGCTCGCGATCCTCGCCGCCTCGGCCAGGCCGGTGAGCGCTTCGTCGGCTGAAATCGGCAGCCGGGTGTTGGCGGCGAGCAGCGCCATACCCTCGAGGTCGTTCTTGGCCACGGGCTGTTCGACAAACGCCAGCCATGAGCCGCTGACCCCGACCAGGAATTCGGCGGCTTCAGCTCTGGTCCAGCCCTGGTTGGCGTCGGCAATCAAGGTGATCCTGCTGCCATAGCGGGCTTCGAGCGCAGCCACGCGGCGCACCTCGTCGGCCACCGGTGCGGAGCCCATCTTGAGCATGAAGCTCGCAAAGCCCTGGGCGGCGCGTTCGTCGATGACCCGGATGTCGTCCTCGGCGGTGCCGCTTCCGAGCGGCCAGAGTACCGGCAGCGAGTCGCGCAACGCGCCGCCGAGCAGGGTCGCGACCGATACCCCGAGGCGCTTGCCGGTCAGGTCGAGCAGCGCCATGCTGATGGCGCCCTTGGCGCAGAGCTGATCGGGTAGCAGCGCGTCGAACTGCGCGTCGCTGCGGCCGGCCTCAGGGCTCGGGTCGCGCAACAGGGCCGGCAGCAGCGACGAGTGCAATGTCGCCGCGGCCTCGGCCGGGGATTCGACCGTGAACGGCTGCATCGGATTGGCTTCGCCCCAACCGACGACGCCATCGGCGTCGGTGATCTTGAGCATCACGGCGCGGGTCGTGGCCAGAGTGCCGTAGTTCTTGGAGAGCTTGTACGGGGTGGCAAAGGCGGCCTCGACCTCGAAGATCTCGGCGGCCACCACCGGCGACATCCTGGCCATCATGGGGGTCGCGTTCATCAGGCGCTCCCCAGCCTGATGCGCGGGTCGAGCAGGCTGTAGGAAAGGTCGGTGAGGAAGTTCAGGCCGATCACCAACGCCGCCATCAGGAAGAATGCCGCCTGGGCGACCGGGTAGTCGTGCTGCAACGCTGCGTCGACCATCGCCTTGCCCATGCCGGGCCAGGAAAACACGGTTTCGATCACGATCTGGCCGCCGATGGCGAATCCCAGGATCAGCGAGGACACGGTGACCACCGCCAATAACGCGTTACGCGCCGCGTGGCGAAACAGCACGCGCGATGGACTCAGGCCCTTCGCGCGGGCGTATTCCACGAAATCCGAACCCAGCACCTCGAGCATCGAGTCGCGCATCACCAGCATCGGCGTGACCACGTAGAGCGCAGTGATGGTGATCGTCGGCAGCATCAGGTGGTGCACGAAATCCCATGAGGTAATGAGAGCCCAGGCGCTGCCCGGATCCGTGCCGGGCGTGAACATGCCTCCCGAGGGAAAGAGTTCGATTCGATAGCTCAACCCGATCAGCAACAGGATGCCGATCACGAACGGCGGCGCCGCCTGGCAGACCAGACCGATGACCGTCGCGCCGATGTCCAGCGCACTGCCGCGCCGCGCCGCCATCAGGATTCCCAGGACGACGCCGATCGAGATCGCCAGTACCAGTCCGGTGCTCATCAAGAGCAGGGTGTTGACCAGCCACAGGCCGAGCACGCCGGCGACCGGCTGGCCGCTCGTGAACGAGCGGCCCCACTCGAAGGTGACGAGGTTCTTGAGATAGACCAGGAACTGCTGCCACATCGGCAGGTCGAGTCCGAAGGCCTGCTTGAGCCGCGTCTGGGCGGCCTCATCGAGAGCGGGGCTGATGATTTGCGCGGTCGGGTCTCCCGGCATCATCCGAAACAGGATGAAAAGGATCACCGCCACCCCCAGCAAGGTGAGCAGGGCGGCGAAGAAGCGGCGCGTGACGTAGGCCGTCATCAGGCGGTTCCTGGGGTCAAAGAGGAGAGCAACCCCATGCGGGCGCTTGACGCCCGCATGGGATTATTGCGCAACTAGGCTTTCGGATAGAGCAGCTTGCCCTGTCCGTTCCAGCTGTAGCCCGCCTTGGCCAATACATCCCGGGCCTTCTTGACGTCCTCGGGCGGCACCTTGACAGCCGGGTTGTGCCAGTAGCCGTTGGCCGGCGAGATCACCGAGGCGCCCGGGTCCGAGTAACCCAGCAGGACCAGCTCGGAAATCATCTTGCGCGGCATGATGAAGTTGAGCGCGCGCCGGAAGGCCGGGTCGTTGAACGGCTTGATGGTGTTGTTGTACGCCAGGTGGTAGAGCCCGTGGCTCGCATAACCCTTGGCCACCACGTTCTTGACGCCCTTGAGCCGATCGACCAGCGCCGGCGCCAGGATGTAGCGTGAACGGTCGCATTCGCCCTTCTCGATCGCCGCTGCGATGGCGTCATGGCTGCCGTAGACGGTGCGGATGATGCCGGCACACTTGGGCGGGTTGAAATGTTCGCGGAAGGCGCTGACCTTCAACTCCGAGCCCCGCCGCCAATGGTCGAACTTGAACGGGCCGCTGCCCACCGGGTTGTCGTTGGGGAACTTGAGCGGGTCATCCAGGTTGATCTTCTCCGGGATACCCTCCCAGATGTGCTTGGGAATCAGGAACAGTGCGGCGAGCACGTTGGAGACGAACGGTGCCGACGGATTCTCGAGCTTGATGCGCACCGTGTTGGCGCTCGGGATTTCCACCGAGACGACATCGTTGAGCGCGACCAGGAAGAAGGGAGCCTTCCATTTCTTCTGGTAATCGAAGCTGAACTTGACGTCCTCGGCGGTGACCGGCTTGCCGTCATGCCAGCGCATGCCCGAACGGATCGTCAGGTCGACGGTCTTGTTGTCGACCAGTTTCATGGCGGTGGCCGCCCAGGGCACCGGTTTGCCGTCGGGGCCGATGCGGAACAGCCGATCGTAGAGCATCGAGAGTTCCATGAACTCCAGCTGGTCGTTGACCGCGACCGGGTTCAGGTGCTTGAGGGCCACGTTCATGCCGGTGCGCGAGTAGCCGTCGCCGGTCACCTTCATGTTGATATCCGACCAGAAGCTGCCGATCCCTTCGCCGAGCTGTGGTACCAGGCCCGAGATCTTGTCCGAGCGGTACGCCTGGGTGATCTGCGGATACGCGAGCACCGTGCCCGGCTGGTCGTTGAAGATGAGTTCCTGCGCTTCGAACACCGGCTTCTTGCGGTCCTCGATGTTCATGATCCGGCTCTGCACCGTCGCCAGCGCATCGACGCGCGGATTGTTGTAGCCCATCCAGTTGAAACCGCCGCGCTTGAATCCCGAGGAGTGGTGCACGGCATTGATGAAGAAGTTCGGGTCGATGCGAATCGAGGCACCCGAGAGCGCCACCAGGAACATCTCGTAGTCATGTTCCATGATGACTTTCTGGATGCCCTGGTTGTAGTCGATCGGATTGGCGTCGACTTCCCAGCCCAGTGACTTCACCGCCTGCGAGACCAGCCGAGCCATCTCGGGGCGCGCCGGATCAAACTGCGCGGTGGCAGTGATCAGCGTGCGTTTCTCGACGGCGCCTTGTTCCTGTGCATTGACGAAGCCACCACTGGCTGCGGTGGCCGTTAGCGCCGCGGCGCCCTTGACGAAATCACGTCGGTCCATTGCTCTCCCCCTGATTATGGTTTGACTCTGTTTGACTTGGTCTGACTCTATTGGTCACTGCCAGTATCGATTGATGGCGCTCGCGGTTCAACCGGCAGATCGAAGATAGCAGTCACCCATAACCAACGGTTATACTTGTCCGAAGGGGAAAGCGATGAAATTTCGGCTGATCGAAGCCTATCGCGCGATGCTGGAATACGGCACGGTGTCGGCCGCCGCCCGCTCGTTGCGGATCTCGCAGCCGGCGATGACCAAGCTGGTGATCGAGCTGGAAACCGAGCTGCAGCTGGTGCTCTTCGAGCGCCAGGGCGGCCGCCTGGTGCCGACCGCGGAGGCCCTGTCGCTCAAGGGTTCGATGGATCGCGCCTGGCGGGGCGTGATCGAACTCGGCGAGGCCGCCAAGGACGTGCGCGACCTGCGCCGCGGGCGGCTCACAGTGGCCGCCTTTCCCAGCTTTGCGCAGGCGATGTTGCCGCCCTTCATCGCCAGCTTCTCCCGCTCCGCCGATCGCGCCAGCATCGTGCTGCACTCACAGCCGTCGACGCGCGTGATGGACTGGGTGGCCGACGGACGAGCCGACGTCGGCTTCGCCGCGCTGCTGTCACCGCGCGCCGGGGTCAACGCCGAGCGCCTGGGCCAGCTCGCCTTTGTCTGTGCGTTGCCGGTCGGGCACGCGCTGGCGGAGCGCGCGCTGATTCACGCCGAAGACCTGCGCGGCGAGGCCTTCATTTCACTGGGTGACGTCGATCGCTCGCGCACCAGGATCGAGGCCGCGTTCGAAACCGAAGCGGTCGAGCGCGAGATTCGCCTCACCACGCCGCAGTCGGCGCTGGCGCTGGCGCTGGTGGCCAACGGCGCCGGCACGGCACTGATCGATGCCGGCACCGCGACCACCGCCGACCCGGCGCGGGTCGTCATCCGCCCCTTCGAGCCGGCGGTGAGCCTCGATGTCTTCATGTACCACCCCGCCAATCGTGTTCCTTCTCAGCTCCAGGAACGCTTCGTGCGCGAGATTCGCGGCTGGCTCAAGGAACGACTGATGGCGCGGGTCTAGGGGCGACTTCCCCACCCAGGTCAGAAAATGTTGGTGTTGGCAGTGGCGGAATCTGGGCCTCATCAGCGCAGCAGATGCGGTTACGGCCCTGCGCCTTGGCCAGGTAGAGGGCGTGATCGGCACGTGCAATCACGCTGGTGGAACTCTCTCCATTTGCCAAGTGTGCGACGCCAATCGACGTGCTGATCGCGAGTCCCTGAAGGACCGGAATCTGCAATTGCTCGATCTTGACGCGCATCCGTTCACTGACTGCCAGTGCCGGATCGTTCGAATTGCCATCGAGCAGCACGGCAAATTCCTCACCGCCGAAGCGGGCCACGTAGTCGGTCGTGCGGATGGAGTCACGCAGGCACTTCCCTACCTGGACGAGAACCTCGTCGCCGGCCGGATGGCCGAACTGGTCGTTGATCTGTTTGAAATTGTCCAGGTCGAGCATGCACAAGGTGATGCCCTGGGTCACGCCGCGCGCGCAACGCGCCAGCTCGACATCCAGCCGTTCGATGAAATTGCGGCGATTGAACAGACCCGTCAAAGCATCGCGGTCCGCCTGTTCGCGGATGGTCCTGACGGCGATCGCGAGGTCGCTGCGGACCTTGCTGATATAGCCGCACATGATGCAGACGAAGAACATGACGCTGGCCAACGCGATCAGATTGAGCGCCTCCAGCCCGAGGCGCACCCGCTCCGGCTGTTGGATCGTGATCGTTGCAATTACCGCCAGGTAAATCAGCAAGCCGAGCGCGCCAACCCGGGCCATCTGACGGAAATTCAAACGCAGGATGCCAAAAAGCAGCGGCACGGGTACCAACATCAGGAGCGCGCCGCGCGCCTCGTCGGCCTGGGAGATGAGCGCCATCACGGCAAACGTCGAAGCGAGCAACTGGATCTCCGTCATGCTCGGATCTTTCAGCTTCAGATTCCAGCCACTGCGAAACATGAGGAAGAACATGCCATTGACTGCCAGCGCGCCCAATGCCCACCACGCGGGCAGCCACGACGGCAGGAATCCGAGCCACGCGCATACCTGTACGACCACGCCGCAGGCCACGTAGGTCGCGATCGACATGAGGAAGCGCCGCATGCGCAGAGCTTGTTTGGCGAAGACTTCGCTGTCGGGCACTCTTGGTCTCCGGCAAAGGAATCCGGTGATTGAGGACGACTCCAAGGATCAGAGGCGGGTACTGATCCACGCTGAGTGCAATTGCCAATGCTTCCGGGTCATTGTAAGCAATCGTTATTGCCCCGCGGCAAAAACGTTCCCAGGCCGCGGTTGGCGCCCAGTCAGCGCTCGGCGCGGAAAGCCAGCGCCAGCGCGTGGTTCCGGATGTCCCTGGGCCAGGGAGCGGTCAACTCTTCCAGGCGACCGCGGTCATCGGCAAACAGGGCTCGCGCTGCCTCTTCGAAACCAGGCAGGTCGCCAGCCATTGCCGACATGAAGTGGTAGGCGCGTTCCTGAGCCCGGCGGCGCCGATCCTGGTCGCCACCGGTTCGGCGCGCCGCTTCGACCAACTTGCGCAGGGCCACCGACGCGCCCCCAGGCTGCGTGGCCAACCATTCCCAATGGCGCGGCAGCAGGGTCACTTCGCGGGCGACTACGCCCAGCTTCGGGCGTCCGCGCCCGCGCTGTCCGGCGGAACCTGCCAGCGCCTCGGCCGCTTCGGCAGCGGGAGGCGCCGGGTGATTCAGGCGGGCAAGCACCTCCTCGTCCGACCCCCTGACGTCGATGTCGATTGATCGTCCGGTGTTGTCATCGAAGATCAGCACCGGGGCCGCGTCCGGGCTGGCCATGGCCTGCTTCACCGCAAGGGCGACCGCAGCCAGGGAGCCCGCAGCAATGCGCCGGCAGCCGCTGAAGACGGTGAAGGCTTGGGAAGGTGAACCGGTCATGGCAGCGCTCCTGGCACAAAACTTCTCAGTAATTTTACCCGGGTGTAATTATAGGGCAAATAAGACCCGGGTATAAATCGCCACCGCCGTGAGTCAAGGAGATCCCTGCTGCTCACCCGGGCGCGACCCCGACCCCCGGTACGGCTGATATCCTGTAATGCATAGGCCCTGGAGGCTCAAACAAATGACGCGAGGTTGCCCGGATGGGCGTTGCAATCCGCACTGACCGGCTGGGCGCCGGCCTAACCACCATCCTGGTCCTGGCCTGGTTTGCCAGCACCGCCTGGGCGCGCGCGTTGATGCTCCCGGACGAGGGGCGCTACGTCGGTGTCGCCTGGGAGATGCTGCGCTCCGGCGACTGGCTCACGCCCACGCTCAATGGCTTGCCCTACTTCCACAAGCCGCCGCTCTTCTACTGGATCACGGCCGGCGCGCTGGAGCTGCTCGGCTACCACGAATTCGCCGCGCGCGTCGCCCCCATCCTGGGGGCGACGCTGGGGGCGATGGCGCTGTTCCTGTTCCTGCGCCGCTGGGTGAGCGAACGCAGCGCTCGCCTGACCCTGGTGGCCCTGCTGGTGCAACCGTTATGGTTCCTCGGCGGGCAGTTTGCCAACCTCGACATGCTGGTGGCCGGCTGTATCACTGCCACCATTGTCCTGCTGGCCCACGCGGCCTTGAGTGCCGAACGGGGACAACCCTACCGCGGCGCCCTGGCCGCGGCCTACGCGGTGGCGGCCGCGGGCTTTCTCTCCAAGGGCCTGATCGGCTTCGTCCTCCCGGCAATGGCGATTTTCTTCTGGCTGCTGCTGGCCAGGCGCTGGCGGCTGCTGCCGAGGCTGCTGTGGTGGCCGGGGTTCGTGATCTTCCTCGCGCTGGTGGCGCCCTGGTTCGTGGCGATGCAACAGCGCTTCCCCGACTTCCTCAACTACTTCTTCATAGTCCAGCAGTTCGACCGCTTTGCGGCCGGCGGCTTCAACAACCCGCAACCTTTCTGGTTCTACCCGGCGGTTCTGGCGGTCTTCTTCCTGCCGTGGTTGCCATGGCTGGCGCGCTCGCTCAAGGTTCGCCACACGGCTGACGACGGGCAGCGAGCGGTACGCCTGCTGATGCTGGTGTGGGCGGCGGCGATTGTGTTGTTCTTCTCGATTCCGCGCTCCAAGCTGCTGGGCTATGTGCTGCCGGCGGTGCCTCCGCTGGCCTTCCTGGTGGCCGAAGGCTACCTGATGGGCTTGCCGGTTTCAGCCCGAGCGCGCCGCCTCTGGTCACTGAGCGCCGGGCTGGTGATGGCGCTGACGGTTGGTATCGTCGCCTGGTTGGCGGTCCTGCCGGTCAATTCGACGCGCAGCTTCGGAGCGGCGCTGAGCGCGCAGCGAGCGGCCCTAGAGCCGATCTACATGCTCGATCGCTACTACTTCGACCTGCCGTTCTACGCGCGGTTGCGCGTGCCGGTCGGGGTGGTCGACGAATGGAGTGATCCCAAGACTACCGGGGCCGATGGTCCGGCCAGGGAACTTGCCGATGCGGGCGGCTTCGACCAGGCGGCAGCGAAAGAACTGCTGGTCGATTCGTCCGCCCTGGCGCGGCACCTGTGCACTTCGCCGGTTTCCTGGGTCATCGGGCGCACGTCGAGCGCCGATAAATTCCCGTTCCTGAACTCGGCCGCGATCGTCCATACCCACGACGACAAGACTCTCTGGCGAGTGGACACCCGGGCTGCGGCGCTGCGCAGCGCACTGGGTTGCAGCTGATCCAGGCAACGCCGGCCGGGCTCAGCGTCCCCCGCCAACCTCGACCAGCGTGCCATTGACGTAGGACGCCTGGGGAGAGGCGAGCCAGAGGATGGTCTCGGCGACCTCCTCGGCGGTGCCGGCGCGACCCATCGGCACGCCACCAGAGAGCCGTTCGAGCCGGTCCGGAGCGCCTGCCATGGCGTGGAGTTCGGTTGCGATCAGCCCTGGGCGCACCGCGTTGACCCGGATTCCTTCGCGGGCAACTTCGCGTGCCAGCCCGACCGTCAGGGTGTCGGTGGCGCCCTTGCTGGCCGCGTAGTGGACCCATTCACCGGCGCCGCCGATTTCAGCCGCGCGCGAGGAGACGTTGACGATCGCACCGCCCCGGCCGCCGCTTGCCGTCGACATCCGGCGCACCGCTTCGCGGCAGGCCAGGAAGTAGCCGATCACGTTGATGTCGAAGACCTGGCGCAGGGTCGCCGTGTCGATGTCGGCCACGCGCCGGATCGGCCCGGTGGTGCCGGCATTGTTGACCAGCACGTCGGGCGCGCCGAACTCACGGTCGCTGGTTTCAAACAGCTTGGTCACCCCTTCTTCGGCTCCCATGTCGGCCTGCACGGCGAGCGCGCGGCCGCCCGCGGCCGCGACTGCCGCAACCACGGCATCGGCCCGCGCGCTGTTGCCGAGATAGCTGAAGCACACCGCATAGCCGTGCTGGGCAGCCAGGATCACGGTTGCCGCCCCGATGCCCCGGCCGCCGCCGGTCACCACCATCACTGGGCTCATCGCGGGTCCCCAGTGTCGACCTTGAGTCCTTGCGACTCGACGCCGTCGACGAGGCAGATCTCGTCGTTGTCGGAAGTGTCGCCGGTAACGCCGATCGAACCGATGATGGCGCCGCTGTCGTCGCGAATCAGCGCCCGCCGGGCAGCGGCACCATGCGTCCACTGGACATCGCGTTCATCGCGATGAAGAAGGCCGGCGTCTTCTCGGCGCGCCGGGCCAGTTCGCGTCCGCCGAAGCCCATGCCCAGCACGGCCCAGGCCTTGCCGATCGCAATGTCGGGACGCAGCAGGCTCGAGCCGTCGGAACGCTTGAGCACCTTCAGGGTGCCGCCGGGCTCGAGGATTGCAACAGTGAGCGGCTGGAACTTCATTTCGCGACCTTTGTGCAGGGTCCGGTCGGCAATGGCATCGGCTTGCGCCAGGGTGATCTGGTTCATGGCTTTCCTCTCTTTTGCGTTATTTCAGTCTTTGCGCGGACCGCGCTCCAGGCGGGCCATCTCGGCCAGCACTGCGCACACTGCGGCGGTGTCCTGGCTGCCGCGGCCCTGGGCCATCGCGGCGGTATAGATCGCTGCCGACGCGCTCAGCAGCGGGGTCGGGCAGTTCAGCCCGGCGGCAAACTCCGAGATGATCCTCATGTCCTTCTGCCAGGTCTCGACCTTCATGGTCGCCGGCTCGTAGTGGTCGGCAATCATCTGGGGGCCGCGGAGGCTGAACATCCGCGAGCCACCGGCGCCGTCGCCCACCACCCGGTAGATGGTCTCGGGGTCGAGCCCCGCCTTCATGCCCAGCACGAAGGCCTCGGCCGCAGCGACATTGTGGATCGCCACCAGCAGGTTGGCGATGAATTTCATCCGCGTGCCGTTGCCGAATTCGCCGAGGTCGTGGTGCGCGCGGGCGAAACCCTCGAACACCGCCGTGCAGCTGGCGATGGCCGCACTTTCGCCGCTGGCGTAGACCAGCAGGTCCTTGACCGCCGCTTGTGCCCCGGTGCCGCTCAACGGGCAATCGAGCATCGTCAGCGCCGGCGCCGCGGCGTCACGCACGCGCAGCTTGTTCTCGAGGGGCAGGGTGCTGGCCTCGATCAGGATCCGCCCATTGCGGCCAGCCGCGAGGATGCCGTCGTCAGCGAGAACGACCTCGTCGAGGGCCTTGACGCTGGGTAGGACGCTGATGATTACTTCCGCCGCCTCGGCTACTGCGCGCGGCGACACCGCCGGTTTTCCGCCAGCAGCGCGCAGGGCCTCGAGCGGCTGTGCGGCGACGTCGAATCCGACTACTTCGAAACCGGCTGCCAGCAGGTTGACCGACATCGCATGGCCCATGATGCCCAGGCCAAGCATCCCTACTGTCGCCTGTCTGTGTGTGCCCATCTCCGGCGCCTCTCCTCAGAGCATCGATGGAAGCCAGGTGCTGATTCCCGGCAGCGCGATAACCAGGGCCAGCGCCACCAGCAGCAGCGTGAACGGCGGCGAGCCCGCAAAGATTTCTTCCAGGGACGTGATATCGCCGAGAGCCGACTGCGACACCAAGCTTACTTGACTTTATACGAGCGCACCTTTATCCCGACTGCCTTCATTGTCTCGACGCTTGCGATTCACCTGTCGCTCGCGATCGCGACCCCGGCCGAGGCGCGCGCGATGCTGCAACTCAAGGGCGGCAACAACGTCGGGTTCTGAGCGTAGCCGGCTGCTACGACCGAGCTTGTCAGCCGTCGCGGTGTAGCCTCATTCGCTGCGCTTCAGTCCTGGATCACTGCGCCGCGCTCGACGGGCTGTACGGTCACGGCCACCGCAAGTTCCTGCGTGGCGCTGCCCAGCACGACACCGCGCAGCGGCGTGACGTCCGAGAATTCCCGGCCCCAGCCCAGCGTCACAAATTCCAGGTCGGCCACCTTGCCGTTGGTCGGATCGAACGCGAGCCAGCCCAAGTCGGGGCAGTAGACCTGGACCCAGGCGTGCGACGCGTCGGCGCCCAGGAGCTTCTTCTTGCCCGGCGGTGCACGATTCAGGATGTAGCCGCTGACATAACGCGCCGCGAGGCCCATTGAGCGCAGGCAGCTGATCATCAGGTGGGCGAAGTCCTGGCACACGCCGCGCCGGAGTGCGAGCACTTCGCGCACCTGGGTGGTGACCGTCGTTGCCTTGGGGTCGTAGGCGAAATCGGCACGGATGCGCAGCGTCAGATCCAGAACGGCAGCGACCAATCCGCGCCCGGCCGGAAAGCTCGCCCGCGCGTAGTCCGCTGCCTCTCTCAGCAGCGGGATCATCGGCGATGCCAGGCGGAATTCAACGACCTCCAGCTCTTCCCCGGGGGACCACATGCCCGGCGCGGCGCGGCCGCTTTCCCACGGTGGGCCGGCGGCGGGGTCGGGGGCATGGCTGCGGACCTCAACGATGGATTCAGCGCGCACGCTTAGTTCATCGTGCGCGGTGTCGACGGCGAAGCGCGTGATGCCATTGCCGAAATAATCGCTGTCATCGGCCTGCTCGCTGGCCTCCGGATCGATCCTGAGGACGTGTGCGTGCACTGTTTGCCAGGGAGTGCCGCGCGGCCTCAAGTGGGCCAGTTGGCGCGAACTCGTTACTGTGTCGGAGTAGGTGTAGCGCGTTTCGTGGATGACACGATAGTTGACCGAGTCCGTCATGATCGTCTCACCACCCGAGCGTGGCGCGGGAAGTAGTCCGGGCCTGATTGAAGAAACGCTGGGTGAGCCGGTCGTTGAGCGCAAAGGCAGCGCTGCGCAGCGCATCGATCGTCTGGCGCAGGCGCGCGTTCTCCGGGCGCAGATCGCGTGCCGGGTCCAATCCCGAGAGCATTTCCAGCTCGGAACGGAACAGATCACTGCCGCACGGGCCGTGCTTCGCTTCGAGCTTGCGCAGGGCAGAGTGGACCCCGGCGGTCTGGAACACTATGGAGCGCGGATTTTCCGTATCGATCACCAGCAGGTCGAGCACTGGCAACCACTCCGGTCGTGCGAGGTAGCGTGAACGATAGGTAATGACGGAATCCGTCAGGGTCAGCAACCAGGTCAGACCGGAATCGGCGCGGTGTTCGAAAGCGGCTTCCATGGCCAGGCACAGGAAAGCGAGGCGCTCGACGCGCCGGCCGATCGAGAGCAGTAGCCAGCCGTCGTCGCGCGTCATGCCGTCAAGCGCAAACCCTGACAGCGTCATCATGTTGGCGACCGTGCGGTCGAGCAGGTTGAGCGCATCCGACAGCGACGCTTCGTCATTGAGCGCCAGATCCTTTAGCAGAGCGTTGATGATGCGCCAGTTGTCGAGCGACATCCGATCGCGCAGGTTGAACGCCACGCGCTCGAGCGCACGCAGGTTCGCCGACAGACCGAACGGATTGTCGCTACCGACAGCCGCCGCCAGCAAGGTCTCTTCGGGGTCGTCGTCTTCCTTGAGGATGCCGAAAGCGGTTGCCAGCGCGAGCACCGGGGCGATCGAATTCTCGTCGTCCTCGGCCTCCTGCAGCATCTGGCTGAGGCCGAGTCGGAGCAGGCGCGCGGCATTGTCGCAGCGCTCCTCATAGCGGCCGAACCAAAATAGGTTCTCTACCACCCGCGACGGGATACCGGCGTGCGCGCGTTGCAGGTCGGCCGCCGTGACGGTGTCGCGCAGCAGGCTGAAGGACGCGTCCACCGGGCCGGTCGAAGTCACCCAGGTGTCCTTGGAACCGCCGCCACGCTGCATCGATACGACCCGAACGTCGGCGCTGCTGGCAACCCGCGTGAGGCCGCCCGGCATCACCACGTAGCCATCCGGGGAGGCAACGGCGAACACCCGCAGGCCCACGCCGCGGGCGGTGAGGCGATTGCTGAGCGCCCCTTCAAGTATCGGAGCCTGCGACACGCGCACGAATTCCTGCGCGACAAAACGTTCCGGGTTGCGCGCGAGCTTGCGTCGCAGCGCGGCGAGCCCGGCCGCGTCGAGGTCCATGCCGAAGACGGCTTCCATTGGGAAGGCGGGGTCGGCGGGCTTGAAGACCAGATTTTCGACGTGTTCGAGCGCGTCGGCGAGCGCCGCCGGCTCCCCGCACCACCAGGTGGCAATCGATGGCAGGAGCAGGGGTTGGCCGCTGAGGTGCTCCGCCAGGCGCGGCAGAAAGCCCAGCAGCGCCCCGGATTCGATGATGCCCGAACCCAGCGCATTGGCGATGAGCACCGTGCCGCGTCGCGCGCAATCGGTCAGTCCGGCGACACCGAGCGCGGAATCCCCTCGCAGTTCCAGCGGATCGCAGTAATTGTCGTCCTGGCGGCGCAGGACCGCGTGCACGCGCTTGAGGCCGTCGATGGTCTTCAGCCAGAGCCGGCCATCGCGCACGGTCAGGTCGCCACCCTCGACGAGCGGGAAGCCGAGGTAGCGGGCGAGTAGCGCATGCTCGAAATAGGTCTCGTTGTACGGGCCCGGCGTAAGCAGCACGGTCAGCTTCGGGCCGTCGCCCGTGGGAGCGAAGTGGCGCAGCGAGTCGCGCAGGGTGGCGAAGAAGCGCGCGAGGTGCTCGACGTGCAGGTCGCGGTACAGGCGCGGGAAAGCGCGCGAGACGACGAGACGATTCTCGAGCGCGTAGCCGGCCCCCGATGGCGCCTGCGTGCGGTCGGCCATCACCCACCAGTGGCCGTCGGGCGAACGTGCGAGGTCGGCGGCGTAGACGTGCAAGTGCACACCGCCAGGCACTTTCATGCCACAGGCGGGGCGCAGGAATCCGCTTTGCGGCAGGATCAATGCGGGAGGGATCAGTCCGTCCCTGAGCAGCGACTGGCTGCCGTACAGGTCGGCGAGCACCTGGTTGAAGAGCTCGGCGCGCTGGATGATGCCGGCCTCGATCTCGCGCCATTCATGGGGCGCGATGATAAGCGGCAGGACATCCAGATCCCAGGGGCGATCTGGTCCCTTGGGGTCGGCGTAGACGTTGTAGGTCACCCCGCTGTCGCGAATCTGGCGCTCAGCAGCCGACAGCCTTTCGCGCACTCCAGCCGCCGGTGTAGCGGCCAGGTCAGCCAGTGCGCGCGACCAATGGGGACGCGGCTTCAAGGGCGCTTCGAACAACTCGTCGAAACGACCCTGCGCAGCGGGATAGTTTGCCAGCAGGTCCTTCAAGCTCGCACTCGTTTGGTAATCAACGTTGCCTCAGTGGGTGCGGGGCACACCCTGAGGCGGGCCATTATGCCTAAGCGCGACGCAAGTCCAAAGTGAACGGGAAGTCGGGGTTGCGCGCTTCGCTGACGATCTTGATCGGCCCCGGTGTATGGTCCATGCGAAAGAACCGCGCCAGGCGCCGCGCTTCGGCCTCGTAGGCATTCACCGGGCAGGTGTCGTAGTTGCGCCCACCCGGATGTGCGACATGATACTGACAGCCGCCGAGAGAGCGGTCCATCCAGGTGTCCACCAGATCGAAGGTCAGCGGCGCATGCACGCCAATACTCGGGTGCAGGCTCGAGTGGGACTCCCACCCACGGTAGCGGACTCCAGCGACGTATTCGCCGGCATTGCCGGTCGGCTGCAAGGGCACGGTACGGCCGTTGCAGGTCAGGATGTGGCGGTCTTCGACGAGCCCTGTCACCTTCACCTGCATGCGTTCCACGGACGAGTCGACGAAGCGCACCGTACCCCCGGCGGCACCTTCCTCCCCGAGCACGTTCCAGGGCTCGAGCGCCAGACGCAGTTCAACGTGGACGCCGGAGGCCTCGAAGTCGCCGAGCTTCGGAAAGCGGAACTCCAGATGCGGCGCGAACCATTCCGAGAGCAAGGGGTAGCCAAAGGCGCGACATTCCTCGATCACGTCACACAGGTCCGTCCAGACGAAATGCGGCAGCATGAATCGGTCGTGCAGTTCCGTGCCCCAGCGCTTGAGCCGGGGCGGCTGGTAGGGTTGCTGCCAGAAGCGCGCCACCAGCGCGCGCATCAGCAGTTGCTGCACCAGGCTCATGCGCGCATGCGGTGGCATCTCGAAGGCGCGCAGCTCCAGCAGTCCGAGTCGTCCGGTGGCGCTGTCGGGGTTGTATAGCTTGTCGATGCAGAACTCGGCGCGATGAGTATTGCCGGTGACGTCGATGAGCAGATTGCGCAGCATCCGATCGACTTGCCAGGGCTGGTCGCCCAGCGTGCCGGCCGCCTGCAGGCGGCGCATTTCGCCAAAGGCGATCTCGAGCTCATAGACCGAATCGTTGCGCGCTTCGTCAACGCGCGGGGCCTGGCTCGTCGGTCCGACGAACAGACCCGAGAACAGATACGACAGCGCCGGGTGGTTGTGCCAATACGCGATCATGCTGGCGAGCAGGTCGGGGCGGCGCAGGAACGGCGAGTCGGCGGGCGTGGCGCCGCCGAGCACGAAGTGATTGCCGCCACCTGTGCCCGTGTGGCGTCCATCGATCATGAATTTCTCGCTCGACAGCCGGGTCTGGTACGCCGCCTCGTAGAGGAACGTGGTCTGCTCGACGAGCTGGTCCCAGTTGCGTGCGGGCTGGATGTTGACCTCAATCACCCCTGGATCTGGCGTCACGCTCAGTTGCATGAGCCGCGGGTCGCGCGGCGGAGCGTAGCCTTCGAGCGTCACCCGGACTTGCTGCGCGGCTGCCGCCGCTTCAATCGCCGCAACAATCTCCAGGTAGTCTTCAAGTGCCTCGGTTGGTGGCATGAAGACATGCAGGCGGCCGTGGCGCACTTCCGCGCACAGCGCGGTGCGGACCGTTTCGGCGGCCGACTCGAACTGCTTCGGCGGCGTTTCGACCGTGCTGCCCTGGGCGCGGGGCGCAGCGGAGTCGCGCCCGCCGCCGGCAAGCGCTTCGGCAACCGGCAGATGAGGCGGCAGATTGGGAAAGTCCCGGTTGAGATCGGGCTGATGCAGCCAGGGGTAATCCTCGGGATCGACCCATGGCTGCGAGTCGAGCGGCAGGCGGTAGCCCAGCGGAGAGTCGCCCGGCAGCAGGTAGCAGCGTTCGTCACGCAGGAACCACGAGCCCGTCTGCCAGACCTTGCCGCCGTCGCTCTTCCTGAGCGGAAATACATAGCCGACCACTTTCTCGAGGCCCTGCCCATACACCTTGGCCAGCCGCGCGCGCTCCAGCTCGTCGTCCAGGCGGGCATCAAAAGGATCGACATTGACCGGCAGACGGCGCTCGCGCCAGAGGTAATGCCAGACGTCCTCGAACGCCGGGAAGACGCAATCGGAGTCGAGCCCGAGGTGGCGCGCAACGGCGTCGAGCAGTGCGCGCGCTTGCGCCTCGGTGGCGCCGGCGTCGACATCCGGCGCCGCGAACAAACTCGGGTCCGACCACAGCGGACCGCCGTCGACGCGCCAGAAGACATTGAGCGACCAGCGCGGCAGCTGCTCGCCCGGATACCACTTCCCTTGCCCATAATGCAGCAGGCCCTGCGGGGCGTAGTGGGCCTTGAGACGGTCAAGCAGACTGGCCGCCAGGACCTGCTTGGTCGGGCCGAGCGCGGCGATGTTCCATTCGGCACCGTCGCGGTCGTCGACCGAAACGAAAGTCGGCTCTCCGCCCTGGGTGAGGCGCACGTCGTGGGTCGTGAGGTCGTGATCGATGCGCTTGCCGAGCGCCTCGATCTCCAGCCACTGCTCGTCGCGATACGGCTTGGTGACGCGCGGCGCCTCCCACACCCGCTCGACCTTCATGTGGTGCTCGAAGCTCACCTCGCACTCGTCGATCTCGCCGGTGATCGGTGCCGCCGATGATGGTTCCGGTGAGCACGCGAGCGGAATGTGCCCTTCACCGGCCAGTAGTCCGGAGGTCGGGTCGAGCCCGATCCAGCCGGCTCCCGGCAAATAGACTTCGCACCAGGCATGCAGATCGGTGAAGTCCTCATCCGGCCCGGAGGGTCCGTCGAGCGCCTTGACGTCGGGCGTGAGCTGGATCAGGTAGCCCGACACGAATCGCGCTGCTAAGCCGAGGTGGCGCAACAATTGCACCAGCAGCCAGGCGGTATCGCGGCAGGAACCCGATGCGTTTGTCAGGGTGAGTTCTGGTGTCTGAACGCCGTGTTCCATGCGCACCAGGTAGGCAATGTCGCCCTGCAGCCGTTGGTTCAGCGCGACCAGGAATTGGGTCGTCTGCATCGGCTCACGCGGGATTGCGGCCAGGTAGGCAGCGAACTTCGGCGTGGCCGGCAACCTGACCAGGTAGGGCGCAAGATCGCGCGCCGCTTCGGGCGAATATGCGAACGGGAAGTTCTCGGCCGCCGGCTCAAGAAAGAAGTCGAAGGGGTTGTGCACCGCCATTTCGGCGACAAGGTCGATCTCGATGCGCAGCTCGCGCGTCTTCTCCGGAAAGACCAGCCGCGCCAGGTAGTTCGACTGCGGATCCTGCTGCCAGTTTATGAAGTGCTCCGTCGGCTCCACCCGCATCGAATAGCTCAGGATGCGGGTGCGGCTGTGCGGCGCCGGGCGCAGGCGCACGATCTGCGGCGCGAGACTGACCGGGCGGTCGTAGCGGTAGTGGGTGATGTGGTTTAGCGCGACGTGAATCGACACGGTGGTAATTCCTCAGGAA